>Ga0206901_1032_pt1 | contig 30929 bp, 17 predicted proteins | sample Alteio_BWOrgHeat_47_FD_152936 | JGI IMG/M metagenome (GOLD analysis project Ga0206901, IMG submission 152936) | Enriched cells from forest soil in Barre Woods Harvard Forest LTER site, Petersham, Massachusetts, United States -... | ecosystem: Environmental > Terrestrial > Soil > Temperate forest >...
CTGCGTCGCAATTAGCTAAAGGCTACGACGTGCAAATCAATTCGAAGCGAATCGGAGGATCGAAGCGAACTGGGTGACTTAGCTAACGATGCGTCCAGCGATGCGCTCGATGGCGCGATGGGAGGAAAGTATGGCTCCTTCCTGCCAAGCCACGAGGTGGGAGAGATAATCCCCGGCGAAGAAAGTGCGTCCTTCGGGTTTGTTGAGCTGGGCGTAGGCGGGATCGCTGACTGAATAGCGGTTATTGGCATAGGCGCCGAGAGAGTTGGGAACCTTGCCCCAGTTGACGTAAATCGGCTTGGAAAGCAGATGTGAGCAGCCGGGATGAAGCTTCTCGACTGCTGTGCGCGAGGCCTCGAGCTTGGCTGGGACGGGCAGAGACCCGAAGAGAGTGGGCTTGCCGGTGAGATCTTCGCATTCGAGGTTGAAGCCGGCGATCAGGACCCCAGTGGGCGAGAACATTTTTGCTGAGGGATACCAGACGAGATCGACTGGGTCCTTGAGAAACGAGATGCCGCCATAGATCTTTTCCTTTTCCCAGAATCGAGGCGACTCCCAGGCGATCTTGTATTGAACAGTTATGGGCATGCCAGTGAAGGCCCTTTGGGTCCCGGGGGAGAAGTTGTTCTTCGTGTTCGCAAGGATGGTTATGGGCATGGTGCAGATACAGAAATCCGCGACGAGGGTCTGGGGCGTGCCGGATTGCGAGTAAGCAATCGTGACGTTGGTATCGCCTGTGATGATTTCGGTGACGGGACAGTCGTAGCGGATGAGACTGCCGAGAGATTCGGCGAAGGCATAAGCGATGCGATCCATGCCGCCGACGGGCTGAAACATGGTGGCCTGCCAGTCAATTTGCTCCTCGTAGAACTCTCCCTTGGAGAAGTCAGCGGCGAGGAGCTCTGTCAATTTGAGAGGCTGGTGAAGGACTGATTCGGCAAAGCCGGCGGCGGGCGGTGTGACGAAGCCAGCTCGAGGTGAGCCTACGTACTTGCCGCGGCGATCGAGATCCCCGAAACCATGAAGGAAGTCGAGAAGGCGAGCGGAGTCCTCTTTGGATAGTTCGTCGTCAAGGGCGTGTTGGTTGATGGCCTTTGAGAGCAGCTCGGCGATGTAACCCCGCGTATCGTGGATTACCTGGCGCTGCTCAACCGCTTTGCCGAGATTGAGAACGTCGGCCTGCATTCGAGTGGAGCGCGAGGTGTTGACCTCGACTTCGAGGGGAACGCCCAACTTCTGGCAGTAGCCAAGCAGATGGGTGTGGATGGAGGGAATGCGGGCTGGACCCGCGTTAAAGTAGGAGTCTCCTTGCCACTCGCAGGTTTGCGCTGAGGCTTCGTTGAGTTCGACTTTGGTGCCGTTACGAATGGTCCAGTTGCGTCCGCCGGGGCGATTGCGAGCTTCGAGGATGGTGCATTCGAACCCTGCTTTGCGGAGCTCGTAGGCAGCAACAAGGCCGGCTATTCCGGCACCAAGGATGACGATTTTCCTGCCTTTGCCAAAGTCAGCGGCAAGTTGAGGCAGCGAAGAGGCGCCGGGAGCGGCGATGAGCCCGAGGGCTCGCATTGTGCTGAAGGCAGCGGAGTATCCGCCTATTTGGGCCATTTGCTGAATGAAGGCGCGGCGAGTGAAACCCATAGAGGTCGCTCCATGCAAGAGTATTTGAGGCCTTCTCCAGTGTCGGAGAACGAGAAGATGTTTATGTCATGGACGTGTCGTAATTTTGCAGCAGACACTCATGTGGCAGTTACATATTGTTTACAAATGAACAGGCGACGTGAGCGAGTTTGCCGGTTGCATTAGAGGATCTTTTCAAGGACGACGAAGTAAAGGTCGTTGCGGAGGGGGCGGCCGAAGCGCTCGTCGCCGTATGGAAAGGGACGGGTTTCGGTGGTGAGCGTATAGCCTCGGCGTCGGTACCAGGCGATGAGGGTATCGCGGAGGTTGATGACCGTCATCTCGATACGGCTGGCGCCGTGTTCGCGGGCGAATTCTTCGGCTGCTGTGAGGAGGGTGCGGCCTCGCTGCTGCTTTTGCAGACGCGGGTTGATGGTAAGGAGGCCGAGGTACCAGCTGCCGTTTGATTTTGGTTCGAGGAGAACGGTTCCCAAGATGGGGCTGGTTGCCTCTTCGCGATAGGTAAGGAGATGGGCGCAGGGTTTAGTTGCGAGTTCTTCGCGTAGAAGTGAGTCGTTGAGGCGCTGGCCTTCGATGAAGTTTTCGATGTTCCAGCTTGCGTCGGGCCCGGTGCCTCGATAGGCAAGATTGGCGAGATCGATGATGGTCGGGTAGTCGGATTCGACTGCCGGGATGAGGAGCATGAGTACAGGTTACGCGAGTAGGTCTGTCTTGAGTTGGGGGCGCTGCAACCTGGAGCGACTACAAAAAGCAGTGAATTGGCAGTAGGGTGCAGCGAGCGGTGTAGCCGTGCGGCACGATAAAACGCAATACTGTTTGTCATGATCAGCAAAATGATTCTGGGAACTCTCGGCGTGATAATTGCGGCTTCTTCGACATCATTTGTAGAGACGCCGCCTCCCGTCAATGTTCCCGAGTATACGAGTGACGGTCAGATGAAGCTGCCGGAGCACTATCGGGAGTGGATCTATCTGACTACGGGCTTTGACATGAGCTATAACCCTGCGGGGATGCAGATGGGTCATCACATGTTCGACAATGTGTTCGTGAATCCGGAGGCTTACAAGGTTTTTGTGGACACGGGGACCTGGCCGGATAAGACGATGTTCGTGCTCGAGGGTCGGCGCGCCGAGGGCAAGGGCTCGATCAATCAGAAGGGAAATTTTCAATCGACGGAGATCATGGGACTCGAGGTGCACGTGAAGGATTCACGCTTTGCGGGCAACTGGGCGTTTTTTGGTTTTAATGAAGGCAAGACGTCGAAGATGGTTCCAACGACCGCCGCTTGCTATAGCTGCCATAGCGATCACGCCGCGGTGGATACGACGTTTGTTCAGTTCTACCCGACGCTGCTGCCGATTGCGAAGAGTAAAGGCACGCTGTCATCCAGTTATTTGAAAGAGATCAGCGTGCCCGCGTCGAAGTAATTGTTATGTTGCAATAAGGTCTAGCGAGAGGCTTTGCGGGTGGCTTCGAATTCGTCGCCGGCATTCCATTCAATTGGGGGCTGGGTTATGGAGAGCCAGCCTAGTTCGATTCCCAAGCGGCAGAGGGTGGCGTTGCCGGTGAAGTCCCAGTCTTCGTGAAAGTTGTCGGAGACGTTGTGATAGTCGTTCTTGCCGTAGTTGGCGTTCTGAGCTCGTGACCAGGCTTCGTCGTGTCCTTTGTAGGTGCCACCCTGACCGAGTGAGAAGGCGGGGACTCCGGCATGGGCGAAGGAGAAGTGATCCGAGCGGTAGTAGCCGCCTGCGGTGTCTGGTCGAGGGGCGGCGAGCTTGTAGTCGAATTGTTTGGCGACGGCTTCGATGGTGGGAAAGAAGGTGGTTCGACGGGCTCCGCCCGCGTTGAGGAAGTCACCTTGGCCGAAGGGAAGGATCTCATCGAAGTTGAGATCAAGATTGAGCTGGCCGATTGGGACCGGCGGATGTTGCGAAAGGTACGCGGAGCCTAACAGGCCCTGCTCTTCCGCGGTGACTGCGGCGAAGATGATGGAGTGAGGTGGTTGGACTTTGGCAGACGTGAAGGCGCGGGCCATCTCCATGATCATCGCGGTGCCTGTGCCGTTGTCGCCTGCTCCGTTGAAGATGTTGTCTTCGCCGGACTTGGCGTCGGTTTTGATGCCGAGATGATCGTAGTGAGCGGTGTAGATGACCGCTTGATCTTTCCCTGCGTTTGTTCCCGGAAGGATGCCGATTACGTTTGGTGACTGGAAGCTGCGGACTGTGCTGACAATGGTGGCGTTGAGCTTGATGGGGAGCTCGCGGGATTTGAAGCCGGGTTTGCCTGCTGCTGCGAACTCAGTTTCGAAATCGGTACCGCTGGCGGTGAAAATCTTTTCGGCTACGTCGAGTTGGATCCAGCTCGCGACTTCAAGCCCCGGGTTTTCATTGTGGGCAAGAAAGGTTTTTTCGGAGATGTTGGAGTTGCGAACGACGTCCCAGCCGTAGGCGGCGAGATCGGTGCGGTGAATGATGAGAGCGCCGATGGCTCCTTTGCGCGCGGCCTGCTCGAATTTGTAGGTCCAGCGGCCGTAGTAGGTGAGGGATTTGCCGCCGAAGAAGCCAGGGTCGTCCGAGGGCGGGTCGTTGACGAGGCAGAGGACGACTTTGCCTTTGACGTCGATGTTAGCGTAGTCGTCCCAGTGGAACTCGGGTGCGGTGATGCCGTAGCCGACCCAGACGATAGGTGCGTTGAGCGCGACGGATGGAGTGAGCTTCTCGTTGAAGACTACGAAGTCATCGGCGAATTTGAGATGAATGGGAGCGTCGGATTTGGGTGTGAGGGTGAAGGTGGTTTTGATGGGGTCGGCTTTGACGCTGGTGAAGTCGACCTGCTGGAAGTAGGTTCCGCTGTCGCCGCCAGGCTTGAGGCCATAGCTTTCGAATTGGGCGGCGATGAATTTTGCGGCGAGCTGTCCGCCGCGCTGGCCGGGGTAGCGGCCTTCGAGGAGATCGTCAGAGAGGAATTTGTCGTAGGCGCGGATGGAGTTGGCGCTGACTGCGGATTGGGCTGTGGTGATTGCGGGTGGGAGAGTGTTTTGTGCGGCGAGTGGGAGAGAAGCGGCAAAGAGGGTTGTAGCAAGCAGATGACGGGGCATGGGTCTCCGGGTATATGAGAAGTTTACCCGAAGGATTATTCGGCTGGTTGCTGCCCTCCTTCGCGATAAGACTGCGAAGGAGGGTATACGAACTTTGTGCTATTCGCCGGGTTTGGCGTGGGGTGGTTGTGGGATGGTGATGTCGATTGGCGTGACTTTGCCGAGGCTGTCGAGTTTTGGAGTGATTTGGGACTCGTTGCCTACGACGAGGACGGCCAGTTTGGAGGTGTCGATGTATTTGTTGGCGACGCGTGAGACATCGGCGGCAGTAACTTTTTCTATGCCGGCTTTATATTTTTCGAGGAAGTCGGTGGGATAGCCGTAGAAGGCGAGGACGACCTGCTCGTTGAGAGTTTTGTCGGGCGAGTCGTAGTGGAAGATGAAGGAGTTGAGAAGCTGGTCTTTGGCTTTGGCTAGTTCGGCGGGTGTGGGGGGATCGGTTTTGAGGCGATTGAGCTCCGCGAGCATGGCCTCGGTTGCAGCAACGGTGCTGGGGCTCTTTGTGGCCGCGGTGACGTAGAAGATGCCGGGGTGATCGTAATTGGCGCTGAACGACCCGTCTACCGAGTAGGCGAGGCCGAGTTTGGTGCGGACGTTCTGCACGACCCGAGAGCCGAAGCCACCGGAGAAGATTTCGTTCATGACGCTGAGTGCATAGTAGTCGGGGTTGTTGCGCTCGGTGCCGAGGCCGACGATGAAGACGTTGGACTGGTTGACGTCCGATTTTTCGACGAAGTTAACGGTGTGTTTGGGATCGGTGAAGGCGACTTTGGCGGACTCGAACTGCTGGCCGCGGGCGAGAGGCTCGAAGGCGGCGCGGAGTTTACGCTCCATGGTGGCGCTGTCGAAGTCGCCGGAGACTCCGATGATGATGTTGTTCGGAACGACGGTTCTATCGTGCCAGTCTTTGAGATCGTCGAGCGTGATGGATTCGGCGGTGGCGTATTCGGGCTGGCGGGCGTAAGGGTTGTCCGTGCCATAGGCGAGCTTGATGGCTTCCCGGACGGCGATTCCACTGGCGTCGTCATTGCGGCGGGAGATGGAAGTTTCCAGCTGGCCTTTGGCTAGCCGGAGTTTTTCGGCTTTGAAGGCCGGATGGAGTAGCAAATCGAGTGTGTTAGTGAAGACGGAGTCGAAGTCATCCTTGAGGCTTGACCACGAGACCGAAGTGGAACCGGTACCACCGGCGGTTTCGACGGAAGCAGCTTTGGCTTCTAACTGGTCGTCGAGCTTGTCGCCATCGATGGTTGGAGTGCCACTGGTGCGCCAGGTTTCGCCATACAGAGAGACGAGGCCAGCCTTTGCGGCAGGCTCATCCCGGCTGCCTCCGCGAATGAGGATGAAGCCGTTGATGAATGGGAGCTCGTGATCTTCCTGAAGGAAGATGGTGAGTCCGTTGGCGAGTTCAATGCGCTTTGGCTGCTGCGGCTTGAAGGCGTGGAGCGCTGGGATGGGAATCTTTTTCCATGGCTGTGCGACTGGTGGAGAGGGTGTTGCGGACTTTGCCGGCGCGGTTTGCGCGTAGAAGGGAATCGCACTCAGGAGGAGGGTTGCGGTGAGTATTCGTGCTGCGAAGAGAGGTTTCATTTCGCACCTCCTTCGTTCTCCGCTGCAGGCATTGCGAGCATGGCTGTTCCCGGAACCGTGGCCGGGGCTTTCTGTTGTGGCTGTGCGAACTCGATGCGAGCGCTCGTGCGGTTGTTGTCGGTGAAGACTTCGTTGGCGACGCGGCGGATGTCAGCTTGGGAGACGGCGTCGATCTTTTTGAGCTGGCGGAAGAGTTCGCGCCAATCGCCGAATTTTGTCTGGTACTCGGCGAGTTGGCGGGCAAGGCCGGAGTTGCTGCCGAGTCCGCGAAGAAGATCGGCGCGGGCGCGGGTTTTAAAGCGCTGCAACTCTTCGTCGGTTACATCCTCTTTCTTGAGGCGGTCGATCTCTTTGTGGATTGCGGTGCGCATCTCGTCGGGCGAGTGGCCGGGCAATGGAACGGCATAAAAGGCAAAGAGGCCGGGATACTTGTCGCCGGGGAAACCGCTGAGGCCCTGGGATTCTGCGGCGATGGCCTGATCGCGGACGAGCGAGCGATAGAGGCGTGCGGTGCGGCCGTTGGAGAAGATGTCGTTAATGGCGTCGTAGACGGAGTCGTCAGGGTCGCGGTAGTCGGGGCGGTGGTAGCCCTCGATGTAGAAGGGTTGCGTGGCTTCGCGTATGGTAACGAATTTTTCAGCGAACTGTCGCGGCTCGATCGTGGTCATGGGCTCGGGCTTGGGGCCGCCAGGAATGGGAGCGAAGTATTTTTCGAGGATGGGCATCGCCTCAGCGGCTTTGATATCTCCGACTACGGCAATGACGATGTTGGAAGGCACGTAATATTTTTTGTGGAAGGCTTCTGCCTCGGTGGCGGAGACTTGGCTTATCTCGCTCTCCCAGCCGACGCCCGGACGACGATAGGGATGCGCCACATAAGCTGCTGCTGCGAATTGCTCGAAGAGACGACCGAAGGGGTCGGAGTCAACACGCATGCGGCGCTCTTCCTGCACGACGTTGCGCTCTTTATAGAACTCGCGCTCAACCGGATGGCCGATGCGCTGGCTTTCGAGATAGGCCCAGAGCTCGAGGCGGTTGGAGGGCATGGACCAGAAATACTGCGTGGAGTCTTCGGCAGTGGAGGCGTTGATGCCGACTGCGCCGTTCTCTTCGGCAATTGCTGAGAACTGGTTGGGGATGACGTACTTTTGCGCTTCGGCCTGCGCGTTCTGAAAGGCTGACTGAAGTTGTGCCAGCTTTTCGGGGTTCTGGGCTACGCGCTTGCGGTACTCAGCGTCGTAGGCCGCGTAGGCGGTCTCGAGTTTGGCGAGAGCGATTTTTTCGGCGGGGTAGTTGGAGGTGCCGATCTCGGTAGAGCCCTTGAAGGCCATGTGTTCGAACATGTGAGCGAGACCGCTGGCGCCTTGTGGGTCGTCGGCTGAGCCTGCGTCGACGAGCGTGTAAAAGCTGAAGACGGGAGCTTCGGGGCGTTCGCAGACCATGAGGGTCAGGCCGTTGGGAAGGACTTTGACGGTGGTTCGCTTTTCGAAGCTGGCAAGATCCTGCGCGTCAGCTGAGAAAGAGAGCGCGAGCGCGCACAGAACGATGGCGGCGATTTTAATTTTTACCTGCACCAGACCGGTCCTCCAGAGAAGTGTGCCAAGGAATCAACTATACCGAAGGCTGAAGCGAGTTAGCTGGCGCTGCGGCTGAAGATAGTGTTCCATGTTTGACGTATTGCGTGGGCAATTCGTGTGAAGAGAGATTCGGCCTCGGCTTTAATGGTGGTGATAACGGCGCTGAGGAATGATGACGAGTCCAGTCGTTGCGTGCGGGTGCGGGGGCGCGACGGGTGTAATGGTCGGCTGCGAGGGACCAGTTGCCGCTTTGTATGGCTGAGATGAGATGAAGGAATCCGTGAAAGAGACCTTGCGGACCGAGGTTGCAGGTCATATCGGGGAGCGCGATCTTGATGGCGTCGAGGAGCGTGAGGCCTACGCCTATAGTTACTTTGCCGGCTGTGTCGTGGTACATCCGGAAACGCGACCTTCGAATTGCTTTAGTTTTCCAGCGATTTCTCTAGGCACGTTACTGTGAGATCAGGCTAGCATGTGCCAATCTAGGTCGGTCTCGAGACGAATGATGGTGGGTCAATTGGAGGCGTAAAGGCAGGAGCGATTCCTTCGGCTGTAACTGAGACCACGGATCTGCCTCCATTACGGAATGCGGTGATCTCTGCGCGACCGTTGCACATCTCTACGACACGTGACCCCGTGGAAGTTCCGCGATTGTCGATCAGAGTTCCGGAACCGGCGATCGTGAACCTAACTCGATTCCGTGCGTCGAGGCAGAGCACTCCTTTTGCGTCATAGAGGTTCGCTTGGATCGTCATCGTTGCCTTCCCGTCGACGGTCCCACCAACTTTGAAGACGAGTCCTATCTTTGCGGGTGGGCCCCAGGTTTCGGTTTGATACTGGAAGCTGATTTCGTCGGTTACAGTTTTTCCGTTTTTGGTTGCGACGACGCGGAGGGTGTTTTTGCCTGGGGCGAAGAGTGTCAGCCATCGAAGTCCTGCGGCGGGGAAGTCCTGGCTGTCGCGGCGCTTTGTGCCCATGCTTTTGCCGTTGAGGAAGAGCTCGGCGGAGTCGCAGTTGGAGTAGACCTTGACCATCTTTTGTTCGTCGGCGGAGCCCCAGCGGATCGGCCAGGTGTGGCCGTAGATGTGGGCCATCGGGACTTCGGTCCAGTAGGACTGGAAAACGTAGAAAGCCTCTTTTTTTGTGAGGTCGCGTTCGACGATGCCCTTTTGATTGATGCGTGGGACGGGATTTTCTGCGCGGAGAGGCGTGGTGAAGTCTTTGAAGATCCACTGCGCGGCTCCTGCGAACCATGGGAGCGATTCCTGAACCTTGAGGTGCCAGTCGAAGAGATTGCAGGCGTAGGTTTCGGACCAGTCGCCGTCCTTGGAGACACGGGCGGGGCCCTCGGTGTTGAGGTAGGCGAGGCCGCGCTCGTCAGTGCCGTGCCCTGTGGCGATTTCCGCGAGAACCTTGTCGGGATTTTCGGAGTGACGGCCGGCGTGGCTGTCGGCTCCCCACTCCGCGTGGAAGAGATGATTGACGCGGTCGCGCTGGGTTTCGAGGGACTTCTGGTATTCGGGGTAGGTTCCGCTGTACCACCCGGCCCAGATGGAGGGTGAGTAGACGTCAGGGATGTCGCGGGCGAAATCGCAGCGGCGAATGGTAGTGAGGCGCGACGGGTCGAGTTCGTGTGAGAGCGCGTTGAGCTCGGAGAGGTAGGTGCGGATAGCCTGCTGATCGATGCTTGGGTATTCAGTTGGCCAATCGTCTTCGTTGCCGAGGCCCCAGAGGAGAATGCTGGGGTGGTTGTAGTGCTGGGCGATCATGTTGCGGAGAGTGCGGCGGCCCATCTCTTTGAAAATGTTGTTGCCTACGCCGCCGCGGCACCACGGGATCTCCTCCCAGACGAGGATGCCGAGGCGGTCGCAGAGGTCGAGGACGCGGCGCGATTGCTGGTAGTGGGCGAGGCGGATGAAGTTTGCGCCCATCTCTTTGATGAGCTGCATCTCCCGTTCGAGGAGATCGTCGGGCATCGCAGCTGCGTAACCAGCGTGGTCTTCGTGACGCGAGGTTCCGCGGAGGAGGAGACGCTCTCCGTTGAGTTTGAAGGGCCCGTGCTGAATCCACTCGGTGTGGCGGATGCCAAAGGTTTCGTGTACTCGATATTCTGAGGCCGTTCCGGCGTGGAGGGTGGCGCGGCACTCATAGAGGTATGGGTCGGATGGACTCCACAGATGAGGAGTTGGGACGGTGAAGGTAGTGAGTTCGGTGGCGTTTGACGGTGGCTTGATGTCGCGCGTCTCGTGGTGCAGTGAATCGCCTTTAGCATCGACGATGTCGATGGAGATTTTGATTGGCTCGGTCGTATTGGTGGGGTTGTAGAGGGTTCCGATCACGGTGATTTTGGCCGGGCTCTTTGGTGTGGTGAGGTCGGTTTTGATGTGCAGAGTTTCTACGGAGATTGCGGGGATGTAGACGAGCGAGACGTTGCGGTACATTCCCCCGTAGAGGCTGAAGTCGCTAAGGTCGGAGGGCATGCGATCGAGGTCGCGCGAGTTGTCGCAGAGGACGGAGAGCGGGATACCTTCGGGTTGTTTTTTTGCACTTGGTTTTGCAAGTGGGGCGCTTTTTTGCGACTCATTGAAGCTGGTGACGAGGTCGGTGATGTCGAAGACGAATTCGTCGTAGCCGCCGGTGTGTCTGCCAGCGAGTTTTTCGCCGACGTAGACACTAGTGGTTTGTCCGGCGCCTTCGAAGTGGAGGAGGGTTCGTCCGTTTGGGAAGGGGTTGGTGGTGGAGACGTGGGTGCGATACCAACCGATGCCGCGATAATACGGGGTGTCGGGGTCGCAGCCGTCATAGGCGTTAAAGCAGTGCGGCATGGCGACGGGTTGCCAGACGGCGACCTCTTCAGAGTGCCATGCTTCCCATGGGCCGCCGAGGGAGCCCTGCAGGAACTCCCATCCTTCGCTGATGCGGCGGGTGCGTGGGATTTCGCCGTTTTGGGCCGCGCTGGCGAGGTTTACGATGGACGCCCGAAGCGAGGACGGAAGAAGGGAGACGGCCGCGATGGATGCGCTCGACTTCAAAAAAGTGCGGCGGGAAGGCATTGAGAGGCTACTCCTGATTTAGTTCGGGTTGAACGGGGGGTTTCACTGGCCGAAATGTCATTTGACAACAATAATTCAAAGTATCTACAAAATACGGGACACGGTGATATAAAGACTCGTCGTAAAAATCTTAGACAACTTTGTGCTCAGGCTTGAGTTGAAACGTTAAACCAGGTAGCAACCCTAAATTTTTTTTGAGACCGGAAAGATAAATCATGTCCACTGCTCAGTCGTCCCGGTTTACGTTTACCCGGAGGCAAAGTGCTTCGAACAAGACGCCTCGGCAGATAAACCGGAACCTTGTCTTCAATTTAGTGCGGACGCGGCAGCCGTTATCGCGTGCTGATCTGGCTCGCATCTCCGGCTTGCAGCGGAGCACTGTTTCTTTGATTGTGGAAGATCTTATCAAGGAGCGATGGATTCTTGAGGGATCGACGGGGCGGCCACCGCGGGGACGCAGGCCGACGTTTTTGGAACTGAATCACCAGCGAGCAGTGATTGCTCTGGATATTCATCCAACACAGACGACGGTTGCTGTAACCGATCTTGGTGGCAAGATCGTTGCTCAGAATGTCGTGGCTTTGCCGGAGGATCCGAATAAGGCAATTCAGACAATTATTGCGGCGATCCGGAAATTGATGACGGCGCATAGCGATAAATCGTTCGACGGAATTGGAATTAGCCTCCCCGGACGCGCCGATCCTCGACTGGAGAAATTGATCTTTGCTCCGAACTTGAAGTGGCCGGTGTCGAGCATCAAATCGAAGATTCAGCGCGCCACTGATCTAGACGTGGAGATGGACAACGTTGCGAATGCGTGCGCATTATCGGAGGTCTGGTTCGGCGACAGCGATGGGGTGCATGACCTGGTTGTCGTGAATGTCTCGGAGGGAATCGGGACGGGAATTTTTGCGAATGGGCAATTGCTGCGTGGTGCGAACGGCATGGCAGGCGAGTTCGGGCATGTGCAGATGGAGACGAATGGGCCACAGTGCGGTTGCGGAGGAAGGGGCTGCTGGGAGACTGTCGCTTCGAATCGCGCCGGGTTGCGGTACTACGAGGAACTGAGCGGTAACACCGCGCCGAACTTTGCTGCGCTGGTGAAGATGGCTCAGGCGGATGATGCGCATGCAATCAAGGCGTTGCAAAAGATGTCGGCGTATCTCGGACGGGGACTGCGAATGATTGCATCGGCACTGGCTCCGAGCGAGATTGTGATCGTCGGCGATATTACGACGGCGTGGTATATGTTTGGGCCGATCATTGAGGCGGAGTTGAGGCAGAATGCTCTCTCGAAGGAGCCGCGGCTGCGACCTTCTTTTGAAGGAAACACGGCTCGGCTCCGCAGCGCGGTTGCGCTGGTGATGAACGGAAGTCTGGTTTAAGAAAAAGGAAAAATAAAAATGGTCTTTGATGTTTCTTTTCGTGTCCGAGTGATGTTGTGCGGTATGGTATTGAGCGTTGTTGCCGGTTCTGCATGTAGCGTGGGCTTTGCGCAGGGCAGTACGCAGGCAGCCGCTCCGGGGTCAGTCGAGCGTGACCATGTAGGGGATCAGCCGGATGATCCCGGACCGCTGGCTGGGGGGCTTTCGCCGGAGCTGAAGACGAAAGATATCGATGCGGCGATGAAGAAGGTTGCCGACTGGCAGGTGAAGGTTGCTGAGGCGAACTTTAATCGGCAGTGGACGTTTGCGGCTCTCTATGATGGGTTGCTTGCGGCTTCGAAGACCACCGGCGATCAGGCCTATCGCGATGCGGTGCTGCATTTCGCTGATAGGTCGGAGTGGAAGCTGCTGAATAACCGGTTCCCACATGCGGACGATCAGGCGATGGGCCAGTCTTACCTTGATCTTTACTTCCAAGATAAGCAGCCGGTTCGTATGGCCGATACGAAGACGATTCTGGATAAGTTGATCGTTCGTCAGGATGACCCGAACAAGCTGCTGTGGTGGTGGTGCGACGCGTTGTTCATGTCGCCGCCGGTGCTGCTGCGAATGTACGAGATTACGCATGACAAAAAGTATCTCGACTACATGGACCACGAGTGGTGGCTAACTTCGGACAGTCTCTATAACAAGGACTACCATCTCTATTTCCGTGATAACCGTTACTTCACGCAGAAGCAGGCGAACGGGAAGCCGGTCTTCTGGTCGCGCGGCAATGGCTGGGTGATGGGTGCGCTGGTGAACGTGCTACAGATTCTGCCGAAGGATTATCCTTCGCGGCCGAAGTATGTTGCGCAGTTCAAGGAGATGGCTGCGGAGATTGCTTCCATTCAGAGTGCCGATGGCTTGTGGCGCACGGGATTGCTCGATCCGGATGCTTATGACCTGCCTGAAGTTTCGGGCTCGGCTTTCTTTACATTCGGAATCGCGTATGGGATCAACGAGAAGATTCTTGATCGCAAGACGTATCTGCCTGTCGTGGAGAAGTCGTGGAAAGGAATGATTGGGCACGTCTACGCGGATGGAAGACTGGGATCGATCCAGCCGATTGATGCTCAGCCGGGGAAGTTCAAAGCATCGGCCAGTTACGTGTACGGCGTGGGAGGCTTTCTTCTGGCGGGGTCGGAGATGCATCGCCTGGCCCAGCACTAAGTCTTTTTCCGCCTACCGTCTTCACCATCCACAATAATGGCTGGCGGATGGGGAAGTTGCGAATGACCTCAGGCACGGTGGGGTCTGGGTTCAAGGTGTTCCAAAGCGCGATGTAGTCTTTTTGCCTGTAGGCGACTCCCGCGAAGAGCAGGCCGGGCTGGCGATTGGGAAAGTCGTCCCAGTGCTCAACGTCGTGTCTGTAGGGCCATGCGTTTTTGTTTTTGATGTAGGGATACAAGAAGGCAACGAGCTTGCGCATGCCGCGTCCGTCGGGAGTGGCGAAGGCCCAGAGATTGTCGGCGTTAGTGGAGAGTGTCTGGCAGATGCCGCACATGACGTCGAGATCGAAGAGACAGTAGCTATATGGTTTGGTGCGTGCAAGTTCGAGGGGCAAGGAACCGTCGGGCGCGATCTGCTCTGGGACAAGTGCGGTTTTGAAGCGGTTGCTGCACCATGCCATGACTTCGGAGTTGCCGGTGAAACGCGCGAACTCGGCGGCCTGCAGAACCCAACAGCTTCCATGATTGTTTTTGGCGTCGCGCTCTTCCTGGCCGTTCTTTGAGGTGCGCATCCAATCGAGATATTGAGCGAACCAGGCTTTGATTTCGGTTGCACCTTCAAGTGCGCCGGCAGTCGCGAGTACGGTTGCTGCGCGTGCGGGTTCCACGAGGTGGAGGGTGTCGATGATTCCGATGCCGCGGCCGTTGTTCAGATTGAAGATGGCCTGAGCGTATTCGAGGTTCGGATTCATCTTCGTGTCGGGATCGACGAACCATGCCCGGAGATGTCTGCCTGCCTGATCGGCGTATTTTTTGTCGCCTGTCAGCTCCCATGCTGCAACGAGTGCCGGGACGATGAGGCTGAGACGGACCATAGCTTTGCGATGATCGTCGAAGTTGGCGGGGTTGGTGAAGCCGTCGCGGCGGATGTAGGGGCCCGTGGGATTTTTGTCGTCTGGCCACCAGTAGTCGCCTTCGGAGAAGTAGTCGTGCGGGCCACCTTTGCTGCGTTTGCTGTGAGAAGCGGTGACGGTAATGGGCTGTTCGGTGAGGTAACGGTCTGCGGCGGCAAGGATGCGGGTGCGGTCGGCGGTGGCGACGAGGGCGTAGGGGCTTGCAGCCTTGTTGGCAAAAGCGGGTTTTCCGGTCAGGTAGCCAGCCGTTCCGAGAGCCAGAGTCAGGAAGTCGCGCCGTGTGGTCATCTGCATCCCTTGTTGAAAGCGTCTTTTCGTTCAAGTTTCGCTTAAGCCATGATACGCAGTTCAAGACGGGGCGAACAGTTTGCGGGTTTAGAATGAAGCGGTTGAATAATTTACCGGAGGTTTACTTGACGGACTGAATGGTCATTCAGTATGCTTCGCATCGTTCGGGTAAATTGCCCTGGAGTCCTGCCCCATGCCTCCCAGTTCCGCTTCTGCACTCTCGTCCAAACACAGGCAGATCAATAAAGTGGCTGTCCTTGGTGCGGGCACGATGGGCTCGCGTATTGCCGCCCACATGACGAACGGCGGACTGCCGGTTGTTCTGCTCGATATTGTTCCGCCGGGTACGGATGCCAGCGCCCCCAAGACAGAACGCAACAAGATTGTGCTAGCGGCGCTGGATGGGCTTAAGAAGTCGAAGCCTGCGGCGTTTTATTCGGCGGAGAGTGTGCGGCTGGTTACGGTGGGGAACTTTGATGACGACCTTGCGCTGATTGCGGACTGCGACTGGATCATTGAGGTGGTCGCGGAAAGTCTTGAAATTAAGCGAGCACTGCTGAACAAAGTGCTGCAACATCGGCGGCCGGATTCGGTTGTGACAAGTAATACGAGCGGGCTGCCGATTCACGAGATCGTCGATGGCATGCCGATGGAGTTGCGGCGGCATTGGTTCGGGACACACTTTTTCAACCCACCGCGGTATATGCGGCTGCTTGAGGTGATTGCGACACCTGATTCCGACCCGGCGGATATGGCTGCGGTAGAGCACTTCTGCGATGTGCGGCTGGGCAAGGCTATCGTGCATTCGCACGATACACCGAACTTCATTGCGAATCGGATTGGGACGTTCTCGATGGGCAACGGGATTCGGCTGATGCAAGAGCAGGGGCTGACGATTGAAGAGGTCGATACGTTGACCGGGACGCCGCTGGGGTGGCCGAAGACGGGAACATTTCGGCTGGGAGATCTAGTCGGCGTCGATGTGATGGCGTTTGTGGCAAAGAACTTTGCGGCGCAGGCAAGGAAGATCGGCGATGAGCGCGCGGATGTCGGACTGGCGCCGTTTATCGCGACGATGATTGAGCGGAAATTACTTGGCGATAAGACGAAGCAAGGGTTCTACAAGAAGGAAGGCAAGGACGCGGAGGGGCGTGACCTCCGGCATGTGCTGGATTGGCAGACGCTCGATTACAAGCCGAGCATGCGGCCGAAGATTCCTGCAATTGAGATGGCGAAGAGTGTGGAGTCGACGCATGCACGGATTGCGCAGCTGCTCCACGGGGATGCTACGAAGGATAAGGCGGCGGCGTTTTACTGGCCATTTCTGACAGAACTTTTTACTTATAGTGCGAATCGTGTGCCCCCGATTCAGAATTCGATTGCGGACAACTTGGTCGAGATCGATAACGCAATGAAGGCGGGGTACAACTGGGAGCTTGGGCCGTTTGAGATGTTCGATGCGGCTGGGGTGCGCGCGACGACGGAGAAGATGCGTGCTGCGGGTGCGCCAGTTTCGGCGAACGTGGAGAAGCTGCTGGCCTATGCGGATGCGCATGGCGAGGCAAATCCGACCTGGTACAAGGATGACGCGTCGGTGGCATCGGGGCGAGTGTACTTCGATCCTGTTGCCGGTGAATACAAGCCTGTTGTGACGGCTGATGGTGTGACTTCGTTGGCGGTGATCAAGAAGGCGAAGGGTGTCGTGAAGAAGAATCCCGGGGCTTCGGTCGTCGATCTGGGCGACGGAGTGGCGGCGATTGAACTGCACTCAAAGATGAATGCGCTTGGCGGGGATATTGTGAGCCTGATTACCCAGACGCTGAAGCCAGCGAGCGAGATCGTGGGGAACTTTGAAGCGTTTGTGATTACAGGGGACTCGGTCAATTTCTCTGTCGGTGCCAATTTGATGCAGTTGCTGCTCGCCGTGCAGGAAGAGGATTGGGACGAGGTTGGGATGGCGGTGAAGGCGTTCCAGAATATGACGCAGGCGATTAGGTTGTGTCCTCGGCCTGTGGTGGTTGCGCCCTACGGGATGTGTCTTGGTGGGGGAACGGAGATCTCATTGCATGCGGCGGCGCGACAGCCTCATGCCGAGTTGTATATGGGCTTGGTGGAGGCTGGGGTTGGGTTGATTCCCGGCGGCGGCGGATGCAAGGAGATGACGATTCGCAGCGTGGAGGCCGGCTCGAGTATTCGCCCGGACGCGCGTGGTGAGGGCGTTGAGATCTTTGAGGCGCTGAAGAAGAACTTCGAGACGATTGCGATGGCAAAGGTATCGACGAGTGCTGCGGAGGCGCGAGGGCTCGGATTTCTGCGGTCTTCAGATAATGTGACGATGAATCGCGAGCGGTTGCTCACCGATGCGAAAGTGAAGGCTCGTGCGCTGGCCGATGCGGGTTATAGTGCTCCTTCGGTGAGGGTGGATATTCCTGCTCCGGGTGAGAGTGTGCTCGCGACGCTGAAACTCGCAGTGTGGACGATGCGGGAAGGGCAGTACATCTCCGACCATGATGTGAAGGTGGCGAACTGGGTCGCATATGCGCTGTGCGGCGGGAAGGTGACGGCGGGTGCGCTAGTGAGTGAGCAGTATCTGCTGGACCTGGAGCGTGAGGCGTTTTTGAGTCTGTGCGGCGAGAAGAAGACGCAGGAGCGTATTGCGTTCACGTTGAAGACTGGCAAACCGCTGAGGAATTAGGAACAGGAGTCAGGTATGAAAGAAGTCATCATCGCATCGGCAGTTCGCACGGCTGTTGGCAAGGCTCCCCGGGGGACGTTGCGGACGACTCGCCCGGATGATCTTGCGGCTTTTGCGATCAATGGGGCGCTCGATCGGGTGCCGCAGCTGGATAAGTCGGAGATTGAGGATGTGATCCTTGGCTGCGCCATGCCTGAGGCGGAGCAGGGGATGAATGTCGCGCGTGTGGCCAGCTTTCGCGCTGGCTTGCCGATTACGACTTCGGCGATGACGATCAATCGCTACTGTGCGTCGGGTCTGCAGTCGATTGCGCTGGCGGCGGACAGGATTCGTGGTGGGTCGGCGGACGTGATTGTTGCCGGTGGCACGGAGAGCATGTCGTATGTGCCGTTCGGTGGGAACAAGATCTCGGTGAATCCTTGGCTGGTGGATAACTATCCGGGATCGTATATGTCGATGGGGCTGACCGCGGAGCGTGTGGCGAAGCACTATGGGATCTCGCGCGAGGAGATGGACCAGTTTTCGCTGGCGAGCCATCAAAAGGCGTTGGCAGCGATTGCTGCGGGAAAGTTTGAAGATGAGATTATTCCTGTTACGGTTACGAATACTTTCCCGAATGGGAAGGGTAAGGCGAAGCCGGTCGAGTCGACGTTCAAACAGGATGAAGGTCCGCGTGCGGATACCTCGCTGGAGGCGCTGGCGAAGCTAAAGCCGGTGTTTCATGCGAATGGGGCGGTGACGGCAGGGAATTCTTCGCAGACCTCGGACGGCGCTGCGGCTGCGGTGGTGATGTCGGTGGAGCGGGCGGCGCAGTTGGGCATTGCGCCGATGGCTCGGTTTGTTGCATTTGCCTATGCGGGGTGTGATCCGGAGGAGATGGGAATCGGGCCGATCCATGCGATTCCCAAGGTGTTGAAACTGGCGGGGCTGACGCTCGATCAAATTGACGTGATTGAGTTGAATGAGGCGTTTGCGGCGCAATCGCTCGCGGTGGTGAAGGTGTTGGGGATGGATCCGGCGAAGCTGAACGTGAATGGCGGAGCGATTGCTCTGGGGCACCCGCTCGGATGTACTGGAGCGAAGCTGACGGCGACGATTCTGCGGGAGATGGCGAGGCGGAAGGCCAAGTATGGGATGGTAACGATGTGTGTTGGTGGTGGAATGGGTGCAGCTGGGATTTTTGAGGCAATGAGTTAGTAGATGATTCGCCTTCAACCAACTCGTGGAAAGAAACGTCAATGGAAGGCGTCTAAATTAGCTTTTCTGGTTGTGACATTTGCCATTGTCGGTATTCTTGCACTTCCATTTCTTTTCACTAAACATCATTTTGCCCTTGCCTCGCCAGCTAATTGGAATCCGACTGAAGTTCAGGTCGCGGGCACACGAATTGTGGCCGCTTATGCAACTGATGCTGGCCAGTCTCATCCAGCGACCTTTTACTATCGAGCAGAAGCTGAGGTCCAATATCAAATCAGTGGGAAGAAATTTGACGTATGGCTGCCTGCGTCGCGAACGACTGCTAATCGTGCTGAACCTCAGATGTGGCTCTCCGATAAGAAGGGCCGATTTGCAACTGTCCTGTGGAATCCCAAAAGGCCGGGCGAAGGTGAAGTGAAATTGAGAAGCGACATCGGTAGTAATTTTCCAGATTTAGATTGAGAGGTAACACGATGGCTACAATGACAACGCCAGTTCCGACCGAACAGAAGATCATTCCTGGTGGTAGTTTTCTTATTAGTGATCCGAATCCTGCGGATTGTTTTTTCCCTGAGGACTTCACCGATGAGCAGAAGCAGATTGCGGAGACCACCTCGAACTTTGCCCTGAATGAGGTTGTTCCGGCTTCGCCGCAGATTGAGGCTAAGGACTTTGCGGTGACAAAGCGGTTGCTGAAGGAGGCGGCGGAGCTTGGGCTGACGGCGATCGATATTCCCGAGGAGTACGGTGGGCTTGAGTTGGATAAGGTTACGTCTGCGGTTGTCGCGGAGAACATTTCGAAGCAGGCTAGTTTTTCGGTAAGTTTTTCGGCGCATGTGGGGATCGGGACGCTGCCGCTGGTTTGGTACGGGACGCCGGAACAGAAGAAGAAGTATCTGCCGAAGATCGCTTCGGGGGAGATTATCTCGGCGTATGCGCTGTCGGAGTCGACGAGCGGCTCGGATGCTGTGAATGCGAAGACGAAGGCTGTGCTTTCGGGCGATGGCAAGACGTATACGCTGAACGGCGAGAAGATGTGGATCTCGAATGCGGGGTTCGCCGATCTGTTTACGGTTTTTGCGAAGTGTGCGATTCCTGAGGGGCCGGACGCAGGCAAGGAGAAGCTGACGGCGTTCCTGATTGAGCGCGAGACGCCGGGATTTTCTGTGGGCAAGGAGGAGCACAAGCTTGGGATTCGCGGCAGCTCGACGTGTCCGCTGATTCTGACTGATTGCGTGATTCCTGCGGAGAATCTGCTGGGCGAGGTAGGTAAGGGGCATCATATCGCGTTCAATATTTTGAATGTGGGCCGGTACAAGCTGGGGAATGCGGCGGTCGGCGGGGCGCGGATGGCATTGAATAACGGCGTTGGTTACGCGATCGAGCGGAAGGCGTTCGGTAAATCAATCTCGGAGTTTGGGATGATTCAGGAGAAGATTGCCAACTGCGCTGTTGGAGTCTTTGTCGGGGGAGCGGTGTGCTATCGCACGGTGGGGATGATCGACCGGGCGCTTGCGGGCGTGGACAAGAACAATACGAAGGAGATTCAGAAGAGGATTGAGGACTATGCGGTAGAGTGCTCGATTGTGAAGGTGTGGTCGAGCGAGATGGTCGATATGGTTGTCGATGAGGTACTGCAGATCTTCGCGGGTTATGGATACGTCGAAGAGTTTCCAGCGGAGCGGGCTTATCGCGATGCGAGGATCAATCGGATTTTCGAGGGGACGAACGAGATTAATCGGCTGATTATTACGGGATGGCTGATGAAGTCGGCGATGAGCGGCAAGCTGGCATTGATGCCGGCGATCAAGAAGCTGATGGATGAGGTGATGTCTGGGCCGAGTGAGAAGGTGGAGCGCGAAGGGCCGCTGGCGGAAGAGTTTAACCTGCTTGCGAATGCAAAGAAGCTGACATTGTTTGCTGCCGGGGCTGCAACACAGAAGTACATGCAGCAGATCGCGGACGAGCAGGAGGTGATGGGCGCGATCTCGGACATGATTCTTGAGGTGTTCGCAATGGAGTCGGCGATTTTGCGCGCGGAGAAGATTAGGGCGGTGCAGGGAGAAGACGCGGCGGCGATTCCGGTGACGATGGCGCGGATTTATTCCGACAAGGCCATGTCGGTGATTGAGCTGGCGGCGCGCAAGGTGATTGCGGCGGTTGCGGAAGGCGATATGCTGAGGACGCAGATGACGATTCTGCGACGGCTTGCCAAGCATGAGCCGACTGATACCGTCAGTCTGCGGCGTCAGGTGGCACGGCATGTGATTCAGGCTGGGAAGTACAACTTGTAGATTGTTAGAAAATTCTTAGCTTTGGTTCCACCACATCGACCAATTGGAAATCACAGAATTCCTGGCTGGCGACGTTTCGACGATCATAAAGCCTTTGTTTCTGGCTCGCATGCGGGGGTGCGAACAGCGGTCTGACCCTTTCCCAAAATGAAGCGGCGAGAGTGGCAAACAATCTGTTTACATCTGTAGGCGCAACATTTCAATTTATCGTCTGTCTAAGCATGTGGACAGCAGCCTTCCTAATGCTTCGGACCCGCCTTGCGCGGATGCGTTGGGGCGTCCGCAAACTTAACGGAATTTACTTTCAGGCAGTAAGGTAGAAATCATCCATGCGCAGCCGTTTTTTTTCTTCCTATGTTGTTCCAGTCTCAGTTCTCTTCGCCGCACTGAACCCGTTCGCCCGGGCAACTGTTCAAAATCGTATCGCCGGCTCTGTAAGTGGAAGCAGTCGCGTTGCGTTGCCGGGCACGATTAGCGGACATGCAAGGCGTTCGGTCGATCTGGGCCCCGCGCCGGGAGACCGAAAGCTGGAGTCAATGTCGTTGCGGTTCAGCATGACGGCGGCTCAGGAGGCTGATCTGAACCAGTTGCTGGCTGCCCAGCTTGATCCCAGCTCGCCGAGCTACCACCAGTGGCTAACGCCAGAGCAGTTCGGCGCGCGGTTTGGTCTGAGCAGCAGCGATCTCACCAAGGTTTCTTCGTGGCTTACGAGCCAAGGATTTACGGTGACGAGCGTTGCGCGGAGCTCGACGTTTATTACGTTCAACGGAACGGTCGCGCAGGCGCAGGTGGCCTTTGGCACGCAGATTCATAATCTGTCGCTGAATGGTGAGCAGCATATCTCAAATGTCACCGATCCTACGTTTCCTGCCGCGATCGCCGGTGTCGTAAACACAGTGATCGGCTTGGACGACTTCAAGCTGAAGCCGCGTTCGCGCAGGACCACCGTTGCCGTCGATCCGGCGCACCCACTTTTTACTCAGACGGTTGGTGGCGTGACGAGCCACTACATCTCGCCTGCGGACTTTTATACGATCTATGACGTGGGCCCGCTGACAACATCAGGAATTACGGGTGCTGGAGTCGGACATTGCGGCTCCAATACGACAAGCTGTGGTGATATTGCTGTGATGGGGCAGACCCAGATCATCCCGACGCAGGTCACTGCTTTTCGTGGGGCAGCAGGGTTTGCTTCAACGGCTGCTCCTGTTCAGTTCCTTGTGCCTGGCAGTGCGAATCCAGGCGTGAGTTCGTCGGATATTGATGAGGCTCAGCTTGATGTTGAGTGGTCCGGCGCCGCGGCTCAAGGGGCTACGATCCTGTATGTCTACAGCACGGATGTTTTTAACTCACTGACCTACGCAATCGACAATAAATCCGCGCCAATTCTTACCATCAGCTATGGGCTCTGCGAGAGCTCATGGGGGCTTTCTACGCTGAAGAGCGACAATCTGCTACTCGCGCAGGCGAATGCGCAGGGGCAGACTGTAATGGCTCCGGCGGGCGATGCGGGAGCTACAGACTGCGACGTTGCGGGGCTCGCCACAGAAGGACTCAATCTGGACTTTCCGGGGAGTTCTCCGTACGTCACTGCAGCGGGGGGCACTATGTTCAGCGGCGACGTGGGTGCGCCCGGAACGTATTGGAACGGCACGAATGGAGCCAACGGCAGTTCGGCGATCTCGTATATTCCTGAACAACCTTGGAATGAGACGACTGGCTCGAGTGGTCTTGATGCGGGCGGTGCGGCCGGCGGCGGCGCGAGTGCGTTCTTCTCGAAGCCTGCGTGGCAGACAGGGCTTGGTGTTCCCAGCGATTCTTCGCGCGATACGCCGGACATCTCGCTGAATGCGGCTGCGATGCATGACGGATACCTTGTCTGCAGTCAGAACACCTCGGAGGGCGAAGCGGGCTGCGCCAGCAACAGCTTCCTTTCCTCAACCAGCGTTGCGAATGTCTTCGGAGGAACGTCCTTCGTTGCGCCGAGCCTGGCCGGTATTCTTGCGCTGGTGGAGCAGAAGTTGGGCACAACAGGCGGTCTGGGCAATATCGGACCGACGCTGTATGGCTTCCTCAACGGGCCTACTTACACCAGCGTCTTTCATGACATTACTTCGGGAAATATCTCTGTAGCCTGTGCCCAGGGTACGTTGAACTGCCCCAACGGTGGGTCGATCGGTTTTAATGCTGGGACAGGGTACGACCAGGCGACTGGTATCGGCAGCTTTGACATAAGCAAGCTGGTGAATGGTTGGAGTTCGGTGGTGCCAGTGGGGATAGGAGGCGCGATCGGGGCGGGCATCACTACGACTTCGGTCACGACCAGCAACGCGATCTGCGGAGTGACCGGGACACTTGCTCTCACCATCACTGTTACCGGCTCTGTCGCTGGGACAACGCCCACAGGCACAGTCCAGATTCTTGTCGATAATGCGGCGGTGGCTGGTGGCATTGTGACTTTGTCTGGTGGTACGGCGACTTACTCTCTTGTGGCATCATCGCTCTCCTCTGGCGGGCACGTGGTCAGCGCCGTCTACTCGGGCGATGGAAATTTCGCTGGCTCAAAGGGCACGCTGCTTGGCCCGGCGACGAATACGGCATTCTATCCGAATGGACCAATTGCTTCGGTCGATGTCGTCTCCGGTAAAGACTTCGGGCTTACTCCGTGCACCGGTACCTCGACTGCAGTAACGGTGCAGCCTGGTGCCACTGCGGCCGGTGTTACCCTCACCATCACGCCGGCCGGAGGGTTCACTGGCACGGTCAATCTGACAGCGACCAATAACGACGGAATGACCGCAACGACATCCTTCTCCGCGGCTAGCGTGAACGTGACCTCTGGGGCGGTTACAACATCGTTTGTCGTCAAGGCTTCGCAGACGAGTGCAGCGCTTCGCAAGCCGGGATTGACACCCGATCCAAAGGGCGGAGCTCCCTGGTACGTTGCGAGTTCCGGGGCTGCGCTTGCTTGTGTAGTTCTTCTGGTGGTGCCGCGACGCAGGCGTTGGGGAAGTCTGCTGGCTGTTCTTTTTACCGCGGCTGCTTTGACCGCGGCGCTTGGATGTGGATCGTCGAGCTCCAATTCTGGCGGCAGTGGTGGGGGAACGGGCGGTGGAGGCAGCACGACCAACGCTACGCCCGGAACCTATAGTTTCACGATCACGGCTGTTTCAGGCAGCCTGGTTCATAGTACGCAGGTTACCGTAAACGTGCCGTAAGATCCTTTGTTTGCAATCCAGGCCGCACCGAATGAATGGTGCGGCCTGTTTCTTTAGTAACCATTTTTTGCGCAATTTTTCCGCCATCGGGAATCGTTGCATGCATTACGCAATTGTTTGCACATGTGCCTTGACTCCTCATCTGGCGCAGGAAAGAATCATTCCCGTCCCAATTGCCTCAAATTTACTCCCTGCTAGGAGAGAACTGCCCTCTCTCAGCGCAGTAGGAATGATCCAATGCCTTGGTTCTCCAGAACTTTGTTTTCTGGCCTGACTGTCGTTGTTCTCATTACCTTCTCGACGGAAGCGCGTTCGCAGTCGCGACTTCCCTCGCCACGCTCTCGCGTGATGCAGTCGGTTGACGATACCAGCGTCACCACCCTCGGAGGAAATGTCCATCCACTCGCGCGCGCAGAGTTTGATCGCGGGTCACTCGACGACTCGACACCTCTTCGGCGCATGGTTCTTGTTCTTCAGCGCAGCCAGGAACAGGAGACTGCGCTACAACGACTTATCGATGAGCAGCAGGACAAATCCTCATCAACCTACCAGCAATGGCTGACGCCGGAGGCCTTCGGCGCGGCCTTTGGACCGACAGACCGCGATCTGTCCGCGGTGACGGGATGGCTTTCCGGTCACGGATTTAGTGGCGTTCACGTGAATGCGGCGCGCACGTTCATCGAATTCAGCGGCAATGCGGGAATGGTACGTTCGGCTTTTGGCACTGCGATGCATCGCTATGCGGTTCAGGGAGAACAGCGGTACGCGAATGCTTCAGACCCGACGATTCCTGCGGCGTTAGCACCGGTCATCTCCGGAATCGCTTCGCTGAATAACTTTCCGCGCCGCGCAGCAAGCCACAAAGCGGGAGAGTTTCATCGCGACTCTGCAACAAATCGTGTTTCACTTCAGGCCGGGGCGCAGCAAACGGCTCAACCTGCCTTCACAATTAATCAGAACGGTGAAGCCACCTACGGGGTTACGCCCTACGACTTCGCAGCGATCTATAACCTTCTTCCGCTTTGGAACGCCGCGACTGCGATCGACGGCACTGGACAGACGATTGCGATTGTCGGCCAAACTGATATCAACCCCGCGGACTTCGTCAATTTCCGCAAGCTGTTTGGACTTCCGCTTGGTAACACAAATACGCCAACTGGCTCGCAATACCTCAACATCATCTACAACGGGCCTAACCCCGGTGTTACGCGCGACGAGGGCGAAGCCGACATCGATACACAGTGGTCGGGGGCAGTTGCCAAGGGGGCGACCATCGACTATGTGGTCTCCCAGGGTACCGAGGTCATGCAGGGGACCGATCTCTCGGCCATTTACATCGTGGACAACAATCTTGCCCCGGTGATGAGTTACAGCTACGGTCAGTGCGAGCTCTACCTCGGCACCTCCGGCAATACGTTTTACAAGAATCTCTGGCAGCAGGCGGCTGCACAGGGAATTACCGTGCTTGTCGCTTCGGGTGACTCTGGATCGGCGGCGTGCGATAACTCGGGAGTTCAGGGAGCGAGCGGCGGCATGGCTGTCAATGGACTCAGCAGCACACCATACAACATCTCTGTTGGTGGTACGGACTTTTACATGCCAAACGGAGGCACGGCCTTCTGGAGCCTCGCGAACAACCCCACCACGCAAGCCTCAGCCAAGGGATATATTCCTGAGACTCCGTGGAACCAAAGTTGTGCGAACACCGTCTTCAGCACGTCGGGCAGCTTCGTAGGCCAGACGCCCGAGCAGATATGTAACAGTGCCACGGCGGCAAGCTTTGGGCTGCTCTCTGTCGTCGGCGGCGGAGGAGGCCCGAGCGCCTGCATTCAGTCCAACGGCTCATCCTCTTCCAGTTGCCGTGGAGGTTACCCAAAGCCCTCGTGGCAGACCGGCACAGGCATTCCTTCCGATAACGTTCGCGACGTTCCCGACGTTTCGTTGTTTGCAAGCGCGGGTTTCTTTGGGGCTTTCTACGTTGTCTGCCAACAAAGCAATAGCTTCCAGGGCCAGCCTTGCAGTCTGAGCAACTTTGCGGGTTATGGTGGCACGTCCGTCTCGGCGCCTGCTATGGCCGGGATTCTTTCGCTGGTAAATCAGAAGACAGGCAGCCGACTGGGCAATGCGAACTATGTTCTCTACAACCTCGCGAACCAGCAGACCAAAGCGGGAACGAATTGCAGTGCGATTACGGGAACTCCGGCTGCAGGCTGCGTCTTCAACGACCTCACGACCGATACGATTACGATGCCTTGTCTTAGCGGCACTTTGAACTGCACCGTGACCAACTCCGGCGATCGCTATGGCGTGCTCTCCGGCTACAGCAGCACCGCGGGCTACGATTTTGCGAGTGGCCTTGGAAGCGTCAATGCCGCGAATCTCGTCAACAACTGGTCGAACGCCGCTTTTGTCGCCAGCGCGGCTGCCCTGACGCTCTCTCAATCGAGTGTCACGCATGGTACCCCGGTCTCGGCTACCGTCAAGGTGACCTCCGTATCCGGCACGCCAACCGGCAACGTCTCGATCAACGCTCTTGCAGCGAATGGCTCCGTACAAAACGGCACACTGCAGAATGGGATCTATACAACGTCGTTTGGCAATTTTCCCGGCGGTTCTTATTCGGTTCAGGCACATTACGCCGGCGACGGCACGTATGCGGGGAGCGACTCCAACTCGGTTACGCTCACAGTCAAACCGGAGTCCAGCAGTACAACGCTTCGCGCTTTTCTCGTCAATCCTTCCTCCGGCACTACGACAACGGCCAGTGGTGGCACGTCCTTTCCTTACGGGGGCTTTCTTGTACTGCGGGCAGACGTTGCAGGTGGATCGGGGCAGGGGAGCGCAACTGGTAACGTCACCCTGACCGATGCTGGTGTTCCGCTCGACGGCGGAACTTTCCGGCTCAACTCCACTTCGAACACGGAAGATCAGACACGGGCGCTTACTCCGGGGACTCACATCGTCACCGCAGCTTATTCGGGTGATGCGAGTTTCAACCCAAGCACATCGTCTCCTCTCGTCATCACGGTTACGAAGGGTCAAACGTCAAGCGCACTTCAGGTCGACGAGCCCGTACTCTCTGCTGCAGGCACACTCACACTGACTGCAACAGTCTTCGCTCGAGGGTTTGGTTCTGGCGGTCAGCAAGGTTTTGGCGGCGCGGCTCCGAGCGGGAACGTCTCGTTTACGTCTGGCGGGACAGTGCTTGGAACAGCGACTCTGAATCAGCAAATTTATCCGACAGTCTCAACCGATACGAGCATCATTTCTCTCACGATTCCTGCGAATAAGCTTCCGATTGGCAACAATGCAGTCATCGTCAACTATGCGGGCGATGCCAACTACGCTCCATCCGTTTCGGCGCCTCTTATGGTGACCGTCACCGGGGCGACCCAGGCCGTCACTTCCACTACGCTTAGCCTCTCATCTGCCGTGGTGCCTGTGGGTGGGTCGTTCCTATTTACAGCAAGTGTTTCGCCTGGGAGCCCGTTGCCGACTGGCTCGATAACTTTCTATAGTGATGGCATTCCCGCAGGTCCGGCTGTGTCTGTTGTGGCAGGAACTGCAACGGGGTCGAATTTGAATCTGACCATCGCTCCGGGTGCGCATCTCATCACAGCGATCTATTCAGGCGATGCGAACTACCAATCGTCGATCTCCGCGCCGATATCCTTTGCTCTCGGAACTGTTGCTCAGCCAAGTGTAGCGACAGTGAATCTCCCATCTTCCAACGTGGTACAGGGTGCCAGCGTTACCATCTCTGCGACGATCTCGCCTGCGTCTCCCACGCCGACTGGAACTGTTCAGCTGATTCTGGATGGAAACCTCTACGGTTCGCGAACGGCGGTTTCTGGAGCAGTCGTTACTCTTTCTCTGCTTACGGACACATTGCAGACCGGCACTCACATAGTTGGCATCTTCTACTCTGGCGATGCGAATCATCAGGCCAGCACCTCACCAACAGCTACTCTGACGGTTGTCAATCCTGGCGGTTCTTTCACCCTCTCGCCCTCGGTTACATCCACAACAACAACTCAGGCGAAAGCCTCCAATCCCTTAACGCTCACTGTCTCTCCCACCGGAAATTTCAGCTCCGCCATTACGTTTGCCTGCACCGGCGGCCTGCCCTCAGGCGCGTCGTGCCTCTTCGCTCCATCCTCGATCAATCTCAGTGGGTCTTCATCTCAGATGACCGCACTTACGATATCCCCCGGGGCTTCGATCTTTCAGGCTACCAGCAGCCCCAGACCGACGGGTCTTAGCGCACTTTCATCACACTTCGGCATCGCCGTTGCGAGCCTCTTCGTCTTCTTTCTTCCGCGCCGCTTCCGTCCCGGAAAAATTTTCGGTCTGCTGCTGGCGTTCTCCACCTTCTGTTTCTTGAGTGGATGTGGCACTGGAGTTGCAAATCCGACCAATGCCAATTCCGCAGCTGTGTCGGCCGGCTCTTACGCCGTCACCGTAACTGCGACGGGGGGGGACGACTATCCAGACCGCGACCATCAACCTGACGATTCAATAAAGGATCGATCAGCGCTTTGCCGGCTCCGGCACTTTCTCCTCAGCACCCTCAGCCAACCGCATCAGATAATCCTGCGCACTGAAGGCTGCGCCGACGCGTGGTGCTCGCACATATTCTCCATCCGGCTGCAACAGGCGGGCCTTGATGTTATCTGCCAAATAGGCCGCAAGAATCTCCTCACGCAGCCGTTTGTGGAGATCGGGTTGAGTGACGGGAAAGACCGCTTCGCAACGCTCGATGAGATTGCGCGGCATCCAGTCTGCACTTCCGCAATAAACCTCTTCTTTTCCTCCATTGGCGAAGCAGAAGATGCGGCTGTGTTCGAGAAAACGCCCGACGATACTTCTTACGCGGATCCGCTCGCTCCAACCCTTCACTCCAGGCTTCAGCGAACACATTCCTCGGATGATGAGATCGATCTCGACACCAGCCTCTGAGGCCCCATAGAGAGCCTCTACGGTCCGGCGGTCGAGCAGGCCGTTCATCTTCGCAATAATCGACGCTGGTCTGCCTGCCTTGGCGTGGGCAGCCTCGCGCTCGATCAAAGCGATAAGGCGATCGGCCAGTGTCAGGGGCGCGACCAGCAGTGGAGCGTAAGAGTCCGACTCTGTCTCCGCCGTCAGGTAGTTGAAGACCTTTTGCACCGCTGCGGTGATCTCAGGCTTTGAGGTCAGCAGGCTGATGTCAGTGTAGAACCGTGCCGTAACCGGATTGTAATTTCCCGTTCCAAGATGAGCATATCGCCGTACGATTCCGTCCGGGTCACGCCGTACCAGCAGCGCCAGTTTGCAGTGTGTCTTCAGTCCGAAGATGCCGTGAAAGACACCAACTCCGGCGTCTTCAAGCTCGCGAGCCCAGCGGATATTCGAGTCTTCATCGAATCGCGCCATCAACTCAACGACGACCGTCACCTCTTTGCTTTGTCCCGCCTCGGTCAGAGCGGTGAAGATGGGCGAGTCCTTGCTGGTCCTGTACAACGTCTGCTTCATCGAGATCACGCTCGGATCCTTCGCACCCGCTTCGATAAATTCCTCGACCGTTTTGTAGGAATCGAACGGGTGATGCAGCATCACGTCGTGCTTGCGCAACTCGTCGAAAATATCGGCAGATTTGGCGCTCGGTTTGAAGTCCTTCGCGACGAATGCAGGATACTTCAGCTTCGGTTCCTTTACCTCAGAGTAAAGATTCATTAACCGCGACAGATTCACAGGCCCATCCGTGCGAAAAACCTGCGAGGGTTCAAGTTCAAAGTTGGTCTGCAGGCGCTCGATCATTTCTTCGGTCGCCGAGCACTCAATCTCCATTCGAACGACATCACCTTTGCGCCGGTTATGTAGCTCCGCACGGACACTCTCGAGCACGGAACGTGATTCTTCCTCTTGCATGTAGAGATTGCTGTTACGTGTCACGCGAAATGCCGATCGCGAGAGCACCTCATATCCCCGAAACATCCGTTCCACCTGTGATTCAACCAGATCGTGCAACAGGATGAAGTCGCAGTATCCTTCCTGACAGACGAGACGCACAAGTCGAGGAAGCGCGCGTGGCACTGTGACCACGCCGAGCGAGGTCGGTGTCTTCAGGCCGCGCCGTTTACGCCGCAGCAGCAGGCCAATGCAGAGGGCTTTGTTCAGAACGCGCGGAAAGGGATGCGACGGATCGATCGTTACCGGCGTCAGAAGTGGATCGACCTCGGTCTCGTAGAACTCCAGCGCCTGAGCCCGAGCCTCGTCGCTCAGCTCATTCCACTGCAGTATGCGAATCTTTGAGGCCTGCAGCGCTGGTAACAACTGCTTATTCAGACACTGATATTGCGCTTTCACGAAGTGATGAATGCGTTCCATCAGATCATCGAGGCGCTGTTGCGGAGTGAGTCCGCCCTCATCCGGCGGCTGCGCGAGATTGTAACCATCCTCGATCCTCTGTAGAAAACCGGCCACGCGGATCTCCACAAATTCGTCGAGGTTGCTCGCGGTGATTGCGAGGAACTTCACTCGTTCCAGCAAAGGATTCGTCTCGTCCTGCGCCTCTTCCAGCACGCGCTGGTTGAAACGCATCCATGACTCGTCGCGACTGAAAAACAGGTTTTCGACGGCCTTTGGGGGAGATTTCTTCGCAGCAGTAGACTTTCGCTTCACGGCACTCATATGAGTGCTAAAAGCTTACCGTACTTCCTCGCTTTCGAAATATGAACAGGCGGCGAAAAATCCGCCGCCCTCCAACGAGGTGTCTCGAATGTTACTTTCCGTTGAG
>Ga0206901_1034_pt1 | contig 28813 bp, 26 predicted proteins | sample Alteio_BWOrgHeat_47_FD_152936 | JGI IMG/M metagenome (GOLD analysis project Ga0206901, IMG submission 152936) | Enriched cells from forest soil in Barre Woods Harvard Forest LTER site, Petersham, Massachusetts, United States -... | ecosystem: Environmental > Terrestrial > Soil > Temperate forest >...
CCCCGGCCCCTACGAGCTCACCAAATCCTCCGGTGTAGTCGTCGAACAGATTATTCGCCCCACAGGCCTCATCGACCCCATCGTAGAAATCCGACCGGTCAAAGGCCAGATCGACGACCTCTTAGCCGAGATTCGCGACCGGGCTCAAAGGAACCAGCGTGTCCTCGTCACCACCCTCACCAAGCGTATGTCCGAAGATCTCGCGAGCTACTACACCGAAGTCGGCGTCCGCTGCCGCTACATGCACTCCGAGATCGAAACCCTCGAACGCATCAAACTCCTTCGCGATCTCCGCAAAGGCGAGTACGACGTCCTGATCGGTATCAATCTTCTACGCGAAGGCCTCGACCTCCCCGAAGTTTCTCTCGTCGCCATCCTCGACGCCGACAAAGAAGGCTTCCTCCGCTCCCAGGGCTCCCTCATCCAGACCATTGGCCGAGCCGCACGTCACATCGAAGGCCGCGCCATCCTCTACGCCGACAAGATGACGGAATCCATGGAGCGAGCCATCGACGAGACCAATCGCCGTCGCGAAAAACAACTGGCCTACAACTCCGAAAACGGCATCACACCCCAATCCATCATTCGCCCACTCGAAATGGGCCTCGCCGGGATCCTCAACGCAGACTACGCCGACCTCACGGACGAAGCCGAAGGCATGCCCGACTTCCAAACCCAGCAGGAACTTGACACCTACATCGGAAAATTGGAATCCGACATGCGCGAAGCAGCCAAAAAATTCGAATTCGAAAAAGCAGCAAAACTTCGCGACACAGTAAAAGAACTCCGCACCAAAGAATTCCTCTTCAGCTAATGGAACGCGGCTGTTGGCCCTGCTGTTGTTGTCTTTATTTTTCTTCGCTAAATACTCGTCATCCTGAGCGGGTGAGAAAGAATTCAGAAACTTTTGATTCTATTTGGTCTAAAAGGCCAGATTTTAGCTGTGTAGGAACTGTGCAGGATGATTGTGCAGATTTCCTTTGAAATCGCTGGAAGAGGGCCGGGAGAAACCCGCAGGGTATCTCCCGCGCCGCTGAAAAATGGCAGACGCGAGCCTTTGCATCCCGTCTGTCGGTTTTCGTGTGTCGTCCGATTGTTACATGATCGCGAGCATGATTTCATGCCGCAACCTCTTCCGGTTCCTCGTTAGGTACTGCGTCTGCAAAGGGCGGCTCCAATGCAGCAAGGATGAGAGGGGCGGTCTGCTGAATGACTTCCAAGCTCTCCGCCAACAGTGAACCATTGCCGTAGTAAAGCTGGATGTAGTCGGCTGAAGCGGAACCCGTCATTAGTCCAACAGCCTTCCCACAACAAACGCCACGGCTTCGGCCTCTGTCTCACGTACCGTCTTGGTGGTTGCCGTGCGGCGTTCTGCCTTGTGCATCAATTCGTGCGCTTATGTTCAGCACTTATGTTGTGTCCGAAATTATGCTGCTTAGAGGGTATTTCATCCGCCGGCATTGGATCGGGAGACCGGCGTGGGCAACATAACCATTCAGCCGATTATGGCGAAGCCCAGTTATCTCCGATGCAACCGCCCTTCAGCGAGGTTTTCGGCGTACGAAACATCACTCACGCCGAAGGCAGGCTTTGTAGGCAATCAAATAATTGCTGACGGATTGCCGGTGACACGTCCGGAACACTGGGCCCGAATCAATGACCAGATATCCAGGCGTAAAGGACAATCACTGTGAAGATGCCAATCACAACGGCGAAAGCCGTCGCCCAAAGCTTCAGCCGATCGTGTGGCGGCCGCACTGCTGGAGCATCCAGCGTTGGGACGAAACCATGTCGGACTGTTGGGGCCCCTGGCACCATAGTGGTCAAAACAGTTAAGTAGTGATCACCCTCGCTCAACTTCAGTAACGCTTCGTCCCAGGCTTCCTGTTCGTCAGGTTTTTCAGCATGATTCCGCGCCTCTATCTTGCGCACCAACCCTGCGATCTTCTGCTCGTAGTCGTTCTCGTCGTAGTCCCGTTCAAACTCTGTGCTCACCGTCCGGATATCCGGCAGCGTCCATCCCGATTCGGAGAAATAGAGCATTTTGCGCTCCACCTCAGACAGCGGTACGCCCTCGTGGTCCGCCTCGGATGCAATCATTTCTACTAGGAAATTCTTTGCTTCCTCGATTGTCCTAAATTTCTTCACGCACTGAATTCTAGCTTGAACTCCGGGAAGACCGAAAATGGGAACAACAAAGCGCTCCTACAGGGAGCGCAGGAAACTCGTCAGACATGGATCGTCTCTCCAGTGCTTGTTGTTCGAAGAAGTTGTATGGAGAGCATTTGAATGTGCAAGCACTTCTGCCTTCCGTTGCAAGTCGACTTCGGCATAGATGTTGGTTGTGTTGATGGAAACATGGCCCAGCCATGCGCGGATGGTGTTGATATCGACTCCGGAGCGAAGAAGGTGAAGGAACTGGCGCGAAAAGCTGCGAATAAGAGATGGGAGAATGCTAGGGCGAAGAAGAAACAAGCCACTGACAAGGGAACTTCAGTAAAGAAGAAGAGTTCCCCTTAACAGCATTTCCCGGACGCAAAGAGATTAGAAGAAAAACCACAAGGAGCGCTGCATACGCTCGTATGCAAGAACGCTCTCCGGATCGGACTAAGCTGGGTCAGCCGCAGTCCGGACGATGTCTCGCCGCGTTTGCACGTTTCCTGATTGGACTTCCGATGAGTAAGTTTGGCCAAACTCGCATCTCTGTGTTGATTCCAACTGCTCTTACAGGCAATTTATAAGAGGGATTCGGAGAGCCAGAGGTGAAGCGAGACTATGACCACTCAATTGCATGAGGAGTTGGCTGCTTTATGCGCCCACTTTTCCTCTGGAGAGCGGTTTCGCGCTCAGTTACCGGATATGGAGACCAACACCCCAATCACAAAATACTAGCATTACTATCAGACCTAAAGAGGAAGCAACCAGTCCGAATATTGAGATCGAAATAAAAGGGGGCGAGAAGGAGATCTCCTCGCCTCCCAAAAGCGGTAATCGCCTTAGAAGTCGATTCTGAGCGCCGCCTGTCCGGTTCGATTTCCCGCGTTCTCCGCCGTTTGCGGTCCGGTCAGCTGCCCGAACAGGGAGTTGTCGATCGCGGTCACAGGGGGCGCAAAGTTAGTGTGGTTCAGAAGGTTTGTAAAAGTCGTCTCGAACCGCGCATGGACCTTCTCGCTGATAGCGAACCGCTTTGCCACACCAAGGCTCACTGCGGCCGTCCCAGGACCCTGAATGATCCCAACTCCTGCATTCCCGAAGCGACCTGCCCCTGCAGGTGTCGCCAGGAAGGACAGATTGTTGTAGGTCACAGCTCCGGCGGTACCCTTAGGCACCACATCCGGACGTAGCGCAGCGCTGCGATTGACGACATTCGTGTTCGACTGATCAGCAGAACCGCTGATGCTGGGGGTAAGCCATGGCCCTGTTTCCAACAGCGTGATGGTTGTCAGGTCCCAACCGCCGAGAAATAAATCCGTGGCGGTACCGGTATTCATGTACTGACGCCCCTTGCCGAAAGGAAGCTGATACACCCCCGTGAGCAACATGCGGTTGCGACGAGTACCAGAAACATTGCCCAGGTTTTGCTTGATATGGAACCGATCGGCGATGGGAAGTCCGTAGTTGACCTCGCCGGCGAACGCGCTCGGTACATCACCCTGATTATCGGCCACACTCTTCGCGTATGTGTAGTTGACGTCCACATAGAGGCCGTGCTCCAAACGATGCGTCGCCTGTACCTCGAACGCGTGATAGTTTGCCTCACCTGCATTGAACGTACTCAGGAGCGTCGTCCAATTTTGATATGGCGCGCGGGAATCCACGAAAGCTCCAGCCGTTGCTCCCGTGTTGTACGGAGTCGCGCTCGCGGGAATCTGGTTGAGATCCTCGGTGATGCTTAGCCGGTAGGTGTGCATGCCGACGTAGCTCGCGCGAAGCGATGTTGCATTCGTGAGCTGGCGTTCCACGGTCACGTTCCACTGGTTGGACTGGGGGTCGCGGTAGTTGGGATCCACGCCCTGATCCAGTCCACCCCCACCGAAGGTCTGACCGCCGGAGCTGACAGGAGCCGTATTTGGAAAGACGATCTGTGGCGTATTCTGTCCGGCACTGTTGGAGTTGGAATACGTGTGCAGATTCGAGGTTGGATTGCCGCTGTTGTTGAACGATAACGGTCCGAGATTGGTCATCGTATAAATGCCAAACCCCGCACGCACCACCGTTTTGGTGTCGTTGAACGGACGATAGGCAATCGCGAGGCGCGGCTGGAAGTTGCCTTTATAGGTCCGCCGCAGACTCTGCGGCAATCCATCCTGGCTGGCCGTGATATATCCGGTGCACGGTAACCCGTGAGCGCTCGATCCGGCAGTCTTGCCGGACGGGCACGCATTGAAGGACTGCTGAAAAGCAACATTGGAAGAAGTGATGTTCTGGCTTGTGAGGTATCCTGCCAAAGCGTCAGGAACGACAATCGAGTTATTCCGTTGATCGAAGTTTGCCAGATTGCCGCCGTCCTCCCGGAAGCCTGGGAGAATCTGCCAACGAAGACCGTAGCTGAGCGTCAGGCGACTCTTCACTTGGAATTCGTCCTGTGCGAAGAAACTATATTGCGTGGCAGTTCCTCCGACATCTGGACTGGAGACAGCGAAGTAAAGTGTGGTTGGCGCTCCTTCGAGGAAGTCGCCAAAGGCATTGCCCGTAAACTGATCGTCCGGGGCGTTTCCATAAGATGGTTGAAATATGAAGGCCCCGAAGTCGTCTGAGGCGAATTGTGGGGCAAAGCTCTCCAGGTCGAAGTACCGAACGCGACGGATATCGATCCCGCCCTTCACCGTGTGCCTGCCGAAAGTGTATGTCAGGTTATCGCTGAACTGCGTCGTCTTCGATTGGGTGACGCCCGCTTTGTCTCTTCCAATGGCCGGGAAAGGAGTACCCGCACTGAAATTGAAGGTGGGGAATGCGTGGGTTAACGGATGCTGGCTGATGTCGACGCCAGTCAGATTCAACTGACTCAACGCGGTAGAACCTTGAATCGGGAAGTTAACGTTGGTCGTAACGTTCGTGAAGCCGTAGCGAAACTCATTCAATAGCCTCGGGGTAATCGTGTAGGTATGCGAAATCAGCAGGCTCCGATTGTGAATGGAATCCGAATCATTCGGCAGAAAGAGGTTCGCGGAGTCCGTGGTGATATTCTTGCGACTAAAGCGCGCGTAGGCTGATTGCTTAGACGAAATCGTCTGATCGATCCGAGTGTCCGCCCCGTCGGTGCGTGCCGGAGTCGCTTGAAAGTTCTGATAGTTAATGGCCTGCGTCTGGTTGATAGCACCAGCTACATTCGGCAAAGGATAGTATGCAAGCAGCGCCTTCGCTGTCTGACTGATCTGGGTAGATGGGACCGTTGGACCCCCTATATCAGAGAGGTTGCCGTTCCTGTCCGCAGCCGTCGGGACCACATATTGCTGGAACACAGCAGTGCTACGCCGGTTGCCCTCGTAGTCCGCAAAGAAAAACGTCTTGCTCCGCCCGTCATACAAGTGTGGAATCACAATCGGCCCGCTCAACGAGAAGCCAAACGTATTAAATTTCTTCGGTGCTTTTCTGTTTGAGCCATACGGATCGGCATCCAGCGCCTGATTTTGCAAATACTCAAAGACACTCCCGTGATACTGACTTGTCCCATTCTTGGTTGTAAATGTCACATCGCCGACCTGGGAAAACTCCGCGCTGTTATTGAACGCAGTCACTTTGACTGCTGCGATTCCTTCCTGCGAAGGATAGGCGTCCTGCAGCGCTCCATTCTGCCGCACGTTGGCAGTAGAAATACCATCGACGGAGAAATTCACCATCGAGGAGCTCGCTCCGCCAAGGGCGATATTGCCGGAACTGTCTGTCTGAACGTTGGGAGACAGACCAAGAGCGCCTAGCGGGCTCGTAGTGGTCGCACGGTTGTTCAGGGGCAACTGCGTCATTTCGATATTCGTTTTCGAGTCGCTGATCGTTCCATTTTCCGTATTGATCTGGTCGGCTGCTCCAGATACCTCCACGGTTGTCATCTGTGCCGCAACATTGAGCGTAGCTTCAAGTCTCAAGTCCTGTCGTGCTTCGACTGAGATTCCAGACATAACGGTATCGGCAAAGCCATCGCGATGCGCGCGCAACGTATACTTACCAGCCTTTACGTTTTCAAAGATGAAGGCGCCCGAGGAATCGGTATCGACTGTGCGCTCTGTATTTTCATCCGTACTGTGCAGCACAACTTGGGCGCTCGGAATAGCCGAGCCGCTAGCGTCCTGCACGTCGCCTCTGACGCTGCCGAACGTGGATTGGGCATGGGCGACCGATCCCGCGGCAAACAACAGACAAGAAATGATCACGGAGGCGACACTACTTACTGAACGTCTCTGAACACACCTGTGAGTTTGCGGAATCCCGTTCTGCTTTCGTTGAAGCGACACGGCCGTGTCCTCTACAAGGGACCTGCGTGTGGGTCTGTTTAGTGAAAGAAGGCCTCTAAGTAAGTTCATGTCGAATCACCTCGTATGCCGGAAAAGACCGACATTTTCAGTGAATCGTGAACGCCGTTAGCAATGCATAAGCTTCTTCTTAACGGTTTGTTTATGCCTAAATCGCTATTGTTTTGTCAGGGGCAACCGAATGATTGCCAAACCAATCCAAGTGGTCCTTCACATTGCCAGCGGCTGTGCCGCTGGAATGCTGCTGACGTTTCTCTCCTACCGCCTTCACTTTAATCTCTCCGCAGCAACCTCCGTACATCTTTTTCTGGTGGTAGTCATCGCGCTACGCTGGGGTCTATTCGAAGCAAGCCTCGTTTCAATTCTGTCCGTTGCCTGCCTCGACTACTTCTTCACCCAACCTTTGTTCCAGTTCTACATCACCGATTCGCACGATTGGATCGCTCTCCTGGTCTTTGAAGCAACAGCCTTGGTCGTCAGCAGCCTCTCAGACCGAGTGAGCAACCATGCTCGCGAGTTAGAGCGGCGTCAAGTTCAACAGCAGAACCTATACGAGCTGAGCCAGCATATTCTGCTCCTCAATAGGGAAGCGGCGGTCGATCAGCAGCTCGTCGATCTCATCCGTTCCAGTCTGTGCGTGAAAGGGGTTGCCCTTTGGAATGCCTATGAGATGCATCAGTGGAAGAGTGGAGATTGTGAGTTCTCCGATGACGAGATACGCTCCGCATACTTTCTCGAAACAAATGCCGATGACTTGAGCACAGGTGTCTCGCGGCGTGTCCTTCGGCTAGGAACCCGGCCTATCGGATCTCTCTTCCTCTCCGGGCATTCGCTCGACCCAGCCTCGATCAATGCGGCCTCCTCGCTTGCCGCAGTTGCAATCGAAAGGGCACGCTCCTTCTCGAGCGAAGCAAATGCAGAAGCGGCAAAACAAAGTGAGCAACTGCGCTCCGCCATATTGGACGGCCTCGCACACGCGTTCAAGAGTCCACTTACGACGATCAGAGCCTCAAGCTCGGGTTTGCTCGCGATGAATACCCTATCGGGCACTGAAGAAAAACTGGTTGGCTTGATTGATCGCCATGCAGGACACCTTAGCGATCTCGCCAATCATCTGCTCCTGACCGCCAAACTGGATGGCGGTGATCTGAAGATCAAGCGTGAGCAAGTCGACGTGGCTCGGTTGATAGAGCGCACCATTACAGAATCATCACAGGAACTGGATGGGCGTTCTATTGACTTCCACGTGACTTCGGAGCACGACGCTGTATATGCGGATGGAAAGCTTCTTCAAATGGCTATTTTCCAAGTTCTCGACAATGCTGCAAAGTATAGCCAACCCAATTCGCAGGTGGTCATCGCGGTTCAGGAAGAAGAAGCGGAATTGGTCATTAGGGTCAAAAACGAAGGCTCGTTCATTCCAGATGCCGAAAGAGAAAAAGTATTTCAACGTTTTTATCGTTGCTCTGGATCGGTGAAGTCGACTTCCGGCACTGGAATCGGTCTCTCCGTAGTTAGACGGATCGCTGAAGCGCATAGCGGGCGAACGTGGGTGGAAAGCGATCAAGTGAATGGAACGACGTTCGCCATCGCATTACCCCTCACGGCAAAGGAGAAAGTGTGAGCCAGAAGAGTAAGGTACTGGTTGTTGAGGATGATGAAGGAATCCGCCAGAGCCTGTTCGAGACATTGGGGGCCTTGGGATTTGCGGTGGGGGAGGCCCGCAATGGGGAAGAAGCCCTGGTGCAACTGCGAATGGTTAACTATGACGCGCTCCTCCTCGATATCAACATGCCGGGCATGGGGGGCAAGGAGACCTGTCGAAGAATCTGTCAAACCTTTCCTGGATTGCCGATCATCATGCTCACGGTTCGTGACGATGAAGAGGATATCGTCGAGTCATTAGACGCAGGCGCTTTCGACTATGTCACGAAGCCATTTCAGATCCGGGAGCTGACCGCGAGGTTGCGAGGAGTTATTCGCCGGCGCCATGCCCCGATTGGAGAACCAAATCTCGTCAGCGTAGTGGGCGATATTACGCTCGACGCCAACCGCCGCCTTCTAGAGAAGAAGGGCGAACAGATACATCTCGCTCCAAAAGAATACGAGACTCTCCGTTGTTTGATGGAGAATGCTGGCAGACCCGTCAGGCACGAAAGTCTGCTGCGATCCGTTTGGGGACCAAATTACTGCAATGAACGTGAATATTTGCGCGTTGTCATCAATCAATTGCGAAAGAAAATTGAAGACGATCCTGCTCAACCCGTTTATATCTTGACCGAGAGCCATATCGGCTATCGCTTTCGTGAAGAATAACGAACCAGAATCTTGAAATGCCCTCCGATGTCACAGGAGATGGAAAAGGCGAGTTGTTTGTCTCTGTGATCGCATGCAAACAATAGAGCGACTCAAAGTATCTTCTCTAAGGAGCAGAATGAATCAACTTACCCAGATTGTCTCCAGCCGGCTGGGATCTCAGCCGCTAACCGCGATCTGGCGAATTCTCTGAAGCATCATTCGATTCAGAGAGTCAGCCAGGAGCAACCGCCATCCATTGCCATCGAATATCCTCCCGAATATCCGACCTTTCGAGACGATAGCAGGCTGGTCATTCTCAGCGAAGGCGTGAAATACGATGCACTCGCATTGGCGAAGCAATGTTTTGTCCATCTGGATTGATTTGTCGAAATCCCTGCCGGTATAGCTGCTCTCTGGCAAGCAAACCTTTGTTGAACCTCATCGCGGATGCTGAACGTAGCCTTCTGGTTGCGGGGGCGCTATTTTTCTCCAACGACGGTCTAGCAGATCGATTCAAATTTAGGTGGCACCGACGGCTTCTAGCAGACCTGGGAAGTCATGAGGCGTCTGTGCCTTGGGCGATTCTGCCCCGGAACCGCCCATCTTCGCCTCCTCGATGACGACCTGGACCTGTCTCCACTCCGGTTCTTGGTTGTTTTTTTTTCGCTCACGGCTTCTCCTCTTCGGTGCTATCCGGCTCTAAGAGAAGAGGCAGATGCGATTGTGGAAGCGAGGTATGTTTTTTCTTCCGGCGAACCGGCCTGTCGCTCTCATCCAACTCTGTGCGGGATAGCGCATCAACCCTCTTTTCAAAGGTTGAATAAACGATGCGCAGGCCATATGCAAGGCAATAAATCGAGTAGGTTTCCGGGTTCCAGATTTTTCCGGCTTCCATTTCGCGCACAAACTCGACAGGAAGATTGGCGCGTTCGGCTACCTCCTTGCGAGACAGCCCCTTTTCCCGCCGAATGTGCCCCGCTATCACGCTGAGTGCGGCAACCTGGCGCAAGTGCCGTTCAGAGTCGATGGGGTTCTGTTTTAACTGGTCGGCTAACTGCGCGCGGGAAAGACCGCGCTTTTCCCGTGCATTCCTTAGTGCTTGGCCGAGTCGCTTGTAAAATTCTTCCCTAGTCAGCAGTGTCACTTTGGGTATCCTTCCGAGTCGCCTTCCGGCATAGCCAAGGAGCTGGACCCGTCATTTCATCTTCGCGCTTATAAAACTCATAAAGCTCTGTTGAGCAGGTGATGGCGAAAGTCCCATTTCATGGCAGACCTCCATAGACAGAGAGCTGTTTTGAAAACAAGGGGTTGCGAAGGCGCACGAGAGTGCGTCATCCCGGCTATAGTTAAATCGTGACAACTCTAAGGATCGTAGCAGAAACCCTTGAATAATTCAAGGGTAAATAGCGATGAGCCCAAGAATTTTGAGGACTGGATCTCGCAAGCGGAGGCGGCTCGCATCAGGGGAGTGTCCCAGGAGCGGATACGCCAGCTCGTCCAAGAGGGTCGGCTTCAAAGTGTGGAAGTGGCGGGCCGAAAATTAGTGCGGCGCTCCGAGGTAGAAGCCTTCGTACCGAAGCCCGAAGGCAGGCCGCTCAAGAAAGCTGTGCTTAAAAAGCGGGTTGCTCCGAAAAAGCAGATTCCATCCAAAAAGCAGGCCACTCCGAAAAAGGACACACCGAATTAACGGCGAGTGTTAGAGGAAAGCTAATCTCTCCCATGGACGATACGCCGAAAGTCATCGAGATAATAACCGCCGTGAGAGCGGAATTAGACGATCTCGTATCACCGTGTTGTTTGGTTTGAGATATTTCCAAGACCGACGCAAGCGGCAATGTTTCTCATTAGGAAGCCAGCTTTCACTGTCCTGGTTTTCAGATGAACCCTCAGTTCTCCGATATGAAGGTAAACCGCCTCCGGGACAAATCTTGGAGTTTCTGGGTCAGGAAAAGTCTTAGGTCCAAACGAGGTATGCCCACAACATACCGACGTCCAGACATAAGTCTTCTTCTCACAGAACTTTGCGCAAGAAAGTATCCAGGGGAGCGGTCCATATAATTCGAGATCAGCATTTCTTACTGCGATAAAATCGCTTCCATGAGCGACTTCATCCCCAAAGCACCCTCCGTCAAAACCGCAGGTCTCGGCCCCAAAGCTCAGCGTCTCCAGGCACTGCGGGACAAAGCCGCCAAACAGGCCGGCGACAAACCACTCAATGGAGATACTTCTACCGCAATCAAGGCAAACACCTCATCGCACAAAAAAACTGCCTTTCAACGCAAAGCCACCTAGCTTGCTTAAGCTCCTTCCACGTTCCTTCTACTCTCGCTCTCCCGAGATCGTGGCCCGAGCCCTCCTCGGCAAGCTCCTCATCCGCGATCTTCATGGCGAGCGACTCACCGGACGCATCGATGAGGTCGAGGCCTACCTCGGCCTCATCGACCCGGCATCTCATGCGGCACGCGGACTCACTCCCAGCAACGCAATCCTTTTCGGCCCATCCGGACACGTCTATGTCTACTTCATCTATGGCATGTACTACTGCCTGAACACATCCGCGCACCTCCCAGGCGAAGCGGGAGGAGTCCTCATCCGAGCCCTCAACCCCATAGAGGGCATCGAGACCATGGCCGACCTTCGCGGCCTTCCCCACGACACCAAACCCAAGCTTCTAACCGGGGGCCCTGGCCGTCTCTGTCAGGCACTCGACATCACCCGCAAAAACAGCAACGGCCTCGACGTCACCTCATCCGACTCACCCCTCCGGATCGCAGACGACGGCACTCGTCCCAATAAGATCCGAACCACCCCGCGCATCGGCATCAGCAAAGCCGCCGACAGACCACTCCGGTTCCTGACAGACGAAGAGTAACCGTTACTTTTGGAGACTCCCCCTAACACAAACGGAGACGTCAACTCCGCTAACCAACCGCAAATTTTCACTTACCTCACCTGAAACTCATTGCAGCGCACACCTAACGGTGCTATGCTTCTCCGCATTCCACTGCAAGCCAGGCCTTGTTTCACATAGATTCATCGCTGAGAAGGATGCCATGATCCCGCTCCGTTGTATCGTCCCGCGTTTCGCCCTCGTTACTCTTCTACTCCCTGCCTTCACTCTTCCTGCTCAAACCACCCCAGCAAGCATCCAGCAAAAACTTGAGTCGGACTACGCTGTCAGCAAGGCCGCCGCCGACAAGAGTGACATCGTTACTGCTGGCGCCGTCCTCGTTCTGAAAAAAGACGGCCTCCTCATGAGCGCCACGTCGACGGGAAGCGCCGCCTCCAACACCTATCATGATGGCAAGATCACCCAAGGCATCTGGAAGATAGCAAAGATGCCGGGCTTTGGTGGCCTCGTCTCCCATTCCAATCCCAACGCCAACGTGCAGACGCGCACCTTTGTAGCCGGCGAAAAATTCTGGGTCACCAAGATCACTGTAAATACCGACAGCATGGTCTTCGAGCTCCTGAGCGACCCAATCTCCGACGTCCGTTACTACTCCACTCTCAAGTTCCCCTTCAAAGGCCAGATGCCGACTCCTGAACAGGCCGATGCCAGCGCTGGTGAAGTTCTTCAGGTCGATCAGGGAGACGCTGCGAGCGATAACAAGGGCGGTGCCAAGGGTGGAGGCAACGCCAGCCGGCCAGCACCGGCACCCGCAGTTGCACCTGCAGAAGCCGCTGCTCCGCCGACACCTATGGCTCCCATCGCTCCGCCACCCCCGCCTGCCGATGCCGCAGCCGCCGCGCCTAAGACCATTGCTCTGAAGCAGACCAAAGAAGAGGTCGTCGCAAACTTCGGGCAGCCTACAAAAGTCGTCAAGCTGGGCACGAAGGAGATCGATTACTACCCGGATATGAAGGTCACGTTCGTCAACAATAAAGTGACCGATATTCAGTAATTCCTTGTTACGTTTCTCTTCCGAGACTCACAAAAAGAAGATGCATCACTTAAGGAGATCGTCTGTGTTCCTCTCATCGCTTTGCACCAAACCTCTCTCATCTCTGTCTCTTGCCGCTTTGGCCATCTCGGTTTCTCTCAGCCTTTCGACCACTGTCCAGGCTCAGGCCAAAAAACCCGCCTCAGCTCCCGCAGCCAAGCCCGCTGCCTCTGCCGCCAAACCCGCAGCAGCACCTGCTGCGCATGCTTCTGGCGGAACATCCGGAGCGACTCACACCACAGCATCGACCGCCCACACCACGACAACCGCGGGCGCGCACACCACAACCACTACGGCGAGTCACACAACGACGACCGCGGCGCACAATACCGGGATGGCTGGCGCCCACTCCACTACAACCACTACATCCCGCACAACTACAGTAGGCCCCGGCGGTCATTCCGTGACTTCGACCACGCGCACGACTACGGTCTCCCGCGCGGGTGGTCCTGTCGGGCGCACCCCCGTAGGCAGTCACGAGATGCACACCGCCAACGGCAGCATGGTCCGCACCCGTGCTAACGGTTCTCGCGCTGATATCCATGACTCACGGCGCGGTATGGACATCCACCACAACCTTAATGGCAACCGTCGTATCGCCGTCGAGCGTGCCGACCACTCCCGTGTCTTCGCCGAGCGCGGTGGCCGCGGCTACGTTCAGCATCCATACATGTACCACGGCCGCGAGTACGGTCACCGCACCTACTACGATCACGGCCGCTATTATGACCGTTACTACAATCGCTATGCCTATCATGGCGTTTACATGGACGTTTACGCACCCGTCCGCTACTATCCTGTCGGCTTCTACGGATGGGCCTACAATCCCTGGGCAGCTCCGATCTCTTACTCCTGGGGATGGGGCGCTGCGCCCTGGTATGGCTACTACGGAGCCTACTTCGCTCCCTATCCGGTCTATCCCAGTGCAGCTTTCTGGCTCACGGACTATCTCATCGCCACAAGTCTTCAGGCTGCCTATGCTGTACAGATAGCCAACGCGAATGCCGCAGCTGCAGCCAACGCGAACGCCGTCGCTGCCGCCAACGCACAGCCAGCCCTTACACCCGACATCAAGAAGATGGTCGCCGACGAAGTCCAGCGTCAGATCGCGCTCGAGAACTCCGAAGCCGCCGCCAATGCCCAGAATAAAGACCCGGACCCTGCCTCCAGCAGCATCGCCCGCATGCTGAGCGATGGCCAGCCCCACGTCTTCATTGCCGGTGCCGATCTTGATCTCGTCGATGCTGCAGGCGCGGAATGTCCCATCAGCCAGGGCGATATCGTCGAAGTCGCGCAGGCGCCACCAGCCGACGCCGAGGGAGCAACAGCCATCGTCCTCGCGAGCAAAGGTGGCAAGGAATGTGCGAAATCCGACCACGTCACCATCGCCTTCAACGACCTGCAGGATATGCAGAACCACATGCGCGAGACCATCGACAGTGGCATGGGCGATCTGCAATCCAAGCAGGGCAAGGGTGGTCTCCCCGCCGCACCGCCATCCGCTCAGGCAGCTCCTGTCCAGGCTGCCTTCACGGTAGGCGCTCCCCCGCCCGATCAGAGCGCTTCGACCGAAATCGCCCAGCAGAATACCGCCGCCGATCAAGCCGAACAGGAAGTCGCAAGCGCAACTCCGGTCTCCGGCCCGTCGGATACGACGGCTGCTTCCGCTCCCCCACCACCAGCTGCGGCACCTGCAGCAGCTCCAGCCGCGGCGCCTACCACCATCGCACTCGGCCAAACAGTCGATCAGGTCACCGCGAGCATGGGCCAACCAACCCGCATCATCGATCTTGGCACCAAGAAGGTTTACGTCTATAAAGACATGAAGATCACCTTCAAAGCGGGCAAGGTCAGTGACGTCGAATAATTTCCATGGAGTCCGGAAATCAAAATGGCCCTCACGACCGAGGGCCATTTTCTCGTCGAATACCTAAACATTTCACGCGAGGTTATCGCCAGCTAACTGCCAGGTGCCACCGCAGCTTGCGGGCCATCGTCTTCTCCAGTACGTGCGCATACTCCAGCAGTTCGGAGAGCACCTGCTCCCCTTCAGTTCCCAACTGCTGCGGATCCGACTCCAGCGCCATCAACAACGCGCGAACCGTTCTCAAACCATCCTCAGGCGAATACCACTGCGGAGGCGGCAGCTTTCGCATCAACTCTTGATTCCCTGCACCTTCTTCAATCAGCAGAGACATCGAATTCTCATCCGCGGAAAAGAACTCAATCAACGGCTTCACCCCAAGCCGCAGCGCCAACCGCTCCAGCGCATCTTCGTGCCGAGCCAGCGAGCGCCCATTAACAAAGATATCGTACCCAGGGTCCTCGCCTTCCACCACGATGTACATCGAAGCAGCCATTAATGGCAGTGTAACCCCGTAAAAGCCCACGGCAAAGTATCACCGAAGCGACAACGGCACCTCTTCATCCCGAGGCTCAAAGAACAGCAAAACTCCTGCACCCGCAGCCAAAAGAAAACTCCCGAACGCAATCCTCACAGTCAGCGCTGGCCGGATCACGACAAATCCTTCCACCACAGTCAGCAACGGAATCAACAAATACCGCGCGGCAAACCTCACCGGCGACATCACTCTCACCAGCCAGACGATCAACAACACCTCCATCACATCCACGAGCGACGCGGCCGACACCACCGAAGCCAACCCACTCGCCCGCCAGACCATCTCCTCGTGCACCGCGCTCCCCGCCAAAAGAACCGCTGCGTTGACCAACCCAACCAACGCAAACTCCACAGCAAAGCCGCCCTCACGAAGCAGTTGATACAACCAGACACTCGCAGCTCCCACCGAAATCACCACAACACAAATCACACCCAACATAGTCCACGCGCTCACGGTCTTCGAAAAACTCAACGGCAGAATCAGCAACAAACCGCCAACCCCCGCCAGCGCAGGCAATAGAAATCGTCGCACACCGCGTTCTTCGCTCCCACTCCCGGCCGCAACCACCAGCACAACAACCACGGGCACCATCGCATACAACGCGCCTCGAACATTTCCTGCCACATAATCCCTCGAATACTCTGCAATCAATATCGGCAGCCCAAAGAGTCCAACAGCTGCAGCACTCACACGCGCATACCATTCTCCTCGACGCACCCAGGCCTTGCGGCCGGCGAACAACGCCGCAATCAATCCAATGGCACCAAAGAGAACTCCCTGCCGCTCTAAAGATGGCAACCCATCCGCTGCCGCGTCACGAATCATCCAGGACGTCGCGGACAAACTGCAAAGCAACGCAAAAGCAAGCCAATCAATCCGCCGCATCAGGACAAATCCCGTCTTAGAAAATTAACTCACTTCCAAACATGAGGCACTGAACCCGCAGGAGCGTGCGAAATCAGCTCCTGATAAACAGTCTCAACATCCTGCTGCCATGCCTCAAGCCGCGCCGGAACCCAGTTCGTATCACTCTGGGGCAGCTTAATCTGCATCTCCTCGGGCCGCTTACCCGCATCAGTCTGGAGTTTCACCTCGCGATAAAGATCCCGCAGGAATCGCGCTTGGCCGGTCAAAATCTCCGGCCCACCCGCCTCACCATGCCCCGGCAGAACATGAAGAGGCTTCAACGTCAAAGCTTTATCCAACACCACTGGCCAGTTCGCAAGATTCGCATCGAGCAATTTATTTCTCGGCCCATTCACCGCCGCATCGCCGGTGCAAAGAGTCCTCTCCTTTGGCATCCAGACATACCCATCGCCCGGAGTGTGCCCCCACCCAAGAAAAAGAAACCGCACCTCACGCTCGCCATCCTTCAACACAAACAAATCGCCATCGAGAATCTTCTTCGGCCGCTGGACATCGCTCTCGCCCGTCGCCCGAACATCATCTCGTTTCGCCATCGCTGCCTGCCATCGCGTCGGCTCCCAGCGATTCATCTCATTCACAACGCCGCGAAACGCCATCGTCGTCGCGCCGGCCGCCGTCCAAACCGAATTGCCATAAGAATGATCGCCATGCGCATGTGTATCGAAGACATAACGAACCGGCTTCTTTGACAGCCCTTTCGTAATCGCCAACAATTCCCTGGCACGCCCTGGATAATTCGCATCTACGACAATCAAATATTCCTTCATCTCAATCACAACAGTGTTGCTATATCCTTTGCTCGCCTCCCCCAGCAAAAACCACACGCCATCCGCAATCTTCTGCGGAGCAACACCCTGTGCCAATCCATTGCAGGAAAAACAGACCACCAGCCCTGCAAAAAACAACATCTTCACACCGGTCCTCAGAAAACCGGAAATCCCTCTGTTGCAAAAACAGCAAGGGCCACGCAAACGCGCAGCCCTTGAAGAAAGCAGTGAGTGATTTTTAGCGATTTCCGCCACCCTGACCACCGCCGCCGCCCGAACCCGGTCTCCGGGCCCCGCGACGACGCCTGCCGCCTGGACGACGCTGACCGCCCGGCCCATTCGGTCTCTGACCGCCGCCACCACCCGTTGCAACTGCCGGAACATTGTCAGCCCGGTTGAAGTTCGGTTCTTCCGCCGACTCGTCACCTTCATCGTCGAAATCCTCGCCATCCTCATCAAGCTCCTCAGAAGGCTGGCTTACACGGGGCGTGGTATTCGCTTCCGCACGTCCGCCGTCAGTACCGACCTGCCCAGGTTCCGGCAAGCCCAGTTTCGCACGCTGTTCCCGTAAGACTGCCTTCCTCGAAAGCTTAATCCGATTCCCTTCGATGGCAAGCACCTTCACCAGAATCTGATCGCCCTCGCGAAGCTCGTCCTTCACTTCCTTCACGCGATGCTCTGCAATCTCAGAGACGTGCAGCAACCCATCGGTCCCGGGGAAGATCTCAACAAAAGCGCCGAACTCCGCCAACCGCACAACCTTGCCGAGATAAGTCTTACCAACCTCAGGTACGGCAGTCAGATCGCTGATCATCTGGATCGCACGCGACAAACCATCCGCATCGCTTGAGGCAACATTCACGCGGCCCGTGTCATCCACATCGATCTTCACGCCCGTCGCGTCGATGATTCCCCGAATCACCTTGCCTCCAGGCCCGATCAAATCGCGAATCTTGTCCGTTGGAATCTGCAGAGTATGAATGCGCGGCGCAAACTTCGACTTCTCCTGGCTCGCACTCGCAATCACACCGTCCATCGTATCCAGCAGGAACAACCGTCCTTGCTTCGCCTGGGCAAGCGCCTCACGCATAATCTGCGGCGTAATCCCCATGATCTTGATGTCCATCTGCAGCGCTGTAATTCCCTTGCGGGTACCGGCAACCTTGAAGTCCATATCGCCATAGTGATCTTCCGCGCCTGCAATGTCGGTCAGGATGGCGTAGTTGTCGCCTTCCTTCACGAGCCCCATCGCTACACCGGCCACCGAACCCTTGATCGCAATGCCTGCCTGCATCAACGCCAGCGAAGCGCCGCAGACCGTCGCCATCGATGACGACCCGTTTGACTCCAGAATGTCCGAGACCACGCGCAGGGTATATGGCGATTCATCTTCAGCAGGAAGAACAGCCTCAATTGCCCGCGAAGCCAACGCTCCATGGCCAATTTCACGCCGACCTACTCCACTCATACGTCCAACTTCACCAACGGAAAATGGAGGAAAGTTATAGTGCAGCATGAAGTTTCTCTTTTGCTCGCCCTCGTAGCTCTCCAGCCGCTGCGCGTCGTCCGTGGTTCCCAGAGTCGCACTCACCAGTGCCTGCGTCTCGCCACGTGTAAACAGAGCCGAGCCATGCACACGAGGCAGCACGCCAACCTCGATCGTCACATCGCGAATCTTGTCGAACGCACGATGATCCGGACGAATCCGCTCCTGGAGCACCTGCTCGCGGAAGATAGTTTCGCGGAGCAGTTCATAGTATTTGCTCAGCTTCTTTCCCGCATCTGGATCATCGGCAGGCAATGCCGCCTTCAGCTCGTCCTTGAGCTCCTTCACCTTCGCATAGCTCTCGAATTTCGGATACTTCTGCGTATCCAGTGCATCCTTGAGCCGTGCGCCGATCTTCGCCTTCAGCCCGTTCAGGTACTCGGTATCGATCTCAACCGCGCTCGCCAGCCTCTTCGTCTTGCCGGCCCGGCGCACCAGGTCTTCAATCGCCGCACAGATCTTCTTGATCTGCTCATGCGCAAACTCGATCGCATCGACGACACGCTCTTCCGGAATCTCTTTCGCGCCTGACTCGATCATCACGATGCCGTCCTTCGTTCCGACGACCATGATGTTCAGCGTGCTCTTCGCGCGCTCGGCATACGTAGGATTCACAACAAACTGATCATCCACAATCCCGATCCGCACCGCGCCAACGGGCCCGTGGAAAGGGATGTCGCTCAGAGCCAGCGCGCAGCTCGCGCCATTGATGCCCAGAACGTCCGGATCATTTTCCTTATCCGCCGAGTAAACAAACGCCACGACCTGCGTCTCATTCCGGAAAGTCTCCGGAAACAGCGGACGAATCGGTCGGTCAATCTGACGGCTCGTCAGAATCTCTTTCTCGCTCGGCCGTCCTTCACGCTTGATAAACCCACCGGGGATCCGTCCACCTGCATAGGTAAACTCGCGATACTCCACAGTCAGCGGGAAGAAATCAATTCCCTCTTTCGGATCCGGCGAAGCCACAGCCGTCGCTAGAATTACATTGTCGCCACTTGAGGTGAGCGCTGCGCCCGAGGCCTGTTTGGCCATGCGCCCTGTCTCGAATTTAATTTGCTTGCCGCCGGCAAGCTCAACTGTCACATCCTGTTTCATGTTGCCTCTCTTCTCTCTTCCTTCGATTAAGCCTGTCTCGCGTCTTCCGTCGAACGGGCGCGAAAAAGCGCAGCTCTCTTGCGCAGCTACTTGGCTGCCAGAGATCTGCGCTCATAAATATTGCGTGGGATCATGCACTCATCCGAGTCACAACGATGAAGCCGCAAACCGCGGAGAGAACGCCATCCTCTTTCATCGTCCGCAACCTCGCCAAGGCCGTACATCACCTTGCACCAATGTTGCAGCCGACAAAGAGCGGGCCGTGTGCACTTCCATAGTTTGAACGGTTTCTCCGGGAGAAATGCGGTTACTTGCGGATTCCGAGTTTACCGATGACCTCGCGGTACCGGTCTGCATCGCACCTCTTCAGGTAATCCAGCAAACGACGACGCTTGCTTACCAGCATCAAAAGTCCACGGCGCGAACCATGGTCCTTCTTGTGCTCTTTGAAGTGCTCCGTCAACTCGCCGATGCGCTCGCTCAAAATCGCGATCTGTACCTCAGGACTCCCGGTGTCGGAGTCGTGCGTGCGAAACTTTGCAATAATGTCTGTCTTTTTAGCGGATGCCAACACAGCTTTTATCTGCTCCTGATTCTTCTAGTCCACTCTTAGTGTCTTCCTAAGGATACCATCGCAGACCAAACCCGGCAAACGAGCAGACCCTAAAAAGCTCAATCATTTACAACACAGCTAGGCAATATTGTTCTTTAGAAACTCCAGGCTCCGAGCCCGGGCAAGCTTGGCAGCGTCCGGGTTATAGTGCGCCGGATCAACATCGCGATTGAACGCATGCCCCGTACCTTCATAAATAAAGATTTCCACTTCAGGATGCGCCGCACGAACTGCTTCAATCTGGTCCTTGCCTATATGATCGTCCTTGGCCCCAAAGTGCAGCATCACCGGACAGCTCGGCTCTTCCTTGGCCACCGACCCAATCCCGCCTGCATAGTATCCAACACAGCACGAAGGCTGCATCTTCAGATTCTCGCCACGCGTCGCCGAAAGCCAGCTGATCAGTCCGCCATAGCAGAATCCGATCACGCCGATTCCCTTCCCAGCCTTCTTCACCCACTCATAAGCCGCCGCAACATCCAGCAGCGAAACATCCGGCTTCAGCATCGAATAAAACTCAAACGCGCGCTTCTGATCCGCACCTTCATACTTTAACTCCACGCCGCGCTCGTAACGGTCAAAGAGCGCCGGAGCCACCACCAGAAAACCATCCTTCGCATACCCGTCAGCTACGCTGCGAATATGCGCGTTAATGCCGTAAATCTCCTGTACGAGAACCAGCGCACCAATCGGCTCACTCGCAGGACGCGCAACATAGGCACTGAACTCGTGCCCATCGTTTGCCTTCAACTTGATCCATTCGCTCATGTTCATCATCATATTCCAGCACGTCCGAAACTTTGCACGCGCCCGCCATCAAATAAACGTAAAAAACGAAATCTGATCGAACCCAACATCGACGTAATCAAACTTCGCGACGATGACGTCACAACGTCGATCTCGAACTCACGTAGCTCCGCATCTCACGTGTCCAGCGCAGAAATCGCAAAAACTGCTTCTTCTCTCGCCACATCACATTCCAGAAGTCCCGCGCCCGAATCGTATCCGCCTTCTGCCCCGAATACGTCTCCATCCTCCACCGAAGATAGGGACTCCGCCACGGCCGCAGCCTGTTGCCCCGCGTTGCGTTCCACAAAAATCTCAGCTCCTCACCCATCTCCATCGCCTCGTTCAAGTATAGGTGTCCGATTACGCCATCGCGCCGCCGCCGACAAAGTGAACCACCTCCAATCGATCCCCGGACTTCAACTCAGCTCGAGGCCAGCCAGCCCGCGGCACAATCACCCCATTGTGTTCGACCGCCACCCGGTCACCCTTCAACCCAAGCTGCCCAACCACCTGCTCCAGACTCGCGACCCCAGCAAGTGTTTCAAACGTGCGGGACTGACCATTCACAATCAACATAAGTGCCATACCATTCCAGCCTAGCAGTTCGATCAACCTGCAGCTTCAGTGTGGCATCACTCCTATCGAAAAATCCGCTCAATTACACACACTGTCTGCTTAACGAGAAAATCCTGAACTCGCTGATGGATCTTCCGCGGCTCGGCAAACTCCCTGAACAAACTCTGGCTCGCCCCCATCAGAATATGAATCGCCTCCACATGCGCTTCCTGATTCAACTCACGCGTCCAATATCTCCGCGAATTCTCCAAGTACTCCGCCGCATGTCCCAACGTTAACAGCGTCCGTCCATGGTGCGTCTTCGTAATCCTGTGAATCGTCAGATCTCCTTCAGCCGAGATCGACCTCCTATTCGACAGGCTCGGAAGGCTTCGCGGCTTACGCAGCGGAACGAGTACCGGTCCATTTGGACCCGGAAAAACTGCTGAGGCCATCGGTAAAACCTCCATCCCCCTTCCTATCGGTGTCTTTATCCTGAAATATCGCGGTGAATCGATCTGAGACACGAGCCGGTTCGAAAGAACGCCAAGGCCCGAGCACCCATCCTTCGCGCTTTTTGCAAAGGGCGGGAAAAAGCATCGAAACCAGGTACCGTCCGAAGAAATATCCTTACAAAAACGAGTCATCCTGCGCGTCTTCGGGTTTTAATACAGCAGTTGCGCTTTTCAGCCGTGCCGCGCCAGCAGCAAGCGAGGAGTCCACCGTGTCGCAAACCAATCCGCAAACACGGAGCATTTCAGGTCCCCTCCCACATGGAGTCATCGCCTCCTTCTTAGCGGTTCAGCTTGCCCTTCCCATAAACCTTCTCGCACAGATGGCCGCCACGCCCTCCCCAAACAATCAAACCGGCGACTCCATGCAAACATCCGCATCGAAATCGCCGCACTCCAACCTTCCTCTCTCGCAGGACGAAAAAATCCTCCATATCCTCAACCGCTTCACTTATGGCCCGCGCCCGGGCGATCTCGAACGAGTCCGAGCCATGGGAATCCAGGCCTGGTTCACCCGGCAGATGAGTCCGAACAAGATCGACGACAGCGCGCTCGAAGCCCGCCTCGCCGCCTACCCCGCCATGCAGCTCCCTCTCGACCAGATGATGGCGCGGTACCCCACCAACGCCATGATCCGCGCCGACATGAACGGCCGAGGCTCAGGTATCCCTCGCGGCGAAGCCGAAAAAGCCATCTATGCCGACCAGATGTCCCGCGAGAAAAACGCGAAGAAAAACAAAAATCAACCTCCAACCCCAAACAACATCAACGACCAGCCGCTCCTCTCACCCGAAGAAACCTCAAGACTCACCGACCTTCCGCCCGACCAACGATTTTCCGCGCTCTGCAAAATGCGCCCTCCCCAGCTTCAGCAACTCCGCCGCTCCCTCTCACCTCAGCAGCGAGAACACCTCACCGACGGCTTCACCCCGCAGCAGCTTGAAGAGTTCGCCGCCTTCAACCGCCCTGAGGGAGTCATTGTCGCCGAAGACACTCAAACCAAACTCCTCCGCGACATCTATTCCGAGCGCCAGCTTCAGGAGGTGATGGTCGACTTCTGGCTCAATCACTTCAATGTCTACATGCGCAAATCGCAGCAAGCTCCTTATTACATCGCCAGTTACGAGCGCGACAAGATCCGCCCCTTCGCCCTCAGCAGCTTTGAAAATCTCCTCCTCGCTAGCGCCACCAGTGCCGCCATGCTGAACTACCTCGACAATGCCTCCAGCATTGGCCCTAACTCCGACTTCGCCCACCGCTCTCGCCCTGACCAGAAAAAACGTCCCGACGGCCTGAACGAAAACTATGCTCGCGAACTGATGGAGCTTCACACCGTAGGCGTCAACGGCGGCTACACCCAGCATGACGTCACTGAAGTCGCCAAAGTCTTCACTGGCTGGACCGTTGGCAAACGTCCCTTCGGCGGGGAAGACATCCAGCCCCAGTTCGACCCTAGCAAGCACGAACCCGGCCCCAAGTACGTCCTCGGCACCGTCATCAAAGAAGACGGTCAGCGCGAAGGCCTCGACGTCCTCCACATCCTCGCCAACAGCCCCAAAACTGCGCACTTCATCTCCACCAAACTTGCCGTCCGCTTCGTCAATGACAACCCATCACCGGCAATGATCGACCGCATGACCAAAGCCTTCATCGCCACCCGCGGCGACATTCGCCAGGTCATCTTCGCCATGGTGAACTCCCCCGAGTTCTTCTCTCGCGATAACTACCGTGCCAAAATGAAAACCCCGCAGGACTTCGTCGTCTCTGCCGTCCGGGCCTCGGGAGCCAACGTCTCCAGCCCCGGCGCCCTCGTCGACGTTCTCGCCGATCTCGGCATGCCCCTCTACGGCATGCAAACGCCAAACGGCTTCTCCATGAAGGCGGAGGCCTGGAACAACACCGCCGCTCTTATCGAACGCATGAACTTCTCGGTCGCCTTAGCCTCCAACCGTGTCGCTGGTGTAACTACCGACTGGCCAACCATCCTCGGCCACTCCGACACTCCACTCAGCCCTGAAGCCAAAACCACCGCTCTCGAAGAGACCCTCCTTCACGTCTCCGTCAGCGACCGCACCCGCCAGACCATCTATGCCCAGATTGCCGCTGACCCAGCGCAACGCGAAGCGAGTCTCCGTCAGGTCGCTATGAAAGACCGGCGCCGCGACCCACTCGCCGTTGTCCCACGCTCTATCCACGAAGGCGACCTCGCCAGCATCGACAGCGAATCCGCCCTCGCCGCTGGCCTCCTTTTCGGATCACCCGAATTCCAACGCCGCTAATCCCTTCCTCAATGGCCAAAGCGAATCCACTGGCCCCACTCCTCCGCCCACCGGCACCGCCCTCCGAATCGCCTCCGCGACATACTCCTTCGCCTTCCCCACTGCATCCTGCCCCACATCTCCCCAAACAACCCGACTCAGCAAAGCACTCGAAAACACACATCCTGTTCCATGCGTCGATCGACTATCAATCCTCTCCCCAGCTATCCAGGTTGCGTCACCCTCCGCACTCAGCAGCAAATCATCAGGCGAATCCAGATGTCCACCGGTCACCACCACATTCAACCCAGAACCCTTCGTCTGCAAAACCCGCGCCGCCTCAACCATCTCCTCCCTACCCCGCACCAAAAGCCGGGTCAACACTCCAGCCTCAGCAAGATTCGGAGTCACCCAATCCACCAGAGGCAACAAACGCTTCCGTAACACCTCCACCCCAGCATCATCGAGCAGTTCCCTACCCGAACTAGACCTCACAACTGGATCCAGCACCACAGGTACCGCTCGCACGGCACGCACCCGCTCCAAAAACTCCGCCACGACCACTACATTCGCAGCCGATGCCAACATCCCAATTTTGATACCCACTGCTGGCAGATCATTCTCCAGACAATCCAGCGTCTCCTGCACCACATCACTCGAAACCGGCGTAGTCGAGCGCACCCCCAAAGTCGACTGCACCGTCAACCCCGTCACACACGAAGAACCAAACAGACCATGCGCGGCGAACACCATCAAATCCGCCGTCACTCCTGCGCCCGAAGATGGATCGAACCCTGCAATCGTCAACACTGTTCGCATCGTCACTCCGGATGCGCTGCAAGAAACTTCTTATAGTTCTGATCCAGCCCCAGAAGCAGCGACTCAAGGAAGGTTAGCTGCGCCTGCAGAACTTCAAGACGGTCCTTGATCTTCACCGCCTCGTCTCCTGTGGGATTCGGATCGCCATTCTTCGAATTCAAAAACGGCCCGACGCTGGTCACCGTATCCCGCACCGCCTGCCGTTCCGCGGCCGTGATCTCCTCCTGCTCGCCGTAGATTGCGGAGTACTCCTGCGCCCGCTCATACGGCATGTACGAGAGCGCTCCCGTCGATTGCGCCGTCTTCCAGCTCACATCGTCGAACGACCCGAGATGAAAGTTAATGGCCATATCCTCGCGGTTCGGCGCCCTCGGATTCGCAATGCTTCTCTTCAACACCGCAACATCCTGCTGCAACACCTTCTGCTCCTTGCGAACATCCTCCAAGGCACCCTGCAGATCCTTCGCATTGCTTCTGATTTCGGTTCCCAGGCTGGCCTCCGCCTCATGCACCAGGTTGCGGTGATGTCTCCACTCCACGCACCCTTCAAGGCTCAGCGCAATCAACAATCCAATGGTGATTGTCGCAAGATGAATTAAAAAATCCCGCCATCCATGCAGTGAGTGGTCGGGAGGGTGAACGTCAAGCACAATGAGTTCTCCTAAGACTGCACCGTTAGCCTACCAAACATAGCGCGCTCCACTCTTCGCAACCAGCGAACATACTGTGATTGACACGAATCCGCCTCAAGAGGCGTGTTTTGCACTTATCCTCCGCGCGCTGACTGCACTCAAAATCGCCAACCCAACAGAGATCCACAGAACATTGCGATACCCATACAAAAACGCCTCATCCACAGCTCGCCTTATTCGCGAGTCACTCGTCTGCATTCCTGCAAGCTTTCCTCTTTCACGATCCGTGTTCTGTCGTACTTCGGGAGATAACTGCAGATCAGGAAGACTCTTATTCAGCGAAGAATTAAACCCCGCCGAGAGCACAAGACCGAAAACAGCGATCGCCAAAAGCCCGGAAATCCGCGACACGGCATTGTTCACTCCTGAAGCCACACCGGCTTCACTTGCAGGAACCGATTCCATCACCGCCGTCGTCAGCGGAGCAACACTGATTGCCATTCCCACACCCAGAACCAGCACTGGAGGAAAGAACGTACTCCAGTACGAACTCCCAATTCCCTGCCGCAGAAAAAGCGCAAAACCACACGCCACGACCAACGGCCCGACCGTAAGTGGCAATCGCGCGCCATATCGCGCCACAAGTCCACCCGACCAGCGCGAAAGCAAAAAGACCAAAAGGATAAACGGCAAAAGAGTGGCTCCGGCCTGTGTCGCCGAATAACCCTGAACTTGGACCAGATCAAGCGGCAGAAAAAATAGAATGCCGTTCAGAGAGGCATAAAGCAAAAGCGTAAGCAGGTTGGCGCCGGAGAAATCTCTCGAACGGAACAACTTCAGAGACACCATCGGCGCAGAGGAGTGTGCTTCAACGAAGAGAAATCCCGCCAATACACCAACCCCTGCCAGTCCCCATGCCCAAGTTGCAAATCCACCTGTCGGAGCCCCGATCAGCGCGTAAGTCACCGCTCCCAGACCACACGTCGCAAGGACAGCACCAGGCCAGTCAAGACTTCGCTTGGCACTCTCGTTTCGACTCTCCGGGATCCGCCACAAGGTCGCCCCAACCGTGAGTGCCAAAGGAATATTGATGAAGAAGACCCAACGCCACGAACCTTTCTCCACAAGCCAGCCGCCCAGAACCGGCCCAACCGCTGCCGTGATCGACGTAAATCCCGACCATGTTCCAATGGCTCGCCCTCGCTCCTTTTCGGAAAAAGAAGCGCTGATGATCGCCAGACTTCCCGGCACCAGCAATGCCGCGCCGATCCCCTGCAGACCGCGCGCCACGATAAGCGAACCGATCGAAGGAGCCAGGCCGCACCACACCGAAGCAGCCGCAAACAGCAGCACACCATATGCGAACACCTTGCGTCGGCCAAACAGATCGCCAAGCGAACCGCCCAGAAGCAACAGGGATGCCAGCAAAAGCGCATACGACTCAATCACCCACTGAATATCCTGCACCGACGCATGGAGCGCACTCTGCAACGCCGGAAGAGCCACATTGACGACCGTTCCGTCAATGAAAGCCATGCTTGAACCAAGAATTGTAACGAAGAGCACCCAGGGTCCCCTGCAACTCTCCTGCGTACTTGGCAGTAACCCCGCTGCAGGCTTTTCAGGTGATCCGATCAACATTGAAGAGACGCCCGAATCTACAAGTTCTTAGTTGATGACAAAATTGAGACCGAACGCAGACTCGAGAGTCGCACTTGCGGCATGCAACGAGGCGGACCAGGTCTGATCACCAACGACACCGTCTGCAGTAACGCCAGCCCAGCCTTGAAACGCTTGGACAGATGCCTTCGTCAGGGGCCCGAATTGGCCGTCAATCCCTTGGGGACTAACACCCCACTGTCCGGCAGCACCGTTAGTAAGCAGCCGCTGTAGACTCAGAACCACTGCCCCAGTAGAACCTTCCTGTAGCGTCGGCATAGGCCCGCCATCAGGCAAGGCATTCCACGTGATCGGCCCAACGATACCATCAACCATTAGTCCGATTCCTTGCTGAAACTCCTTCACCGCCGTCTCCAGAACAGTGCCGAACACCCCATCCACACTGACCCCGAAATCCGGCGTCCGGCGCAACGCCCGTTGCAACCGCCTCACCGCATTGCCTGTAGCGCCAAGAGAAATCGTCGGCTGGCCGGGATTGGGCATAATCTTCTCCTTGGAATTCGCCCGGGAATTGAACGATTGTACTGGGAGGAGCAGGCCGGTAACGGGCTACCGTAATAAAAATCAACCTAAAAATGAGGTGAGCGAGATCGACTACCTCCCGCCCTCACCTCGATTCATCTAGCTACTGCATCAGATCGATGACGTTCGCAATAAAGTACGTCACTGGGTCATAAACCACCACATATCCCTGGTAGTAGCCGATCTGGTAACCCGGAGGAACAGGCGGCAGATATCCCAACACTGCCGGGGGCGCAGGTGTGATGTACGGGACATACCCATACGGGAAAAACCCTCCGACGACAAAACGCGGACGCGTTGCGATGTTGATATACCCCAGGTTCCTCCCGTAGTAATGATGCAGCCACACCCGGTCATTGGGACGCCATCGATAGTTCGGGCGCGAGACCGGTGGACGGCCCCACTGCGGTGGTCGTCCCGGATTCGGACGCGAAGGATTTGGTCTTGGCGGGGTCGGACGAGGATTGGGACGGTTGTTCCCTCCGCCGCCTCCTGGCGGTCTCCCGCTACCGTTGCCGGGGGGCCGTCCACCACCCGGATTGCCACCCGGAGGACGGCCTGCGCCATTCCCAGGATTCTGGGGCATTCCTCCATTCGGAGGTCTTCCTCCACCAGGATTACCGCCGCCCGGTGGTGGTCCGCCCGGCTTGCCACCCGGCGCTGGACGAGATTGAGGTTGCGCACTCCGGTCCTGCGCGGGAGATACGGTGTACACAAGAGCCAGACAACAGGAAACCGACAACGGTAAAAGCAACCTGCGAAATTGCATCAAACCTCCTGTTTTGAGACAGCGAATAAAAGATTAACCTCTCCCGTCATACCCAGACAAGCCAGGCCCCATCCACAACCTTGATTCTCTGTCACGACAGCAAACCCTTAGACTTTCCATAAAGGCTAAACTAAGAGCATGCCATCGATCTCCGAGCGGCTCTCCGCCAAAGACCACCTCGCAGTAGCTTTGGACTTCCCCAATGTCACTGAGGC
>Ga0206901_1036_pt1 | contig 28588 bp, 28 predicted proteins | sample Alteio_BWOrgHeat_47_FD_152936 | JGI IMG/M metagenome (GOLD analysis project Ga0206901, IMG submission 152936) | Enriched cells from forest soil in Barre Woods Harvard Forest LTER site, Petersham, Massachusetts, United States -... | ecosystem: Environmental > Terrestrial > Soil > Temperate forest >...
AACACCTTGTCCAACCTGCCATGAAGGTTGACCATATAAAACGCTGGATCCACCGGCGCTGGCCCAGAGGCCTGGCCCCCCATCGCAGTCGATACCCCCGCCCGCAGGGACTTTGGCGTTGGAACAAGCTTCATTCCACGCTACTTCGGGAATATATTGCAGCGCCGAAGTAAAGCCCGGTCCACTACTCGATTTCCAGTAGAGTATGTCTTTCCCGTTTTCAGCGAATTCGGTTCCACCAACAGCAACGTTCCATGGCGTCGATGCGAGTCCGTTGACTTGATATCCTCCCGTCGCGAGCACTTCTTTTGTCGGATCATCGCAGTTCGCTGGACCACTATCTCCCGAGGACACGAAGACTGTGATTCCTTGTGCGGCAGCCTGTTGCCAGATCGGGCCCCACAGAGCACCGGAGTTGGACTCACAAACGCCGTAGCTCAGGCTGATGATGTCGGCGAGGTTGTTGTCCACAATATAGGCAGCGGCGTTGTAGAGCTTAGTATCGGCCACATATATGATTTGCGCGTCCGGCGCAACACCTCCGGCCCACTCAATGTCGGCGTCAGCCTCACGTTCAAAGTCGGTGACCTTTCCAGGATCCGTCTTTGGAGTTCGCACCACAACGGGATTATCCGAATACGCCGGAAGAAACATCTTTCGAAAAGTCTGGATGTCGGCGACGTTTATCTGCGACAGTCCGATCACCGCGATCGTGTAACCTTTGCCGGTGATTCCCTGAGACAACAGCGGGGTAGTGTTGTAGATCACGGCGAAGTCGCCGGGCGTCAGAAAGTTTCCAGTAACTCCCGGAAAATCAGGAATAATGCCAGCGGCCGGCGCTTCGAGGACCTTTCGGGGCACAATATTGTGCATCGGCTTGGGTTTGAAGTCGTTGAGTGGGGAAACTCCTGCAACAACCGACTTCATGGCCACCGGTATAGAGATGTCTATGCTGTTGGCATAATGTTGTTCTTCATTGACGATATAGCGGTGAATCTCCGTTCGAAAGGCGGCTTCAACTGCTGCTACAGTCCCACTGAACAAGATGCGGCGGTGGCTAGGAGCGATTTCCTCGACATCCATGCCTCTTTGCGCAAGCCAGTCACTGATCTTCTGAATATCGCTGGCGGCAACCCCAAATTGCGCTCCGTATTCATCCGGTGTCAGCCAGCGGTGAAAATTCGGGGAATTCTTATCCTGCTGCTCGTCAAGAAGTCGACTTAGTGCGTGGTCCTGCTCCGGAGTGGACTTAAGAATCAGGGAGAGATATTGCAGTTTAGTATCAGGATCCATGCGTCCTTGGGTTTTTGCTTTCCCGAGAATCTGGGGAATACTCTGTGAAATCGTGACCCGGTCGGTGTCATCAATCTGCTGCGCGATGCGGCCTCGGACCAGAGCGCCCACGGTTTGCGCGGCTGATGACTGCTCGGTTACCGTCATAAATATGACGCCACAAATGAGAAACATCATACCGAGCGACAAAGGCATTCGGGATGTTTGCCGATCACGAACGATCTCCAGTGGCAGTAGTTTTCGAGGCTGCGTTCCCATATACGTAATGCTCTCCTTGCCGCACAATCTGTAGCCGAGCGATTGCGAAGTAGAATCCAAAGCAACACATTGGACTGGGAAGGGCACTCTGTCGAGTGACAATAACTGTCAATCAACATGACTATTGATGACAAAGCGTCTTTAAGATAAGTTTTCATTCGATAACTTTGTGTCACCCAAAGCTTTAGGATTAAGAGGTTCTAAGAATTGTCCGAAAACCAGACTGTTAAAGTAAGATTGGATTCATGGAAGGAGATCGCTGGTCATCTCGGGCGCGATGTGCGCACAGTGATCCGATGGGAAAAGAAGGGTCTGCCTATACACAGGGTACCGGGCGGTCAGCGACAGGCAGTATTTGCCTACAAGCATGAGTTAGACACGTGGCTGGAAATGGGTGAGACGTTAACTCAGACAGATATTTTGAAATCGGAAACTTTAATTCCCTCAGTTGCAGGAGAAATAGAGATTGCACTTCAAGGAACCACACCGGCAGTGGAATCTGCGAAAGAGACATCAGAACCAGAACCCATAATACAAATATTCGATCAGGAGCCCGATAATGCGGGTTCGAGGGATCGGACAATTCGTGCCCACAAATGGAAATTGTCTGCCGCCAGTGTGAGCCTGATAGGTCTTGTTTGGTTACTTAACTTTGTGCATTCACAGACATCAGCGAGGATTCACACGCTTCCTTTAGCAAGGATCACAGATGATGGGCGGGCCAAAGTCAATCTCCGAACCGATGGTAAAACGCTATATTTCAACGAATTTGAAGTCAATCGACGAATTTTGATGTCTGTGTCGGTAGATGGCGGCTCAATTCACCGGATTAAGACACCGTTTGCCAACGTGGAACTTCAAGACATCTCCAGCGACGGGCAAAATCTATTAGTAACACCGTCTGAGGGAAACGAAGAAGAAAAGCAGCTTTGGATTGTCTCGGCTCAGGGCCGTGCTTCCCGCCGCGTGGGTGATGTGCTGTGCCGTTTTGCTCGCTGGTCACCGGATGGACGAAGGATAGCATGTATAGCTGGGACAACAGTGATTCTGGTTGAGTCGGACGGCTCAAATCCACGTGCGGTCGGTTCATTCCCTTCGCCTCCTATGACCGTAACGTGGTCTCCTCGGGGGGACCGACTCGGGTTGGTTTTGCAAGAGACCGCGGCCAGGACGAGGTTGACATGGGAGATAGCGATCAGCAAAGACGAGACGGAAACAGTTCCCGGTACATCAAAGCTTACCTTCGGCAAGAACTGTTGTGTGGATTGGGCGTGGACGCGAAACGGAAAGAATGTTGTGTATACGCAATTCGACGCTAACCGCATCCCGCGGTTGTTTATAAAACCCCAAGATGGTCCGCTGACTCGTTGGTTCAAGCACGAAACTGAGCTTCCAGTGAATATTGGGACAATCGAAACGATTGCTCCGGGCAAATCCGATAATAGCCTTTACCTTCTAATTGGAAATATCGGCCGTGGTGAGCTTCTGAAATGCGATGCAAAGCAACAGGCGCCCCAAGCTATCCTTCCCGGTCTTTCGGGACGCTACTTGTCCTTTTCGAGGGATGGCAAATGGATAGCATACGCGAGTACTTTGGATCAGTCCTTGTGGCGAAGCCGGATCGATGGCAGCGATGCGATTCAATTGGTCAAACCCCCGATGTCCGTGGAGTTCTCAGCTTGGTCACCCGACGGCCGCCAGATCGCGTTCATGGGCAAAACACCAGAAAGGCCTTGGCGAATTTTTTTGATGAGCCCAGATGGCGGGGATCCGCAGGAAGCTATCGCGGGTAATGACAATCAAGGAGCACCAACTTGGTCACCCGACGGCAGTGCACTCGTCTATGGCAACGTGGATTGCCACGCGACCCAAGCATGCTGGATACAGCGTCTGGATCTGTCCGCCAGAAAAGTAGAGAGGTTGCCGCGCTCGCACGGTCTTCGGACCGCTAGGTGGTCACCTAACGGGAAATGGATCGCTGCGCTTCAGAACGACAGCCATGAATTATTGCTCTTCAACGTTAGAACAAAACGCTGGATTTCGCTGGCTGATTCGATCACCGGCGACGATATCAATTGGTCACGTGATTCCCAATCTATTTATGCCAACAGTCCACAAGGGCCAAACCCGGTGATCGAAAAAGTGCGGATCAGGGACGGCAAGCGCACAACCGTGGTAAGCCTTGCATCTCTGCAGAACATTCCCGGTCAAATAGACTTTTGGTTTGGTCTGGCTCCTGACAACTCACCCATTTTGCTTCATTTGTTCAATGCGACTGATGTTTATGTCTTGGAGTGGACCGATCACTAGATCGCGTGTTTGACTCTCCGCGATGCGTTCCGAGATCCGTAACAGCCCCACCAAGCGGAATGCTGCCTTCCCGATCCCCAGACTCATTCTTCAACTGAAAACAACTCCACATCGACTCCAAGCGCCAACAGTCTCTCGAGGCGCCCCCTTTGACAATGTCGCCGACTTTCTACGTTGTCCAGTTGCGTCTGGCAAGTCTACGAGCTTCTGTGCTTCGTTCACGTTATCCATTCTTCATCCGCGGAACCGCGCAACGACATCTTCCTGAAATACTTCCATGAAAACTTTCGTCCCCGTTTTATCAAATGGCCTCGGAGTAGAGTCAGTCGCAATTTTGCTCCGCTGGATCCGTGAACCCCACACCCGAGATTTTGATCTGAAAAACCTCATTGTCATCACAGCGATGACGGGCAAGGAATGGCCGGACACGATTGACAAGTTCCAAAAGCACCTTCTGCCCCTCTTTAGAAGTCAGGGCATCCGTTACGTGCAGCTCGGTCGTGCCGGACATCTTGAGAAAGACGGCATTGTAGTGCTCGATGACTCACGCGCACCGCAGAAGTTGTTTGCGGGCGGGGCGTATACGCTCTTTGATGAACTTCAATCAGCCGGTACCGTGCCGCAGTTTGGCGGTGCTCATCACTGCAGTTTGAAATTTAAGGCGTTTGTCATCGAAAGTTGGCTCGGGTCTAACATTCATCAGACTATTCGCCACAGTTTCGGCTACAACTACTCTGAGACCAGCCGTGTGGCCGACAGCGAAGCGGCTATCGCAGCTCGCGTGACGTTCGGTTTTAACAGTGACGAACTAGTACGAGTGGACGACGCGCGGAGTTATGACAGCCCGACGCGGGTCGGGCAATACCCGTTGGTCGAATGGGGATGGGACCGGCTCCGTTGTTTGTTGTATATCGAAGAGATACTCGGCGTTGATTGGGAAAAATCAGCCTGCCCGTTTTGTCCATTCGCCCGGATCAATGACGCCTTAATAACACGCCAGAAGCAATTCCCAGAGCAGACTGCACAAGCCATGTTCCTGGAACGGGTCGCGCTTGCGATCAACCCAAGGGCGCAACTGTACAAGAAGCAGCCCCTGTACACAGTTGTGGGCAACAGCGACAACAAAGCCGCCGTAGAAGAGTTTGAGCGACTCATGGGCGCGCACCGGTGGGCGGTGTACCGGGTGCGCCGAATCTACCAGGCGAAGCCAATCTACGAAGGATTGGGTAAGAGAAGACGCTTGATCGGTCACGACGCGAACAAGAAGGGAACGGTCAAACGCTGTGTCGAACGCCTGAAGGAATTTGCGGATATGGCAACTGCAAACGGGCGCCTGGCGGAAGTCGCTTATGAAAAGGGCCTAACCGTCCACGAACTTCACGGACTTCGATATGCGACGGTACGAGCGTTCGAAGCGAATTATCCGACCAGCGAGGAGTTTCTGGTCGCAGCGCCGGCCGTGGTTGAGACCAAGGCGAGGTATGGAGTGGAACACTTCGACTCGAACTGGGACGGTCTCACGGATCTCTATTGCGGCAAACACGACCTTCCGCTGCTGGAGGGGCTCGGGGTCAACGGTGACCTGATTCAAATTAGCTAGACAACACCAAGGCCTGTTGGCTTCACCATATTCCGTCTCCACCGAGAACGCAAAATCCGCTTCTAGACCTGATGCAATTAAAGAGCTTGGCCCACGCGGGTCCCGATCTCGCCCCCACAACCTGATGACGAGGCAATCTTAGTGAACCAGCGTTGGCGTAAACATCGCACGATGTATCGGCCTGCGGGCGAAGTAATTACAACCTCGGAGTACGAGGTGGCGGAAATCTCCAATGACCGAGATGCCAAGTCGTTCCTGAAAGCGCATCACTACCTCGGAGCCTCATATCCGGCAGCTCGCTTTCGCTACGGCCTGTATCGACGTGGAATTCTGTCGGGAGTCGCAGTCTTTAGCCATCCCTGCAACGAGGCAGTGCTTACAAACGTGTTTCAGTGTCCGCCGCTGATGGCCGTCGAGCTGGGGAGATTCGTACTTCTCGATAACGTCCCAGGGAATGGAGAGACTTACTTCTTGGGCAAATGTTTTTCGAAAATTCGATCTGAAGGCCTGGTAGGCGTGGTCAGTTTCAGCGATCCGTTGGCCCGCCGTGCAACGGACGGAACCGTAGTCTTTCGGGGACATTGCGGGACGATTTACCAGGCATTCAACGGCATTTATCTTGGCCGGAGTTCTCCACGAACGCTGCGTTTGCTGCCCGATGGATCGGTTTTGAACGACCGAACGGTCCAAAAGATTCGCAGCCAAGAAAGAGGGTGGAGATATGGTGCCTCGCTACTCCACAAGTTCGGTGCAACAGAGCTCGCCGATGACCCAAAGCTCTGGCTCGATCACTGGATGCCGAAGCTGACCAGAGCAGTACGCCATCCTGGAAATCACAAATATTGCTGGCCTCTCGACAAAACTGCTCGGAAACTCATTCCCCGGACATTGCCTTATCCGAAGTTTGATTGGTTATTTTCGCGCTAAAGGGATAGCGAAACACCTCCACTCTCTTTGTTGCTTAACCCCTGTCGCCCACAAACATCTCTGACAATCTCGAAGGAAAGGATGGTTTTAGATTCATGGGACTGGTTATATATGTTTTTTATTGCGCGCGCTGCGTCGGCCGAGCTGTCGCCAAAATATTGAAGCGACGACGCTGAGACAGCGTGCCAACTCTTGGAAAGGCCGCGGATATTGGAAAGTCGGAGGCCGATTGTCGGTAGATTCAATTGACGAGTGACGGCCTATCATAATCTGCGTACATCGTCGGCGATATCCGGATTGTTCGCTGCGGCAACCTCTTTCACTCGCACAATATATTCCTCGGCTGCCCCGTGCTCCCGAAGACCGCCGACAATATGCCTTACATACTCAATGCTCGTCAGCAAGTCTCGCGCCGGCACTTGCACAACATACGTCACGGCATCCACGATGGTGCCATCTCGTTTTCTCACTCGGATTGTTTGCCGAACGTAAGCGTTTCCTTCTATCGCGTCAAGCGACTTTCGCCCGATTGGCGTCGTATTGCGACTCAACAGGCGATCGGGAATCTCATATAGAACACCTTGAACCGGAGCGTCGCCACCCAGGACAATATCGGACGCCGCGCATTCGTTGCGGACACTCCATACGTCGAACTGCAGTCGGTAATTGTCAACTGTTTCTGCCCAACCAACGGGTACAGCCTGTCCGCGTAACCTATCCTGTGAATTGAGGCGCTCTGCCGAACAGTTTGATCCATATTGAAACACAAGTGCCATACACATAAGAATAAACGATCTCGGTTGCTGGCGAGGCTCGTGAGGCACTGTCAAAACGGGAATTTGTCGGCCTTACTTGGAATTCTTCTTTTGCTTCGCCCAACGGGCTTTCTGGGCGTCTGAGATCCGCTTCCTGGCAGCGGCACTCATTCTGCGAGGTCCACGCCGTCTGTTTCCCGTTTGGTGAGAGCTGGCGCCTCCCTCCAGTGCAGCAATCGCGTTGTCTATCCTGGACCGCTCAGTTTGAAGCTCCCTCACAATTGCCTCTATATCCACTTTCTCTCTCCTTTGGTGGTAGTTGGCCACCGATCACAAATATTGTCGGTAGAAATCCGGTAGAAGTGTATCAGTAGTTGTCGTCGATATTCGAGTCCGACACGCATGAGTAGCGGCGGCTCCGCACCAACAGCCGTCTTCATGGAACAAAGATCACTCCACATTCCTGACACATGAAATGTCGGTCCCATTCCCGCGCTCTCTCAGAATAAGTGAACCGATTGTATAGGAATGTCAGAGCCACTATTGCGATCAGTGGAGCGATGAACAATGCTACGAGGATGATGTCGTCACCGGATCCCCTGAAATACAACACGGAACCCCTGAAGTGCTCGATGACAGCCACAAACGCCATACAAAGCAAGATCCACAGTATAGTTACCTTCAGATAGGATATTTTTTTTGGAGGAGCAGCAATCTTGGAGATGCCGCTTTGGCATACGCCCCAGTGACCGTCATGGCGCGTTAGACTTTCCCAGTAAACCAGGGATACCTTCTTAGATCTTGTCGAACTGCAAGATGGACATGTCAAACGAATCTCCCACGGTTTGAAACGCGATCCCCATTCGAATCGACTCACCAAACTGATCGGGAAGAACAATTTTCTCGAGCTTCTTGCTGACCGAAGAGCCATTTGCTGAGACCATCGTCATTTTCAGTGGGGACTTGGAGCAGCAGAACTGATCACCGGTTGCAACTCGACCGTAATGTCTTTTTGCTCATCGGGAGCCAGCGGGCCAAAATATACGGACTTCCCATTCTCTTCGTAGCCATCAGCAGAGATTTGAACTGAGAGCTTGCGAAGAGGTTCCACCAGAGCAAGTCCTCCCGTCAGTCTCTCTACGAATGAAGAATAGGTTGACCTTCTCTCTTCGTTGCCGTACCCGGTATGAATCTGGAGGATTTCTTTTCCGGTCTTTGCGTCGATCGCTGTGACTCGCAAACGGGCAGCTTTTAGACCGATCTTGAGGGCGACTTCACTGCAAGGAGGACTCCCTGAAAGGGTGATGAAGTTGCCGTTTTCGGTGCCCAAATACCCGGCGGTAATTTTCGCTGCATAAACATAGTAAGGCCCGACTTCAAGGTTGTTTATCTGAAATCTGCCCTGTGTGTCTGATTTGACGGAGTGGTCCTCATTAACCATGCCTCGGCTGCGGATGAGTGGAATGACTTGAGCGCCGACGACCGGGAGATTGTCCTCGCCAACGACACTGCCGGCGATGCAGCCTTTCTGAGCGGGCTGTAACTCGACGATCAAATCTCGGACTTCCTCAGGACGGAACGCTGGTAGTTCAAGGGCCGCTGACTTTTCATAACCGACAGCCTGCACCTTCAGCTTCAACTCTGTCTGCGAGGGTACGTTCAGCTTCCCCCCTGGTGCCCCCGTAAAAAGACCACCGCCTGATGCCCGCAACAGTTCAACCCTCGGTTGCTCAATCGGTTGTTTAGTAATGGCATCCATTACCGAGAGGTTCAGTTTGGCAACCTTCGGGCCCATGTGAACTAAGACATCCTGACATTTCTCGGAAGGTGTAACCGAGACATAAAGTTCAGGAATTGCATAGAAGAAGGAGTTAGAGTGGTTCGGATAGGGCCCCTCTGCGTCGCCAGAGACGATCTCATATCCAACGGGCGGGAGGGCCGGGATCTGGAACCTCCCATTGGCTTCGGTCCATGCTTGATGATGTGCGGAACTCATTCCCATTTTCACTGCCTCAACCTTGATGTGTCCTAGCGGGTGACCGGCTTCGTCGATCACCAAGCCTGTGACACATCCGGTCTGCGCAACCGCCGAAGTTGCGCAGAAACCGAATAGTGAGATGATTGCAAGGCTCTGCAGAAACATGATCGCCCGGGAACGGATCCCCGAAATCATTCGCATTGTTCGGCTCCTTTCAACGATGAACGGAAGAGCTTTCGATCCAAATCCACAGACGAAACGAGCAGCATCACTTTGTGCTAGTCGTGAAGAACACGTCGTGTGTCCACCGACCGACTTCTGATGCTTCATCCCGCTTGTCATGGCAACCGGGATTAACCCTGGCTTTTGTAGCGGAACTGATTGCCAAATTAGTCCGACAAGCTTGGTAATGATTCAAGCTCAGAGAAAGGACGCCTAATGTTTGGAGAGCATGACCTGCTGTTTTCCGCGAGCGTCTTTGCGACTTGACAGATTTGTGGCTTGAACTTCTTGTCGACGCCAGGCGCTATGCCGGGGAACAAAAAGCAGTCAAGTCGGTCGGGCAACTTTGCCAAAGTCATCGCTACTATAGGTTATCAATCTGACCAGTGAGAACCGCCTGTAGGCGGCATATAAGTCTCAAGCTCCGACTTATGTCGAGCCCAAAGGGATGGGTTCAGCGCGAAGAGATGACCATCCCGATAACATTCAGGCAGCCCACCGCAAATGCAATCTTGAGAAAGGATCCAAACGGGCGCACCGGTGACGTTAGCCGAATTTGGTCAGTCTGAGCCCTAAACTCCACGAGCGGCAGATCCTCCTAAGCTCCTTTCCCGCAACGCAGCAGCCAATTTTTGTTCAGTCGGAAGCACGGACCTTCTATCTTTTTGCTTCTTTTCAGAACGTCACGCGCTCGCTATTTCAAACCAAGCAAGTCGATCCAGTTCTCAATCAGAGAATTCACCTTTTGGCTTTCCTCGTTCGATGGCTGCAAGCCTCCCTGAACGACTTTTTGCTGAAATAAAGCCCACAGCAAAAGCTCTGCACTCAAGGCCGCTTTTACCGGACTCTTCGTCTTGAGCTTGCCTTGGAGTAGTCCTGAAACAATCGACTTGATTTCTTCAAACGGTGCCCAAGCCTGCTCCCGGAATTTTTTATCGTAAGAGGTGGCCTGCTTTAATACATTTTGCAGGAGTCGAGCGTCGGCCCGCGAGAGGGTCTCATACCAGCCGCGAATCGTTGCGGCAACCTGCTTTCTCGGAGTGCTTTGCGGGCTACGCGCAATGCCCAATAACACTTGGCCCATGCTTTGCTGGCCTCGGCTGATAACGTCTCGAATTGCCATCTGGTACAGGTTCTCTTTTGAGGCAAAAAGGTCATAGATAGAACTTTCCGTCACGTCCGCTGCCGCCGCGAGATCCCGCGTGGTGACGCCGTCATACCCTCGATCTCCAAAACAGATGATGGAGTTGTGGAGGATGATCGGCTGAATGGTCGAACCTTTTTTGGGCACCAGTTCGCTCCTGTTTGCACGAGCAGGTCTGCTGTTGTTGCAAGTAGGAGAATACTAAAACTGGCGATCTTTGTCTGATGAAATGAATATCTTCCCGGTTCGGACTTACTGCGTCTCCTTGGGTATGATTAAGTCGGCCCAACTCTCGATAAGTGAGTCTATCTTTTGGCGCTCTCGTTTCGATGGCTGTTCATCTGCTTGGAGTATTTTGAGATGGAAGAGCGCCATTACCATGATTTGTGCATGGGCCGATATCGCTTGCGAATCCAGGGTTGAGACCCGGCCGTCTTGAATCAGTCCCGCGACAGTCGCAATGATGTCAGCAACAGGGTCAGATGCCTGCTCCAGCAGCTTTCGATCTGCGGGATGTACCTTTTTCAAGACTTGATCGAGAAGTCTCGCATCCGGTCGGAGCAAGGATTCAAACCAGCATCGTAGTGTGTGCGGTAATTGTTTTTGCAGGCCTTTGACACTCTCCTTGACTCGCGTGATCGCAGCATGAATTGATTCTTCGTATAAGTTCTCCTTGGAGTCAAACAGGCGGTAAATAGAGCTTTCAGTCACCCCGGCAGCAAGGGCCAACTCGCGGGTGGTGACCCCGTCGAAGCCTCGGTCGCCAAAACAGGCGACCGCATGGCGTAGAATCACCGGCCTAATGGTAGAAGTCTTCTTGGGCATCCTTGCCCCGGCACCAAGCATTATCATATACTTCGCTTGGATATGACCAAGCACTATACAGGTCTAAAACAAATATGCCAAGAACATTCTCAATCTGCTTGAGGCGCTGGTGGGCCGTCCCGCAATAGCTGAAAAGGCCAGCGCCGGAGAATCCGTTCAGTGCGGTCCAGAATCTCGGCGGCCTTTCGCAGTACCTCGTCCCGTTGTTTTGGATCGGTTGTCCCGCCCGAATCGGCATCTCCTGGTTCCGGTCGTGAAAAGGTGATGATCCAAATCAGAGTCACAAGTATCGAAGCTAGGGAGGGCAAATAGCGGAAGAGAATCTCAAACTTATTTCCGAGGCCCAGCCGAGTTCCGTAAGCCACCAAAGTAGCCGCCGAAATCGCAGCCAGACCGGCGATAATGTCCATGCTGTAGCGGCCCCAGATTTTCCGGTAATGGCGGCGCAGCCAAAGGGCCAGCACGAAAATAACGAACTCCACAAAGCTGATGGCCAAATCGAAGGAGTAGATCGCGCTCGCGGTCAGCCCCAGCCAACTTTGGCCGAAGGAATGATGAACTGTTCGCCAAAAAGAGAAGTCAAGGGCGGCCAACAAAACGAGGGGCAAGATGAATCCCGGCGCTCCGAGTCTGCGATGAACCAATTCTACGGCCGGCCAAAAAATCCAGATGATTACTGTAAATGAGACGGCACTTTCGATTGCACGGATAATCCAGTAGGTGACGTAAAACTCTAGGGTACTCCCAGCCATCCATAATTCGATCATTAGTCCAACGGTTACACAAAGGGCGTAGGCAAAAAACAGGGTGAACCTGCCGGCCAGTCTACGATAGGCAAGACAGCCCAGTAATGCCACGTTCATGGCGCAACCAACGGCGCCGATGATCAGGTCAATATGTTGCATCTTAAATGGGTGTCCAGATTAAACCAGGCACCCACAAAGAGGCAAAAATCAGTTGCATTGGATACCAGGAGGGCAGAAAGGGGGACTTGGAAATCCGTCCGCACTCACTGTAGAACCAAAGGCGATCAGGAATAAGATTGTCAGAACGCTGCGAATCACTATTGTTTTCATTGGAAACTCCTTTTTGGGATGTTGGAATTAACCTTTGCTCACGGGTCGGCTGCGAAGACAAGAATATGCCTCCTGAGCAACCAAATCTCCGAGGCGTACTTGTTTATATGAATTTTAGAAGCAGACTCGTCGAGATTTAATCGGGTGAACTTGGGAGAGAGTTTGTTTTAATAAAGGATTTCGCAATTGTGAGGGTGCAATCTGAAGTTCCGCTATTTTAATGAGGCGCGAAATGTTTGGTTCCGAAGGGTTGACGAACAAACAGTAGAAAACTCTAATCCTCAGGCTCAGGGTTCGCTCTAATCTGTTTCCGAAAACAGAAATTCACCACTCCCCGCACTCAGGGATCACCAGCGACAACGATTCTGTGTCTTACATCTGTGACTGGATTTCGTTCCTGATCTCTTCGGCGGCTGGGTATAGCAAAGCAATCAGAGCCAAGGCTGCTTCCTTTGTCTCCCTGTAAGCCTTCGGTACATATACTCCCTTGGAATGGCCCAAATTTGCTAACGCCGGTAAGGGCAGAAACCTGAGCTTTGCGAAAGGTACCATATTCCACATGCTGGCGCGCACCAGAGGAAACCACAGCGCCATATAGCAACGGTTGGCAACTGAGATAAACCGCTCAATCGCCTGAAACCGTTCCTCAAGGGTGGCAAGGTGAGCACTCTCCTGCTGGATATATTTCTCTTGGTCTGCGATCTGCTGAGGGTGTACCCGGTCCTCATTTTCACCCCCGGCGCTCATGTTGATACCGTGTCCCGGCGAACGTTCCAGCCGCGATAAGCGGGCGTGGCCAGACTTGGCAACGGCAATACTCCAAATTGCGGCATGTCGCGCCTTGTTGAACTCGTGCCTTTCTGTTTCGGCAAACTCCAGAAGCACATTGACGTTGATCCGCATGCGCCTCAGGAATTCCCGCGAAGAGCGAACCAACCGGGCCACCTCGCCGCGATAAGCAGCGCCGCGCTCCAGAGCAAGCACCGGCTGCCTCTTAGGATCAAGGTTCGCTTCAACATCTTCCAGGTACTCGCCTACTTGAAGAATGAACTGGCCTACCTCTTCGATCGACCTTCCCCGGAATCCTGGGTGACGTGACAGCGCAAACGTTACTCCCACAATCAAAATAAACAGTGCAACTACCGCGGGTATCATGTCTTTCAATATCCTCAGTTCCAACATTTGACAACAGGTAACTCTCACGAATATCACATCTTGGAAATAATCAATCGCGATCATGTTCGAATTTCTAAAAGCAGAAAATAGCCCAGCCGAAATTAAAACTCTTTAACGCCTGTTGGATCACATAGCTTCCCTGCTCAAGTACGACTTGTCGGATTAGTGTTATATCTACATATTGCTAGTTTACATCCTAGCAAAGTGTGTGATATAACGATTTCCCATTCGCGGTTATGGCGATTTTCTTTGATCGCACCGTAGCCGATGAATGAACTCACGTAACGACTGGGGAGTCCGGCCCGGAAACCGGCGCTTCCCTCAATTGCTCACTGTTAGGAGAGGTTCGTGGCCGACCGATTGTTTCTCCACTCAGTCGGTCACGAGCCGAAAAGTGGAATCAACACGGATTTGCCTGGCACGAATAACTGACGCGAGCTGGGCCAGGGGCTACATGCCGGCAACATGTGGCCCTCCTTTCAGGGTGGGAAAGCCCCACCTGAAGATTCGTTCCGGCCCGTAAGAGTGCAAGGGAGGAATACCCCGTGCCTAGAGAACGCAGATTCGATGCACCACCGGAAATGTCTGAAGAAATGGAACTCTTCGTGTGCCTGCACGCTTTGGATTCTGCGTTTGATCGCATTCTAAGGGCGCTTAACACTCTGAACGCGAGGTTGGCTCTTTCCGCGGAATCCGTGCACATCAACAGCGCTTCCATTGAAGCCATTCGAGCGGCGGTCAACGTGGAACTTCGGGAGACTCTGGGGCAGAGCGGCATGGAGAATTTCGGCGGGTTCTCAAGAAGGGTCAGGGAGATGGAGAACCAACTAATCGCTCAATGCCTTGCCGAGGCATACGGCCAAGCGTCCCGGAGGCCCAAGCATGAAAGTCAGGGCAATTAACGTGGTTGAGCGGAAACGTGGAATCAGAACCGAAATTTGCCTGGCGCAACTAACTGAAGCGATCTAGGCCTGGGGCCGTGTCCGGGAAAGTATGCAGCCCCATTTTAAGAAAGGGTGGAAACCGTGCTGGCATGGGACCGAACTAACGGACGCAAGACGAGAGCAAGCGGGTGGGTTGTTCGCGAACGACAAGAGCGCACGGAACCCAAACAGGACCGCACTTTATCGAAGAGAATGAACGACCTTTTGCGACTGAAGATTGATCTGGCTGCCGTATTCAGGGATCTGTTTTTCGCGCTACCCCAATCTTCGCGCCCGGCTTTTGTCCCGCAGCGCCACGATCAGCCCGGCAGCACCGCACGAGTGCTCGAGATTCATTGGAGGAGACGTCTTGCTTCCAGCACAAAGGTGAAACCGGAGTACTAAGCAGATGGGAAGAACCTCGATATCTTCAGAATGGCCCGTTTCGATATTCACCTGTGAAGTTACGGGAGGTCGTTGCGACTACTGTAGCCAGATGCTCTCCACCGATGCAATGTCCCAGAATCTCTATCACGTGCATCGGGGCCATATACCGGCTCTCTCAGCCTGGACGCGGATTCTCAGTCCTGACGAATATCGTGGCCTGGAGCTGAGGCTCCGCGTGGAGTTGTTCGTTGGCCGCGACCGTCCTCTGCTTGAAGACCCGCTGCACCTACCCTGCATTATTTTCAAGCTCTTCTGCAACGTCTGTCAGGCTCAAAGATTTCCCGTAACCGGGAGTGAAGTTCTCACATTCCGCTCCGAACACTCGGCCCATATCGAGGCTGTGCAGATTAACGCCGTTCTGCAGAACTTCGTTGGACGTGCTCTTCAACAAAATATCTGTGTAATCGGCCAGCAAGACTCGCGCTCCTTACGGCTGGCCCCCATTGTGCCTTCAGCTTTCACTCTGGATCGAACTGCCCAATTGCGTGAGATCTCGAAGTCTTTCCATTGCACCCTCACCAGCATGCGGTGCAATGCTTGTAAGTCCCGACACCTGCTCAAGAATCAGTCGGAACTTGCCGATGAGTTGTCCTTGCACAAATGCCATTGGGACTCGGTGCATTTTCACGTAATGATCGAAAAGCCGGAAGAGTATGCGGGTCGCGAACTGGAAATGCCCGCCTACCCATTTTCGCTTTCCTCCTTGGTATCGCCCGATGGACTGACGATCGACTGTGTGTTGGTGAAGTTGTTTCGGCAACACGGCGGCCTTAGCATCACACCCTGCAATGCCGCTGAAGTTGAAAGATACATCCGGGCTCCTGAAGGCCGGCGCAACCAGCCCAGATTTCTCGCGTTGGTACGCGGCCAGGGCGGACGAGGCTTTCAGTGCGAGTTTCCTGTGATTCATGTTCATGCCCCTTCGCGCTCCTTCCCGCTGGTGTCCCAGTTGGAGGAACAGTTTTTGCATCCCGGACAGGAGGAGGCGTGAAGAATCAATCTTCTGAGCCTACGTTCAGTCCGGCCAAGAAAGCAGCGATGATGGTTTTGGCTTTGTTCATTTTGTTGTTGGTAGTGGTTTTCTGCGCGGCACTTTCGCAACCATGAGATATCTGCCCGTTTCCGGTGAGTTGGTCCGCACGAGTCCAGCGCTCCTATCTTGGATGATCGTGGCTGTTCGTTGCACTCAGTGCAACCACTGGGACAAGACCGAGGGGGCCTTGGACTATGTCGAGCTCCTCGACCGGCACAGGGAACATCTTGGGAACGTAATTGTCGATCTGTTCCTCAGCAATTTAGGCACAGAAGATCTTTCAGAAATAAGAATTTGTCTCGCACCGGTCGAGCTACAGATGATGGCGCTGTTTTTCTCGGTGAATTGACTCCGATAGCGTTGCATTGAGGCGGTGATCGAAATTTCCATTAGGAAGATGTGACTTGGCCCTACTCCTCACACCATGCAGACAGGATTTTTCGGTCTCTGCTCAGAATTCGAATGATGGATTCACCAAGGACGAGATGAGCCGGCTTATCGGTGGGAACGGCAAAGCTTTTCGCCTACAGACCGGCGGGCTGCTCTTGGTGGACTCTCTGGCCTGTACTGCGCCACCAAATGAAAGAAACGTTTCCGCGACTTGCCTGTTGCGTAATGCCATTGGCGATCCCGGAGGAGACGTCTGCGGTTGTGCACTACTGCTGGGCTCTGAGGAGTTCGACCTCTTACCGCAGTCTGTACGATCGGAGCTACTTGTCGATCAAGTCGTAGAGACACCAATCGTCTTACTGCTGGATCGGAATCAGGGGTTCCGATCAGTCATGGCGGAGCGCCTTGAGCGCGACCATTTCCGCGTGGTCCAGGCGCGTACCGCTATCGAGGCTGCGGAGTTTTGCAGAAACCGTCCGATCGATCTTCTCGTAGCGGACGTAAGTTCGCTTCGGCCGAAGCCGAAGGAGACATTGCTTTCGATTCGACAGACGCAGTCACGGGCGAAGGTATTGCTGATCTCCGGATACGACCTCTCGACCGTTGGTTTTTTGTATCCGGACTTGGTGGACGGCGCCGAATTCCTGCAGAAGCCGTTTTCCTTAAACGTGATGGTAAACGTCGCTCACTGTACACGTGGAACTGAGAAGACCGAAGAACAACTCCAACCTGCGATGCACAACCAGGCAGATTCGGAGTGTTAAGAGACGCAGAAAATTGTCGATCCTGCAGTAGCGCAGGGAACATGAACTATGGACTCAAACTTTTTCGACCTTGGAGCGCAGAGTCGTTCACGCAAGGTCAGGCGATTCTTATTTTCATGTCCCCCGCGGTGCCGTAGCGTCGGCGCGGAGCTTTCCTGATTATGCAGTGATGTACATGCATGAGTTCGGACGGGATGGGAGGGTTGGAGCCATCTACGTTCGAGCAAAAATGCACAGGAGGATTCTCGCGGGTCGTTCAGGCTTAAAGGAAAAGAGCGGGAACGGGCGTCCCATTCTTTCCTCCCCGGCCTTTGCGCCACCGTACCAACTGCGGCACCGCAATCAAAACGACCTAAGTGTTTTCACAGGCGCGGACAGGAGCTTGAAAGAAGCGGCTCCCACATCTTTGCATTTCCTGGCACGTCATCCGACGCGAATACACCAGGAAAGGCCAATGGCGGTGGCCCCATTTTTCAGATCGCCGTCGGCGAAACCGGAGGGAACTATGGGAACAAAACGGTATGAACACCAACGCCGTGCTCTCCAAATGCCTGCGAGCCCTCCGCCAGGGTATGCACGAAAAGTTCTGGTACTCAATCGGACGCTAGAAGTGGACGAATGCCGAGATGTGCGCTCTTTCTCCAAACGAATCGGCAGACTCCTACGACCCGGCGACTCGCTCCTGCTTCATGCAGATGCGATTCAGGAACACGAACTTTCACACGAAAAGGATGGTCTACCGAGATGCTGATGCTGCATGCACCAACCGTCTTGGTGTTGGAATGCGAACCAGGTCTGCGCGAGATCATGGCTGAAGGATTGGGCAACTATGGATACCAAGTCATTTGTGCTCTTACCGCAAAACACGCTGCCTGGATTTGCCGCGACCACGGTGGCCTGATTGATGTCCTGCTCGCCGATATAAGCGCACTCGGAAAGCGTCCGTTGGACTGTCTACAAACCATCCAAGGTACCGAGCTGCTCCTGCCGGTCCTTCTCACGTCTGCCTATGATCGCCAAAGCGTCTCGAAAAACCACTCGGAGTTACTTGCAATTCACGAGTTTCTTCCGAAACCGTTCACCGTCTCCCTATTGTCGACAGCCATCGAAATCGCATTGCAGCTTCACAACGCGCAACGCAACTTTGATCTGCAGGAGAGAGATTGGAAGGCAAACCCACCACCACATAAAGAAGAGTAAGACTCCTTGTGAGTCATGCGAAAAAACGCCTTGTTATTCACTAACCGAAAGGACAATTTGCTATGGCCGACAAAACTCAAAACGCTAGAGAAATACTCGAACCTCTCGGAGAGCGAATCCGGACTCTTCGGATCAAGAAGGGCTGGTCCCAGCTGGCGATGGCCAAGGTCGCTGGCATGCATGCGAACCACTTAGGGCAAATCGAGCGGGGCGAACTTGACTCCTCTATGGATGTGCTCTTCCGAATTTCAACGGCATTCAACATCACGCTCTCTAACTTATTTAAAGGAATCTTCTGACTGCCGGCACTACTAAAAGATTCCATGACAACCACTCCCCAATGGAGGAGGCATACTTTGATGATCCAAAAGCCGGTATCCACGACTCGAAACTTCCACCGCGTTCCCGGAATCGTTGGTTCTCTGTTGATTCTTCTCTTAGCTGGCCTATTTCCTCCTTCTGGCCTCGCTCAATCGTCAGTCGCCTTAGTCGGGTCGGGATCGACTGTGCCAGTTCCGCTCTATCGCCGATGGTCCGAAGAGTTTAACAAGCGTAGCCCCGATGTGCAGATGCAATATGTTCCCCTCGGTACCGGCGAAGGGATCAGGCAAATCTCACATGGGATCGGCGACTTCGGCGCCGGTGAAGTTCCTCTTACCGACAAAGAACGCAGCGAGGGGAACTTGATGGAACTTCCGGTCATGTTGATCGGTATCGTTCCGATTTATAACCTTCCACAGATCCATCAAGAACTGCGGTTCTCAGGAGAGCTGTTGGCCGACATCTTTCTGGGCAGGGTAAAGACCTGGAATGCGCCTGCGATCGAGCGACTCAATCCCGGCGTGGCTTTGCCGGATCTTCCTATTCGAGTGGTCTACAGGCCTGGGGGCAAGGGAACAAACTACGTTTTTACCGAATTTCTCTCGAAGACAAGCTCCAAATTCAAGACGCAGATAGGCACAAACGCTTCACCTGCATGGCCAATCGGAATGGCGGCGGACCGCAGTTCGGATATGGCCGACGCAGTCAAGAATGCACCAGGCTCAATCGGGTATGTCGAGTTGCAGTATGCGCAACGCAGCAACATCCAAAATGGTCTGGTACTCAACGCGTCAGGCAAGTTTGTAAAGGCCTCGCCGGCGACGATCACCGCCGCCTGCCAGGCGGTAGAGACTCCGCATTGGGACAAGTTTTCTGCTTCGCTGACGAATGCGCCGGGAGGGGATTCCTTTCCAATCACGAGCTTTACTTGGGTGTATTTGAAGACGAAGCATTCGGATCCTCATCGCGCTGCTGCGTTGCTTCGGTTATTGAATTGGATGTTCAGCGACGGCCAGCCACTTGGGAACCAGTTGGGATATTCAGAACTCCCAAGACCACTTTTAGAAGAACTCAAGGCCAAAGTTAACTCGATTCGTTGGTAAACGCCGAGAGTGATGCTCAGATGAAACTTGGCCTCCGGTCCGAGAGTCAGTTTCGGCGAACAGGCCCACAAGAGGTGAAAGGACTGGTGACGAAGATTGATGGTGGAATAGTTGTTCATGTACGAACGTTGGAAGATTTGCGTCTCTTCAAAGAGGAGAATGGGAGATAACAATGAGTGCTTCGAAACGAAATAAACGGCGCAGCGACCGGATTCAAGCGGAAAGAAAGTTAGTCTGGCTTAGGAACAAACTTGGAATTAAAACACTTGACGAGATTAAGCAAAACGAGATCACAAGAGTCCTTGTGCTTGCAAAAGGGGACAAAGTGTTGACAGCAGCACTGCTGGGCATCGGTAAAACTACGGTTTACCGCAGCGTTGCTAAGGAGAGGAGAAAGAGTCAGAAATCGCTCCAATCGAAAAAGGGACGAAAGCCTACCAAGTCTTCAAAGTAACGAAAGGGGCATTTGACCCAATCCCGAGACATCGTGCGGAGTCTTTGAGATCAAATCGAGCTTGGATGGGCGCTTAACGCTTTCTATGCATCGATGAAATGCGAGTTCGAATAAAAGTGTCAAAGATTCAGAAACAATTCGGCTACCAGGTCCGCAAACTGCGGCAAGAAAAGCCATGGACCCAAGACGAATGCGCAGAAATATGTGGTCTGAATAGGAGCCATATGGGCGAGATCGAGCGAGGTGAGGTCGACGTAAGGCTTTCTACGATTGAAATCATTGCGCAAGCGCTTGGGACCACAGTTTCGTCCCTGTTCAAAGACATCGCTACTAAGACATTGTAATGAGGATATATTGGAGTTTGCGCGAGCGATATCCACCGCCTTTAACAAGCGACCCGATGATGTCGCAGAATTCAAGTGTCCACCTCCTAAAGTAACTCCCAGTATTTGTCCCTTTTCAGGAATATCCCACAATGGAAAACAAACAAAGGAGTTAACGCCAGATCCGTTGACAGTCCACGGCGATATATTTTCGGTGGAATTATGATTCCACAAAACAAAGTGAGTTTTTCTATTGAAATCACGGGCGGTTCGTAGTTATATATGCCGCTCCTCCTGTTTTGGGAAGTTTCTTGCTTTTAGCGCAGCGGATCGAAGCAAGAATCCTTTCGCAAGACGCGTTGTCGAACGACCACCGCTGAACGAAGGAATGAATCGCCCACATTCCATCGCAAGGTAGGCTCTAACCGCTGCGCTCTCGGATTTTCTCTGGAATTCGAGATGCATGGGACCCGAAAGGCAAGACAGGCAATGAAGACTCGCCTGTGGAAGTTGGTTTTCGTCTGCACGGCCTTTAGCTGTGTAACCGCAAGGTCTTTTCCGCAAGTAGCATCTCCTTCGCCGACCCTCACCACAGCTACGTGTGGCTTGCCGATATGCACCTGGAACGCATTTGGCCCCAAGACCTACACCCGTCCGATAGAGAAGCCGCATGAGGATGGCAGGCACGGGGAAGATGGCGATGACCATTCGGCAGTGTTTACTGACAGCTTCACGATCCGGAACATCGCCACCCAATACAAATTGCACGTTCTCGCTGAGGAACGAACGCGGGCGGAAATTGTCCTGAATAGTCGGAGAATCGTCGATGAGGACGATTTCGAAGAGCACCGTGCGAATGAGGAGCGAGAAGGTCGAGCAGAATGCCATGAGGGCGACGAAGCGCGGTGCCGATCAGGTTCCGGGAACAAAGAACCTGAGCTCATCACGATCGATAAAGCCATCTATCCTTTGGCGTCGAATGTCCTGCAGATTCGACTGCATGGAAGGCCTGGAGCACAAGTCACCGTTTCAGTCATTGGTGTGGATACCGATCCCCCGTCCATCGTTGAGACTCTATCTCCGTCTCCAAATAGCTTTGCATGGAACAATACAAATGTGGAGGTAGTCTTCGGCTGCGCCGATGCCACATCCGGTGTCGCCTCTTGTCCGAACCCACTCCTTTTGACGACGGAGGGCTTGAACCAAATAGCAACAGGGACGGCACTTGATCGAGCCGGCAACTCTGCGTCTGCGAAAATTCAGATCAGCATCGACAAAACCCCGCCGACCATCTCCGCCAATCAGAGCCCGGCACCAAACGGATCAGGCTGGAACAAGTCGGCCGTCACGGTCTCATTCACCTGTGCCGACGCATTGTCGGGCTTGGCATCATGCCCTTCGCCGGTCATCGTCTCTTCGGAAGGCGCAAATCAGCCGGTTTCGGGAACCGCTTTAGACAAGGCAGGAAACAGCTCCAATGCTTCGGTCAGTGTGAATATTGATCAGACGCCTCCCGTAGTTAGCATCACATCGCCCGCGAATGGCGTCGCGGTGACCACGTCGAGTCTCCAAATTGCCGGCGCTGCCTCAGACAACTTATCCGGTATTGCATCGGTAACGTGCAACGGGTCACCCGTGGCAACGACTTCCGGCTCATTTAGTTGCAATGTGACGCTCGTTCCAGGACCCAATTCTATTCAGGTGCAGGCGACTGATGTGGCCGGCAACACCTCGAGTATCCCTCTGTCTGTAACCTTCAACCCAGTTAACGTTGTGCCGCCGAAAGCCATCTTCATCACGCCTACGCTCGTCAACCTGTTAGTCGGACAAAGCCGCACGATTAAGCTGGCGGGCGATACCGGCCAGTCTGTCTCGGGTGCAACCTGGGCTGTTAGCGACCCCACGGTTGTGCGAATAAGTGCGACTGATCCTCCACAATTGACAGCGCTGGTGCCAGGAACAACAACCCTGACTGCCAAATTCGATGGTCTTAACGCCGCGATGACCATCAACGTATTTCCAGGCATCAGCTTGCCTTTCGGAACACCGCTTTGGTCCGCCGATTCCATTACTGGTGGAGGAATTAATTTTTCCGTGCGCGCCAATGCCGTCAATCCAGGTGATCCGGACCTTTACATCCTTGACGGCCCAAGCACATTGCGGGCATTTACTGCAGATGGCGAACAGCTGTGGATAATAAATGTGGTCGGTGGTTCGCCAACAGGTAACGCACCTTCAATCCTATCCAACCATCCAGCGCAAGGGTCCGCGGAACAGGATGCAACGAGATCGAACTTCACAGCATTCGCGACGTCGCCGATTCAGGCTCCCACTTCTACTGAAACGCTGCCTGATGCCTTGCAGTTGCAGTTAGCAGCCCAGCGCCGACGAACCTTACAAAGAATGGGCCAAACAACGGCAGGCGCCCAGGTCGACAATCCGTCAGATCCCGTTACACAAGCGCCAGCCATCACCGCTCCTGCCTCGACCCTCGTTATAGAAACCTTATCGGACAACGATGGCCACGCAGTCAATCTCGTCTTCAATTGCCTGGATATTGGCTGCACCGGCTTTAATCCTTCGTTCATAAGTATTGACAATGCTTCCCAAACCCAGCTTTGGTCGCAAGATCTCACTCAGGCTGGTCCGTTTATTTCCGTATCCCCGTTTGCCGTTGCTCCAGACAACACAATCTATGCGGTTGGCACTTACGTTCTCAGCCGGCAACCGACCACCGGCGTAATAACGAAGGCCCGTACCAAGATTTTTGCTCTGGATGGCGCTACTGGTAACCAAAAGTTTGCGTTGGAACTCCCTGCAGTTAGCCAAGAAGAGATTCTTCTGGATCGAGACAAAAACCAAATTCAAGACGATGTCTTTGAGCCTGGCTCAGTAATCGGACCGATTTCCGTGATGCCAGACGGCTCCGTGCAGGCGCTGCTTTGGACTTACCATCGCATGGAAACCCAGACTGAAAGTACTGGGTTATCAAATTCAAACTGCCCCGGCGGACAATTGGCATGCACCACCGCTATATCAAACCATCAAAAGCTTGAATTGTTGACTCTGCAGACTGGCGGTTCGCTCTCCACACAACTGATGCAGACCTACGATTTTGAGATCAGTGGCTGCATGGATTGCGTTGATCCGGGTGCGGCTACAGGGTTCTTTCCCGGTCAAGTAATTCCCGATGGCTTTGGGGGGACTCTGGCGTCATGGACAAAGACGTCGGGTACAGTTCTTCCATTCAACAAACAGCCAAGCCAATTCCTTAGCAGTTTAGGCGGACCGGGAGGAACTTTCGATATCGAAATGGGGACGTCATTCGTTCCGCCATTTCTCGAAGAAGGCGGCAGTTTGGTTCTTGGGGAAAACAATACTGTTTTCGCGGGCAGTGGGCCGGTCCTTGGCGCCTTCGATTTCACCGCAAGGACACAACGATGGGCTTCTCAATCCACGGGTGGTCAAAGTTTTCCCGTCGTGGCGACCGCCGATGGTGGACTCCTTGCTCAGAAAACATCCAGCCGCTTCGGGGCGATTGACAGCGTCTTGTCCTTTGATCCTTCTGGCGCAGCCACAACGTTTCCTACCACGACGGGCATTTCTTACTTCGGCGATAACACGCTCCAAGGATTTCCCAATGGCACCATAGCCCTGATTTTACCGCCCGTCCCGCTCGCCACCGATCCCGGCAACATCTGGTCTCCAATCGCCGGCAATCTTTATCAGCAGCATGCGCCGACCCCACCACAGGTCACGTTTGATAAGAAAGTCGTGAAAGCCGGGATATCGCTGATAAACAAAGATGTACGAGGTACTGTCAAAGCCACGGTCAGCCCCAAGAGTGCTGCATCACAAATAACATTTAATTCAACCAATAAAGCGCGAGCTACCGTATCAGAGGAGAGTCGCATCGACGGAACTGACTCTACCACGATCACGCTAAGAATTACTGGCGTTGATGCCACGCCAATGGACAAACCCAACGGTGATGCTCAAGTGCAAGCTCTTTTCGCCGGAAACAAAATAGGCGTGAGAGTACCTGTGTTGGTTGTTGTTCCCGCAACCCAGACACATGCTGTTAGCTCAGTGACTCTGACGAATACTGCCAATACCGGCGTCCTCTTTAGCGGCCAGGCTGCAACTGAGATCAGAACGAGACTTGATGCAATGGCCACCATTACGTTGCAAGACCAATTTAACCAGACGCTTGATGCTGTCTATGATGGGGATGGAGTGGTCACCGAGAAATTCTCAAACACTACTGAGCAAGGAGTCCCACAACCGGGACCACCCGCACTCCCAACGACCGAGACGGTTATTAGCGAGCCTGACAGCATCTTGAAAAATGGCAGGAAACTCGATGCATTATCAATCGACTTAGGAACCGTTATACCGGGCACTTTTAACGCCAATCAAGTTCAGGGGTGGCAAACCGGAACACTTTTTCTCGTGACTCAAGCGGGGAGATTCAACAACGCCTTCAGCTTCACGAATCAACATGTACTTCTGCAAGGTACACAAGCGATTCGTGTACATGGGTTTCTCGTTACGCCGAACTTTATGCGTACGCAAGAAGCACAGCCAAATAATCATCCGCCAACTCCCTACACAGCAACCGACATAGCAACTGCAGGACATTAAGTCTGCGGCAGGAAAAAAGCATGGTGCTGAAAGCATTCGCAAAGATGACTATTCTGACGATCGCAATGATCGTCAGCCAGTCATCTGAGAGTCAAAGAGCCGTCGTGCCTTTGAACTCTGTCCGTGTCGGTGCTGTCGCGGCAAGAAATTCTTCGTTGAGCCATTTGTTCAGCCAGCTGTCCGAAAACACTAATATCGCATTTTGTTTTGAGAACAGAAAAAGTGACAAGACAGACACGCTGGGGTCGCTGTCGATAAACTTAAGCATCAATCCTGATGAGGATCTCCAAACTGTGCTAATACGACTGGCGCGCAACTATCCGGTTGTCGCTTGGAGAATCGAAGCGGGCACGATAGTTATCAAGTCGACCGGCATCAAGGATGACCCATTGGATGCGATGATCAAACCATTTTCGTTTAAAGGTACAGTGAAAGAATTCGTAGAATATTTGAATTCTCGTGTTCCCGGTCTGTTGGCAGGCGTCTTGAGTATATCTAGCGCATATGATTCTAAGGCAGTTTATGCGCTTGACTTCAAATCCGATATAAGCGTCGGAGGCGCTCTCAGCACCCTTACGAGAGAATACGGAATTCGATGGGGTGCCGATATCCGTGACGAGGGCATTCTCGTACAAATACCTGGCGGCGCAGAGGGGAAAACGGATCAAGCACGAACAGGCCGCGTAACACTTATGTTTTCTCGTGGATCCATTCCGCAGCTTGTCCGATAAAAGCTCACGTCTGATTTCCAATCGAGCATGTTGCTTTTTAAGACTAGAGCTGGTTTCAAATCGGATCAAAGGCAAATCAATTGTCTGCGATAATGACGGGCTTTCCCCGTCGTGTTGTGAAATCAGCGAGTACTTTCTGGACGGACGGACCGAGGGCCCAGCGGGCAGGAAGTGGTCCGCCAATGCCCGGTTGCGGGCCACTGCCAGCCCCTGCATTCAAGACAACGGCCCTTCCACGGTAGTCTTCGAGGAGGATCTTTCGCTTCGCAGGTCTCTGGGCGGGAGGTTCCAAATTAACAACACTGGAAGAAATAATTCCCCTCAGTGAATGAGGAAGGCAAATCAGTTCCATTGGACTCACGAGCAGTGAGAAATGGAATTGGATCCAGAGTTTATGAGCGAGTCAGTATCTCTTCAAATACAACGCAGGTTTTGGCTGGAATTGTGGCGTCAGCGACAATTTACAATCCTTACGACTTGCGCGTCCGGGAACGTGGCTTTAGCTGGGGTAACCAATATTCCGGAGGTTGCGGAGACGACGCCATCTCCTCCCATTCAGGATCGCGTTCCTGCCGAGGGCGCCATGTCCGTGGAACAGGCGTTTCCAGAGCTCGCCGCATTGCGTCTTGAAAGTTAGGCCATACTCCCCTGTGGCAAAAAGAGTTGAGCAAAAGTGCTATAGGGTAGGTGGGATCAATCTTCGGGCTCCATGTCCTGCAGACTACTTGACAGAAATCTCGGACGTCGAACAGGACGCATTCCTGTATTTCGTTTTCGGGTCCAGGCACCCAAATAAGTCGATCGCCGGGCATGAGTTTTTCGCGCCCTATCATCATGCCATTGGCGACCTCTCTGGACCGATCCAGATAAGGTAATGGATCATCAGTAGAACCAACATCGTTATCGCTGAATCCGGCTACCTCACTGGCTGAAGCGGTCGCAGAGATTTCAAGAAGATCTCCATCCGAATGAGCTTGCCACAAATCGAAAGTCACAGGTTCCCGGGAAAGGATTCCATTCCAATCTTTGTAACCGCTGAGTACAAAAGCTTGTCCAGCCTCCAAGGTGAGTGCGATGCGATCCCCTGATTGCAGGACATGCGGCTGTGAGCTTTTCCAGCTATCAATCCCGGCTACATCCACAGCTGCGACGCGAACCGCTTCAATCGCTTTCTCAGGTGGTACGCGGAAAAACTCACGCCCTGTATTTACGCGGTACTTGGTCAGAATTTCGTGGGCTCGGGTTTCCACTTGACTAGGCCAAGAGGTTAGGGCTCTATAAACAACCTTAAACGGTTCCGGCACGCCGGTTGAATAGAGATCCGCTGCCCGGTCTTCAGGGAGCATGCGGGTGAGTCCCACCTTAACGATACCGGCCATCGCCGCATTGGTGAGGACATAGACAAAACCCACGGAATGAACTCTTGTAGACATTTCTTAATGACCGAGCAGAGCTACACAGGGCGAACCACACCCATTAAATCAGTCAGCAAGAAACGTCAGGGGCCTTTATCGGCTCCGACCAAAATTCTCCAATCATGTTTGCCGAAGTGACCAGCCGATCTACACCGTGAAAGAGAAATCCATCAGTCGTCCGGACAACGACTGCACTCGGCATGCCAAGTTGGGGTCGATAAAAATAAAGGCCGTTCGATTTCGGAACAGTCGCGATCCAATGGGGCATTCTGAACTCCTCCTAACTCTTTTGCAGAGGCCTACGCCTGAAGAAAGTGATGATAGCAGAGAAATAGATGGTGGCCGAACCGCGGAGATTGGTTTTGGACGGGGTGATATCGGTCATCCCCCAAGACAGCCAAAACCCTCACAGTCCAATTAGGCATCGAGGCCGAAAACCTGTCACCAGCCGGCTTTGACTTTCGACAGGTCGAGACCGGCCAAAGGCAGTTTCCAGCAGTCAGATAAATGAGTACAGTTACGCCTTATGCTTATGAGCGCGTTCCAAACGCTTCGCACTTTTTGATCGGGAGGCAATGGACGCAGAATGCTCAAACAACGTGTTTCGATAATCTCATTAGCTATATTGTTGAGCTTGCCCTGGCTCTTTCACAAGTGTCTAGCGACTGGACAAAGTGCTACGGTCCGCCTACGGCTGAGCGTAATCTTCTTCGTGACGGAGTTATCTTGACAGTGTTCTACTCTAACGAAGGACGGACTTGTAAGGCCGATCTGGAGTTAACTAGACCACAGCCCTTCGCAAGTTTTGATTCAGTCTTGAACGACATTATCCCTCTAAACGAGCGTGGCAAAGAAATTCGTTCGATCGGATTGACCAGTAGTCTCAACGGAATTGCTTCCACGGATTATGAACGAGTGCACATATCCGTAAATAGCTCGGGAACAGGCACGGCCAAAGGGGCGACGACTGGAAATGTGGTTTCAGCGACAATCTCTTGGAAGGGAGTCCCGTGCAAATTGGAGGAGCAGAAGATTGCAACCGGGAAATGATGGGGTCTTTGGTTTTGATTGAGTTCTTTTGTTGGACCGTCTCGATGATGTTCTGTTTTCAACGCTGACGACGTTAGAGCTATCAGGTGATACTCGACAGCCAGCGGGCAAACACACCACACCGGTTCAATTTGATGACTAAATCTAGCATCAAACCATCGAACAAAAGCAAGGCAGTTTCATTGTCCTGTCCTGTCTGCAGCAGACAACTTGCGCATCTCCCGCC
>Ga0206901_1038_pt1 | contig 27598 bp, 20 predicted proteins | sample Alteio_BWOrgHeat_47_FD_152936 | JGI IMG/M metagenome (GOLD analysis project Ga0206901, IMG submission 152936) | Enriched cells from forest soil in Barre Woods Harvard Forest LTER site, Petersham, Massachusetts, United States -... | ecosystem: Environmental > Terrestrial > Soil > Temperate forest >...
GCCCAAACCGAGGGTCGCAAACTCGGCCGGCGGGTTCTTGAAGTTTGACTTTAATATTTCAATTGAAGTCTGAGCTGAAAGGAAACTTGATGCGAGACATAACGAGATGAATGCGTGGGTCACTGCCTGTGGAAATCTTGAGGATAAAGAAGGCATTTTGTGGATTACTCCTGTTGGGGGCGCGTTACCTGATCGGGGACTGGACCGTTGAGGATTGGTTCTGCGAGTCCGGATAACTTGGGGGTCTGTTGCCATGGGGCAAGATCAAAGACGATGATTTCGTTCGAGCCTTTGCGGAGCCATGGGCCGGGAACGTAGAGGGTTTGCTGCGGGCCAATGTTCCAGAAGCGGCCTATGGGATGGCCATTGATCCAGAGGGCTCCTTTACCGAGGGAGCGGATGTCGAGGAAGGTGTCGCCGGTGCGGTTGAGAGTGAAGTGTGCGCGGTAAAAGGCGGGAGTGGCGTTGACGAATGGATGAGAGGGAAGTGCCTTTCCATCTTGAGGACCGTACGATCCTGCCGGCACGTCCATGACGGGATAAATAACACGCGGCGTGACGTAGATGTGGGGAAGAGTTGTCATTGGAAGGGGGTAGACCTGCCAATTTAAAAGGGGATGATTGGCCAGGGTGACGGATTTGGTGATACCCATGGATTCGCCACGCATTTGTTTGGTGGAGTTGATGCGGCCGTCGTTGGCGACGAGGATGTCGAGGCGGGCGGGCGCGGTAGTGGTTAATCGTATCGAGTATTGAAGGTGGCGGCGGTCGAGAGTGCCGACCAATTTGCCGTCGACGTAGACCTGGGCGTAGTCGTGGAGCTCGTCGAGGACAAGATCGCCTGAATAGGGAACGGCTAGTTGAGTTCGGTAGAGGATGTAGCCGTAGGACTGACCGAAGTGCTCCATGGACTGAGGCTGCTCGCTGGCGATTGGGGTGGGAAGATTTTGCCAGAGAGGAGTGGATTCGGTGAGGGCGAAGGGTTCGATGGTGATCGCGGGTGGGATGTTGGGAACGGTTGGAAGACAGGATTCGTTACCGCAGGGACTATAGGTAGCGAGGAGCTTGCGGTAGGCGAAGTATTTGGGCGTGGGGTAGCCGGACTCGTCGAGTGGGGCGTCGTAGTCGTAGCTCGTGACATCGGGGAGAAGGCCATTGCGGGTTCCAGTTGCTCCGGACATGAAGCCGAAGCTGGTGCCTCCGTGGAACATGTAGATGTTGATCCCCGTGCCACGTTTGAGAATGTAGTCGACGTCTTCGAGTTGCGGGGGAGAGGGGCGAGTTTCGTGAGGGCGGCCCCAGGCGTCGAACCATCCGGGCCAGTATTCGGAGACGAAGAGAACCTGGTCGGGGCGGACTTTGGCAAGGGCGTCCATCCCGCCCTGATGGTTACCGATGCCGAAGTTAGTAGCGGCAAAGAGGCCGGGGATGGAGCCGTTGGGGATGTTGCGCCAGTTGTCGGCGGAGTAGAGGAGAGATTTCGTAAAGCCGGAGTCTTCGAAGATCCGTTTGAGGTGCTCCATGTAGGTGTGGTCGGAGTCGAAGTTGCCGTACTCGTTTTCGACCTGAGTCATGAGGATAGGGCCGCCGTTGCCAATCTGGAGGGGGGTGACTTCCTGAGCCAGGCGGTGAATCCAGCGCTCTGCAGGGACCATGAAGGCGGGGTCGTTGGAGCGGAGAACCTGCGGCATCTTAGGGTCGGCCATGAGCCAGCCAGGGAATCCGCCGAAATCCCACTCAGCGCACGAGTAGGGGCCGGCGCGGAGGATGACGTAGAGACCCTCCTGCTGGGCTTCGCGGATGAACTCGGCGAGGTCGGCGTTGCCGGAGAAGTCGAAGTGGTTAGGAGTAGGCTCGTGGACGTTCCAGAAGACATAGGTGGCGATGGTGTTGAGGCCCATGGCGTGAGCCATTTTGAGGCGGTCGCGCCAGTACTCGCGAGGGATGCGGGCGTAGTGGAGCTCGCCGGAGAGGATCTTGAAGGGTTTGCCATCGAGGGCGAAGTGATCGCCTTCGGTGGTGAAGGTGTGGATTGGTTTGGACGGTGGCGGTTGGGCGTGAGTGGGGAATGTTGCTAGGCTCAGGGCGCCGACGAGCAGAGTGCGGATGGTTGGGTTCATCGAAGGAGGAAATTATAGCGACGGAGAAACGGTAGTTCATTTGGGAGAATGTTTCAAGGGAAGAACTTGAGTTCATCTCTGACAAGGATCGGAGGCTGGTATTCTGCGGTGACCCAAGGGAGGTTCGATGCGATTGCCGAGGCGACTTTCGGGACTGGTGGTTTGTCTGTTGCTACCTGTAGGAGAGGCGCAGGAGGTGGGCAACGGACCGAAGGTGTCGATTCGTGTGCCTCTTCCGGCTTTGGTTGAAGGCATTCAGGTCGAAACTTTTATGAAGGGGCCGTTTGGTGGGTATGGGGGCTTTCTTCTTCCCACGCCTAAGACGGAGCGTTATGTCTTCGATGCGTCGGTGAACGGGGTTGCTGCCACATTGGTGCAGGCTGTGGTGTATATGCCCGGTTGCGAGTTGAGCAAGTTCGAGATTCTGATGCACGGGGAGAACGTCGAGCACCAGATGGAGTGCAGGGTGCTGTCGCAATGGTCGTTGGGTGGACAATTGGTGATGGATGCCGCGACGATTGCTGCGCTGCGGAAGCGGAGTTCGCCGCTGGAGATTGAAGTCGTTTATATGGCGAATTGGGTGAATGCTTACTTTGGCGTTATGGATGGACCGATGGCCACGTTTCACGTGGCAACCGTGCCGTTGGGTGAAGATGGAAGTTTTTCGGTACAGCTTCCGAATCTTGCCCTCGATCCAGCCGAGAAGAGTGCAGAAAAGCAGCATCGGGGCGAGTTGGTAATGAGGCTGCGGGAGAGGAAGACGTGGAATTTCGTGGGGACGCTACGGCCGATCGAGTTCGCTACCTCATCCGGTGGGTTGGAGTTGCGAACACAATATCCTGACCTGCGTTTTGCGTTAGCGTCCTGGTGATGGGCATAGGTTCTTGCGAGCGCACGATATGTCGATCACCGTTTTGAAATTCAGGCACCGCACACAAGGAATATGAATTGCGCTGGTTTGCGTTCCCTTTCGAGATGAATACGGAGGGATCGGAGTTACTTATTCCTTCTCCCAATTATGGCTACGAAGATTCCTCCGATGGCGGTGATAATGGCTGCGACGACAGCCGGACTGGTGCCATGCCCATGCTGGAGGATCGATGCGGAAGTGGCTAACTGAGGACGCGTTGTGATCGAAACGAGAGCCCTGCCAGCGGTCATGAACATTTGCCGAGTGGCGATGTCTTCGTACTGATTCATGTTCGCGATGACACTGGTTGTCCTGGATGACTGGCAGACGGCTACAGCGGTCAAACACGCGGAGATATGCAGGAGAATACGGAGTTTCGCAAGGATAAGGGTGGGGAATGGAATGGTCATAGTCGCCTCAAATCCCAAGGATGAATTCTCGAATATGCCGTGGCAGGGCCTGGTCCCGTGATTGAAGGAGATTATAGGTCGCCTTAGAACAATTCAAGTTTATTTATTGATGAGCGACGCGATTGGAGTTCGGACGTTTGCAATGACTTCAAAGAGTGAATGCCGTGGCAGGGGGCGGCTATGCTTTTTTTTAGATTGGGTGATGTTGTGGAGTTGTTGGTCGGGTAGTGAGTGATATAGTCGCTTTCGCCTCTGCAAGTAGGATAGGTGGTTGGGTTTATGAGGTTCTCAGGTCGCTCGCGGCTGCGCTTGCTTGTTGCATCGCGGCCGTTGGGCTCGTTGCGCAGACTTCAACGGCATCTGCAAGTGCAATTCCGACGAGTGACATCACGTGGTGGAAGCATGCCGTGATCTATGAGATTTATCCGCGCAGTTTTCAGGATTCGAATGGCGATGGGGTTGGGGACTTGAATGGAATTACCTCGCAGCTCGACTATTTGCAGGCGCTGGGTGTGGATGCGATCTGGATCTCCCCGATGTATCCGTCGCCGCAGGTGGACTTTGGGTAGGACATCTCAGATTACGAGAATGTCTCCACAGTATGGGGCGCTGAAGGATTTTGACCGATTGGTGGCGGAGGCGAACAAGAGGAATATTCGCGTGATTCTGGACATGGTGCTGAACCATACTTCCGACAAGCATAAGTGGTTTCTTGAGTCGGCGAGTTCGAGGACGAATCCGAAGAGAGATTGGTATGTCTGGAATGATAGTAAGCACGGGCCGGATGGCAAGCCGGTGCCTCCGAATAACTGGGTGAGTTTATTTGGCGGGTCGGCGTGGGAGTGGATGCCGCAGACGAAGTCGTTTTACTATCACCGGTTTTATAAACAGCAGCCGGATTTGAACGCTGCCTCCGTTTGCGAGTTGGGTGGGCGAGGTCGAGTAGAGCTAGAAGCCGGGTGGGTTTTCGCTGGCGACGTTGAAGTGTTGTTCGAGGGCCAGTCCGGCGCGGGCGATGGTGCCTTCGTCGAAGAGGCGGCCGATGAGAGTGACGCCGTGGGGGACTCGGCGCGGTGGATTGAATTTTGGAAGAGGGTTGGCGGGGTCCGGGGCCCAGTCGCTGCGGGCCTCGGAGACTTCGACGAATCCGGTACGAAGGGTGAGGGAAGGGTGGCCGGTGAAGTTGGTGATGGTTAGCATCTCATCGCGCAAGGAGGGGACCAGCAGGAGATCGACTTGGTTCATGATGCGGGCCATTTCCTGTGCGACCATGCGGCGGAGGCGGTCGGCCTGGACGTAATCGACGGCGGAGAGGAAGTGTGATTGGCGGAAGGTGTTGGGCCAGGCGTCGGGGACCTGGGCTTTGAGGGTATCGAGGGCGTGATTGAGGGTGATCTCTTCGAAGGCGGCGGCGGATTCTGCAAAGAGAATAAGATCGAGGTTGTCGTAGGGCCAATCGGGTAGCCTTACTTCGACGGGCGTCATCCCTAGTTTGCCGATTGCGGCCAGTGCGGCGCGATCGACATCGGTGGCAGGAGCTTCCTTCATCCACTGTGAGAAATAACCGACCTTTAATCCGGTGACGGGGGTTGATGCGTCGAAGTCTAGTTTGCTGGGGATTGCGGAGACATCTTTGTCATCGGGGCCGGTGATGGCGTTGAGGACGAGCATAGCGTCTTCGACGCTGCGGGCCATGGGACCCAGTTTGTCGAGGGACCAACAGAGGGTCATTGCTCCGGTGCGAGGGACGCGCCCATAGGTAGGCCGAAGGCCGGTGACTCCGCAACGCATGGAAGGAGCGACGATGCTGCCTCCGGTTTCGCTGCCGATGGCGAATGCGACGAGGCCTGCAGCTGTGGCTGCTCCGGGTCCTGCACTACTGCCTGAGGAGCCTTCTTCGAGAAGCCAGGGGTTCATGGTCTGGCCGCCGAACCAGATGTCGTTGAGAGCTAGCGCGCCGAGCGAGAGTTTTGCGATGAGGACTGCGCCTGCGGCGTTGAGGCGTTCGGTGACGGTGGCGTCGGTGGTGGGAATGCGGTGTTGGAAGGGCTCTGCTCCCCAGGTTGTCGGAATGTTCGCTGTGTCGAGGAGATCCTTTGCGCCCCAGGGGATGCCGTGGAGCGGGCCGCGATAATGTCCGGCGGCGATTTCGACGTCGGCTCGTTTCGCTTGCGCCAGGGCGTGTTCGCGGGTGAGGGTGATGACGCAATTGATTTTGGGATTCAGCAGCTCGATGCGTTTGAGATAGATGTTGGTGAGGCGCTCGCTGGTGAGTTTGCGGGTCTCGATCCAGCGGGAGAGATGATGGACGGAGGCGAAGGCGATGGCTTCATCGGTGGCGGGGAGTGGGATGTCGGATTTGGTGCGGATGAACTGGTTTTTCTGAGGCGCAGGACTGGTGCCGGGGATGAGGCAGTCCCACCGTGAGTAGGGTGGGGTGGTATCGGGGATAGCGACTTTGCGTGGGCCGGTTCGGCGTTCGTAGAGCGGAGCCATCGCTTGACGCCAGTTGCCAGCGGCCTGGGCTCGGTCTTTTTCAGTGAGAGAGAACTGAATTAGTTTTTCCGATTCGGCGAAGGTGGTCGCGGTGACTTCGGGGCCTGCCGCGGGTGCGGTGCCGAAGGCGGGGGCGCTCCGGGAGTGGTGGGTGTGGCAGGGTTCTGGGCGAGTGCAGTGGTGGAGGCTAGCAGGGTGAGCGCGGTTTGAGTTAGAAATTCCCGGCGGGAGTTGGGCATGGATTCCTCTGGTGGGATTGTAGTGGGAGGTTGAGGAACAAGTTGTCGTTTTGTTGTCGCGGAATGAGGAGTAAAAAGAAGTTACTTCGTGACGTAGGTTGTGGGTATGCCCTGGAGGGTTACTGGGCCCTTGATGGCTTCTTTCTGTTTGGCGACCATTGAAGCTACATCGGCTAAAAGTTGTTTGTTGTCGAAGACGATGCCGTCTTTGATGGTGTATTTGATTCCACCGATGCGCTCGACTTTGCCGGTCTCGTCGTTGAGGCGCATGGCTCCCGTGGGATAGAGGACTTTCAGGTTGGCTAGCGGGTTTTGGTCAACGATGATCATGTCGGCGCGCTTGCCGGGGCGGATGATGCCGAAGTCTACGTCGGTTTGTTTGGGGCTTTGGAGTTCTTCTGCGCCGTAGAGCGTGGCGGAGCGGATGACTTCGAGTGGAGTGAAGCCGGTTTCGCGCAGGAGTTCGAGTTCCTGAATATAGGCGAAGCCGTAGGTTTGGTAGATGAAGCCCGCGTCGGTGCCTGTGGTGACGTGGCCACCTGCGTTTTTGAAGTCCAGGAGGAAGTCCTCCCAAACGCGGTAGTACTGCTTGTAGGCGTACTCGTCCTCGGAGGTCCAGTTGTAGTAGTAGGACCCGTGGTTTTCGCGATTGGGCTGGTAGTACTGCATGAGCGATGGAAGTGTGTATTTGTCGTGCCACTCTGCTGTATAGGCGCGCTCGAGATCGCGGCCGGCAGAGTAGATGACCATGGTTGGGTTAAGGACTGTGCCGGCTTTGACCCATTCGGCGATGAGAGCATTCCACTGCTCGCTGCCGCGCGAATAGATCTTGTTCCAGTTGCGGGCAACCTGGCCGAAGCGCATCTGCTCGTCGCTGTAGTTTTGGTCGGGGGGATAGTCCTGAACTGTGGTGTCTTTGAGGAGAGATTCGAAGAGGCCGTAGCTGTGGGTGACAGTGCGGAGGCCAAGCCGCGTTGCATCACGCGCGTTGAGACGAGGTTCGCTTTCCTGGCCGAGATGTGCGAGTGAGCCTAACTTGTACTTTTTGGCTTCGTCGAGGATTGCCGCGACTACATCGGGGTCGCCTCCGAAGAACTTCACCCCGTCCGCACCTTTTCCAGCGAGGAAGCGAACCCACTCGCGCCCTAATTCGGGGGTGAGGTTGGCTTGGGGCTTCCAACCATCTCCGGTAAAGGTGGGCTGGTAGACGTAGATGTGCGGGGCAGTGATCTCATCTTTCTCGCTGCGCTCGCGTTCGTGGAGGGCCCAGTCGAGTGGGCCCGCGGGAACTCCTCGAACGGTAGTGACTCCGCTGGCGAGCCAGAGTTTGTTGCAGTACTCGGCGTCGGGGGCTTTTTGCGAATCTCCGTAGTGAACATGGGTGTCGACGAAGCCGGGAAGCAGATACATGCCGGCGCCGTCGATCTCTCGTGTTCCTTTTGCCGGGCGGACCTTTTCCTTGATGGGGACATGTGGTGTGCCGACAGAGACAACATCCACGATGCGGTTGTGTTCGACGACTATGTCCATCGGGCCGATGGGTGCGGCTCCGGTTCCGTCGATGACGGTGATGCCGCGAATGATGAGCCGGTCGTAGGGGCCTCCGCCATCTTTGGGGGAACGGTCAGGCGCCGGAGTCGGCCCTCGCTGGGCGGAAAGCTGGTATGCAGCGGCCAGAAAGACAGCGAGGAATGTAACCGAGAGTGGTCTTAATATGTGGCGAGTCATTTGGGTTCAACCTCTTCGTGCCAAATACTGAAACTTGAAGCTGTGCAGGTTTCGCAGTGAGAAATTTTCTCTGTACAATTCTGCATTAGCAGAATGCAAAGTCTTAAGGAATGACGCCTAACAGCATCGAAGTATCGCAGCATTGTCGAGCGAAGGCAAAGGGAAATGGCACGGATTGCCGAACTGGATGAAGGGAAGAGAAGAGAATGAAGCTGCTTCGGGTGGGAAAGGCGGGAGAAGAACGGCCTGCGATGCTGGATGGGGATGGTGCGCTGCGGGATTTGTCGAGCGTGGTGAATGATATCGCGGGCTCTGCCCTGTTGCCTGCTTCGCTTGAGAAGTTGCGGAAGATTGATACGAAGAGCCTACCGTTGGTTGACGGAAACCCGCGCATTGGTGCCTGTGTGGGCAGTGTAGGCAAGTTTGTGTGTATCGGGTTGAATTACTCGGATCATGCCGCTGAGTCTGGAATGGCTGTGCCAAAAGAGCCTGTCGTTTTTATGAAGGCGACGTCCAGCATCTGCGGGCCGTTTGATGAGGTGATGATTCCACGGGGGAGCGAGAAGACGGATTGGGAGGTAGAGTTGGGTGTGGTGATCGGCAAAGAGGCGCGGTATGTAACGGAGCAGGAAGCGCTGTCGCATGTTGCCGGTTATTGTGTGGTGAATGATGTTTCCGAGCGCGCGTTTCAGTTAGAGGGAACCGGGCAGTGGGTGAAGGGTAAGAGTGCGGACACTTTTGGTCCGGTTGGACCCTGGCTGGTGACGGCAGACGAAGTGGCTGATCCGCAGGCGTTGCGGCTTTGGCTGGAAGTAGATGGAAAGAAGTATCAGGATGGGTCGACGGCGACCATGGTGTTTGGAGTGGCACACCTCGTCAGCTATTTGAGTCGATTTATGACCCTGCAGTCTGGAGATATTATTTCGACGGGAACGCCGCCCGGAGTTGGGCTTGGACAGAAGCCGCCGGTGTATCTGCGGGCGGGGAGCGTGATGCGGCTTGGGGTTGAGGGACTGGGAGAGCAGAGGCAATCAGTTGTTCCGTATTCGGTTCGTTAGCGCGATGATCGGACCGTCGTAATTACATCATTTTTTATGATGCCGACTTAAGATGAATGGCATCCTAGAGACGTCTACAGTCCGTTTGCAGTGATAAAATTTCCGCAATTTCTGGCATACAGTCGTTTACCTCATTGAGGTGACCGTATTTCCGAATTGATTTTCCTTGCGATGGCGCAGAGCTCGTTCCGCGTTGCGGACAGCGGACTGCTGCGGTCTCCGACAAGCATCTTCGATCCGGCAGGTACGCCTGCGAAGTCGGCGTTCGGACTTTCGATGCTGATTTTGTCGGTGACCCTGGCGATTTTTCTGATTGTGGCGGGGTTGCTGCTGTACGTTGTGATTCGGTATCGACAAAGACCTACGGATTCCGAGAGAGAACCGCCGCAGATTTACGGGAGCACGCAGATTGAGCTTTCGTGGACGGTAATTCCGATTCTGATTGTGGTGATGCTGTTTCTCTCGACTACGCGGGTGATTCTTGAGACCGAGGCTGCGCCGAAGCCGAGCAATGCCCTTGATGTGATTGTGATTGGGCATCAGTACTGGTGGGAGTATCGCTATCCGAAGCTGGGGGTGGTGACTGCCAATGAACTGCATGTTCCGGTGAGCGATCCGGCGAAGCCCACGCCGACTTATCTTTCGTTGTCGTCGGCGGACACCGATCACAGCTTCTGGGTTCCGCGGCTTGCGGGAAAGATGGATCTGATTCCGAATCGGCTGAATACGATGTGGATCGATCCTCAGGCAGCGGGACTTTATTTGGGCCAGTGTGCGCAATACTGCGGCGTGCAACATGCCAAGATGCTGCTACGGGTTTATGCGCAGTCACCGGAGGATTTTGCGACGTGGGTCGAGCAACAGAAGAAGCCGGTGGTGCAGGATTTTTCAGGGAATGCAGCGGCCGCTGAGGGGCAGACAGTTTTCATGCGGAACGCTTGTATTAATTGTCACGCGATCGCCGGTACTGTTGCGACGGGACGGTTTGGGCCGGACCTGACTCATCTGGCGAGCCGGGATACGATCGCTTCAGGACCGGTTGAGAATACGCCGGCTAATCTGAGGCAGTGGATTGCGGATCCGAACTCCATCAAGCCTGGAGTGCTCATGCCTTCAATGCATTTGAACGATCATGATCTGGATGTGATTACGGCTTATTTGACGACGCTTCACTAATGCTCTTTGGGCTACCGGTATTTGAGAGGAACGCGGCATGACGAATGGACATCCCGTACTCGAAGCCATTGATCAGACGGTCGAAGCGAGGCGACGGCCACGAATGGATGTTGTGTATGGGTGGGTGTCGACGGTCGATCATAAAAAGATTGGCCTGATGTATATCGTGTATGCACTGATCTTCCTGGTTATTGCTGGTTTGCAGGCGATGCTGATGCGGATTCAGCTTGCGGTGCCAAACAATCATTTTGTTTCACCGCAGGTTTTCAATCGGCTGTTTACGATGCATGGCACGACGATGGTGTTTTTTGTCGGAATGCCGATTCTGTTCGGATTTGGGAACTATCTTGTGCCGCTGATGATCGGCGCGCGCGATATGGCTTTTCCGCGGCTGAATGCGTTCAGCTTCTGGATTTCGGCGTTCGGCGGGTTTCTCTTGTATTTCAGCCATCTCGGGGGCGATGGATTGTATGGCGCGGGTTCTGCGCCAGATGTGGGGTGGTTTGCGTATGCGCCGCTGACGGCGAAGGTTTTTTCGCCGGGGCATAGTACGGACTATTGGACCCTGGCGATTTTGCTGAGCGGCATTGGAAGTACCGGGACAGCCGTGAACATTGTGACGACTGCGATGTGCATGCGGTGCAGGGGAATGAGGCTTTCGCGCATGCCGTTGTTCGTTTGGCTGATGGTTGTATCGAGCGGCATTGTGTTTGTTGCGGTGAGTCCATTGACGGCGGCGCAGATCATGCTAACCATCGACCGATACCTGGGCGGGCATTTTTTCGATACGCAAGCGGGTGGCTCGGCGGTGCTGTGGATGCATTTTTTCTGGATATTCGGGCATCCGGAGGTTTATGTTCTTGTGCTTCCTGCGTTCGGTTTTGTGAACGAGATTATTCCAGTGTTTTCGCGCAAGGCGATCTTTGGTTATCCAGCGATGGTGGCGGCTTCAGTGGGAATAGGATTTATCAGCCTGAGTGTTTGGGCGCACCATATGTTTACCGTCGGGATGGGGCCTGCGGGAAATACTTTTTTCGTGTTCGCAACGATGGTGATCTCGGTGCCTACGGGGATTAAGATCTTCAATTGGCTGGCGACGCTGTGGGGCGGCAAGATTATTTTCAAAGTGCCCATGATGTTCTGCATCGCGTTTCTGTTTCAATTTCTGGTCGCGGGACTTACGGGGATCATGCTCTCAGCTGCCCCCTTCAATTGGCAATTGAGCGCGTCATATTTTGTGGTGGCGCACTTCCATTATGTTCTGGTGGGCGCAATTCTGACCGCGTTGTTCGGGGCCTTTTACTACTGGTACCCAAAAGTAACCGGGCGATTAATGAGCGAGGGGCTGGGCCAGTGGCACTTCTGGCTCTTCATTGTTGGGTTTCACCTGACGTTCGATTTCATGCATGTGCCGGGGCTGCTGGGGATGCCGCGGCGGATCTATACCTATGAAGCAGGGCGCGGGTGGGAGTGGTGGAATCTGATTGTTGGCATCGGAGCGTTGTTTCAAACAGCGGGAATTCTCTGTTTTGTCTGGAACATGGTGCGTTCCTATTATCGAGGTGAAATTGCAGGGCACGATCCCTGGGACGCCTGGACACTGGAGTGGTCCACTCCTTCTCCGCCGCCTAGCTATAACTTTGCTGTAGAACCGACGGTCTTTAGCAGACGGCCGCTGTGGGACCTTAAACACCCTGAAGATCAGGACGTGAATTACGAATGAGCTCAATTCCCGTTAGTACTCAAGTCGATCCGACGTGGAGATTGCCGCATCGCGGTGTCGTGGGCATGGCTTGTTTGATTGTGGCGGAGTCGGCGATCTTCTTGATCTTTGTAGTCGCGTATATCTACTACATTGGCAAGAGTCTGAGCGGCCCCACGCCAGCACAGGTGCTGGAGCTGCCGATTCTGGGGACTATTTGTCTACTTTCGAGCAGCATCACGGTTCATTTCGCGGTCAGTGCGCTGCGCAAAGCTAAGGTGCGTGAGGCTACTCGCGGTGTCGCGGGAACAATTCTTCTCGGTGCGATCTTTTTGATGATGACAGCGCGGGAGTGGTACTTCCTGATCCATGATGTTGGGCTAACGATCAAGACGAATCTTTTCGGGACGACTTTCTACTCCCTGGTGGGGCTACATGCGACGCACGTTGTTGTTGGGTTGATCATGTTGACGGTTGCGTTTACGCTGCTGCTGCGCGGGCGGGTGAATGAGAGACATGCAGAGAAGCTGGAGGTGCTGTCGCTGTACTGGCACTTTGTCGACGGAGTATGGGTTGTGGTGTTTCTGGTGGTCTACGTTTTGGGCAGGTAGTTTACAGGCTTCGGGGAAGGAGGGAAGTCCAATGGAAGGCAGTACGCACGGTTCTGGAGCCACGAACCACACGCAACCAGCGAAAACGGTTCAGCTTCCCTCGCCTACGGCTTGGCCGATGGTGTTTGCGCTGGGAGTTTCGTTGATCATTGGTGGAATGGTCACGCACTGGGCGATTAGTTTGCTGGGATTGATGATGGCATTGCCGGCGATTGTGGGGTGGTTTTCCGAGGTCGTGCCGGATGAGCATCATATTTACGTTCCGGTACAGGCTGACATTGTTGAGATCACAACGACGCGCGAGAGGCTGGCGCAACTGCCGCTCGATGAACGTCATCGAAAACTGCTGCCACTTGAGACGTTCAGTGTGATGGCGGGAGTGAAGGGCGGGATTGCAGGTGGAATTGCGATGATCGTGCCAGCGACATTGTTTGGGCTGATTCGTTATCACAGCATCTGGTATGCAGCGAACCTTTTAGCGGCGGGCGGGTTTGTGAGTTGGGCGGGGGAGAGTAATGAGTTTCTGGCGCAGTTTCATCTGCGTGGACTGCTGGCGGCCTCAGCGATTCATGGGCTCGCGTCTGTGCTGATCGGATTGCTCTATGGAGCACTGCTGCCGATGTTTCCGCGAAGGCCAATTCTGACTGCAGGTTTTCTTGCGCCGTTTTTCTGGACGGGGCTTCTCTACTCGGCGATTGGGGTGATCAGTCCAATTCTGAATCAGCGGATTGACTGGCTCTGGTTTGTTGTTTCGCAGATTGCGTTTGGGCTGGTTGCAGGATTTGTGGTTAATCTGCAAGTCAAGGTTCGGACACCGCAGTTTCGCTCCCTGCCGTTCGCGGTTCGCGCGGGCCTGGAGACGGCGGAAAAGGATGAGGATCAGAACCGATGAGGATTGCCTCATACCCCGCGATGTTTTTGACTTCCACTGCTTTGGCGTTGGGCGGGTGCGGCCATTTTTCGCTGGCTCCGAAGATGGACCCTGCGGTCTTGCGACCGGAAGTGGTGCTGGATTTTCCAACCTTATACAAGGCAAATTGTGCGGCGTGTCATGGAGAAAATGGTAAGAATGGCGCCGCAATTTCGCTGAACAATGCTGTTTACCTCGCGATTGCAGGGGAAGGGAATTTGCGCGAGGTAACGGCGAAGGGAGTACACGGGGGATTGATGCCGGGCTTCAGCAAGAGTGCGGGCGGCATGTTGACCGACAAGCAGGTCGATGCGCTGGTGCACGGGATGATGCAGTGGAGTAGGGCGGATGTACTTGCGGGGCAGAGTGCGCCACCTTATCAGGCTACGTTGCAGGGCGACCCACCACGTGGGCAGCAGGCTTTTGGAGTGTTTTGCGCCCGGTGTCATGGTACCGGCGCCGAGGGATTAGCCGGAGACAAGAATGGTAAGGGCAAGGTTGGATCGATCGTCGATGGATCGTATCTTGCGTTGATCACCGATCAGGGTTTGCGAAGTTATGCAATTGCGGGGAAGCAGGACGAGGGGATGCCTGATTGGCGAACCGATGGCGCGCAGGCGCTGACCGATCAGCAGATTACTGATATTGTTGCGTGGCTTGCGTCGAAGCGCGGCGCGAACCCCGGACAGCCTTATCCGGTGCAACCGTAGTTCGTCTGCGCCAGATTGAGATTGCAGGAGCAAATGCGATGGAAAAGAATCCGCAGGGTGAAGAGGTTGTAAGGACTGAGCCAGAGAGTGTGCGGAGTGCGAAACACTCGCGACGGACTTTTCTGTTCAAGCTGTCGTTGTGGCTGAATGGAGCGGTGGGCGCGGTGCTTGCGATACCTGTGCTCGGATATCTTCTTGGTCCGGCGATGGAATCAGGCTCTAACGATAATTCGTGGGTGACACTTGGGCCGTTGACTGACTTTCCTGAGGGCGAGACGCGACTGGTGAACTATCGAAATCCGGTGACGACCAAGTGGGATGGGGATACGGGGAACGTCCCCTGCTGGGTGCGACGGGTTTCGGGAACGACCTTTCAGGTGTTTGCGATTAATTGCGCCCATCTTGGTTGTCCTGTGCGTTGGTTTGCGCAATCGAAGTTGTTTCTCTGCCCATGCCATGGTGGTGCTTACTATGAGGATGGCACGCGCGCTTCCGGGCCACCGGAGCGTGGGTTGTTTGAGTATGAACACAAGGTGGTGGGCGATGCGTTGATGATCAGTGCCGGCAGGATGCCTACGCTGGCCAATGAAGCGAAGATTGAGATGCCGTTGACCCAACTAGTTGGCGGCGATTCCGCGGCGCGTCTGGCGAAGCATGAGCAATCGAAACCGAGGTGTGGGTCATGCCAGGGCTGAAACAAAGTTGCGTGGAACTCTATGGATGGTTCGAGCGACGACTTGGACTTGGTCAGCCGATCATCGAGGCTGCTGTGCATGAAGTTCCAGAAAATACTTCGAGCTGGTGGTATGTCTTTGGCAGTGCAGCCACGGTGCTGCTGGTGTTGCAGGTGATGACGGGGATACTTCTTGCGCTGGTGTATTCGCCGTCGGCGAGCCATGCGTGGAGCAGTTTGCAGTTTCTGGATCACAACGTAAAGCTGGGATGGTTTCTCCGTGCGATGCATGGGTGGGGTTCGGACTTCATGGTTGCGGTTGTGCTTGTTCATATGGCGCAGGTATTTATGTTTGGCGCGTACAAGTTTCCTCGAGAGCTAACCTGGATCATCGGCGTGTTGCTGCTTCTGATGACGCTGGGAATGGCGTTTACCGGGCAGGTGCTGCGATTCGATCAGGATGCATATTGGGGCCTTGGTATTGGAGCTTCGATTTTGAGCCGTGTTCCGTTGATTGGTGGGCCGTTAGTTGCGATTATGCTGGGAGGGCCGATTATTGCCGGGCCGACGTTGACGCGGTTTTTTGCGCTGCACGTTTTTGTAATTCCTGGGATTCTGTTGTCGATGGTTGGATTGCATCTTTGGATGGTGATTCGGCTGGGAATCAACGACTGGCCTATGCCGGGGCGAATTGTGCGGAAGAGTACGTACGATCGCGAGTACCACGAGCTGACGAAGAGGACCGGAATTCCTTTTATTCCTGATGCGGCTTGGAAGGATGCAATCTTCGCTGCTGTGATTATGCTTTCAGTGATTGCGTGTGCACTGTTCTTTGGCCCCTTTGGACCGAGCGGGCAGCCTGATCCCACGATTATTGAGACGGCACCAAAACCTGACTTCGCATTTCTGTGGATCTATGCTGTTCTCGCGTATCTTCCCCCGAGCCTGGAGACGCCGGTGATGTTCATCGCTCCGATCGTGATTATTGGAGCGATGCTGCTTCTTCCGCTCGTCGCGGGTGAGGGAGAGAAGCATTGGTCGCGGCGCCCTGTAGCCGTGCTGATGTTGGCAGTGATCGCTGTGACACTTGGTATCTTCACGAGGCTTGGGATGTACACGCCGTGGAGTCCGGTTATGGACGCCTGGACGAGTGATTCGATTCCGGAGACGTATCTGCGTGGCCGGTCGCCGCTCGAGAGGCAAGGGGCGATTGTCTTGCAGGATAAGCAGTGCAGGAATTGCCACTCGATTGGCGGCGAGGGTGGGATGCGGGGTCCGGCGCTCGACGCGGTTGCCGCACACATGACCGAGGACCAGATTATTCGTCAGGTGCTGCAGGGCGGAGGAAATATGCCGGCCTATGGCAACGCGCTGAGTCCTCCGGAGACAACTGCGCTGGTGCGATTCCTCACAACGTTACGCGGCAATGATCTTTCGCCGGCTGTGGATGCGTCGCGACGTATGGTTCTTACCGGTGAAAAGCCGGGGATGCCGATCGGGCGCCGCTAGGCTCGCGGTTACTCTGGTGCCAATGCCTTCTGCTTACGAGGACATCTTTGCCGAGTGGTCACCGCCGATCCTAGTGACTTGTTCATTGATCGTCTTCGGCATCGTCTATATGCACGGATGGCTTGCTATCCGCAGGACGCGCTTGCTCGCGTTTTCGATTGTGCGGCTAGGATCTTTTCTACTCGGACTCGCGGTGATCTGGGTTGCGATTGCTTCTCCGCTCGATGGTTTCGCCGATATGCTCCTAAGCGCACATATGGTCGAGCATCTTCTTCTGATGTCGTTGGCTCCGCCACTTCTTCTTCTGGGCTGGCCTGTGGTCCCTATGCTCCGTGGGCTGCCGCGGAGTTTTACTGTTGGTGTGCTGGGGCCGTTGCTTCGTTCGAAGGGGCTGCGGGAGTCAGGGCGAATGTTGACTACGCCGTTGGCCGCCTGGCTGACAATGAATCTAATTTTTCTTGGCTGGCATGTTCCAGCGGCTTATGACTTCGCTCTTGAGCATGAGCAGTGGCACGAGTTTGAGCATCTGTGCTTCCTCGGGAGTTCGATTCTTTTCTGGTGGCCAGTGGTGCGTCCGTGGCCTGCGCACAAGATTAGCTACGGTTGGATTCTACTGATCTATCTGGTGATGGCAGACATTGTGAATACGGCGTTGTCGGCATTTCTCGTCTTCTGTGATCGGCCAGTCTATCCGTATTATCTTCGCGAGCCTAACCCATTCGGCATTGATCCTCTGTCGGATCAAAGAGCCGGAGCAGTGGTGATGTGGGTGGTAGGATCTGTGGTGTTTCTGATTCCCGCGGTTGCGTTGGCGTATCAATTGCTACAGAGTGAGTCTCGCCACCGGTTACGATAGCAGTCCGTCCGCGCGCGAAGAACCTACCCATCAACTATTGAGCTGGCTGTGGAGATGGTTCCGCTCGGTTTTCAATTAAGCAGCGATTGAAGAAAGAATCGGTTCGCCTCCATGCATCACGGAGAACAAACGCTCTCCGGAAGAAGTGAATCTCGCCCGGATAGATCGCCATGTCAAATGGCTTGCCCAGCTTTTCCAAAGTATCAATAACTTTGAGCGACTCCCAGAAGGGAACGTTGGCATCGTTCGTACCTTGCAAGATAAGCAAGGGAATCGTCAATTTATCGAGGTGCTTAGCCGGCGCTGAGCGATCGTAGAGTCCTGGATCAGTGACTGGAGTTTCGCCGAGGCGTCCAAGGATCATTCCTCCGGTTGTCCAGGTCTCCCAATCGCCAACTCCGGCTACATCGATGGCGCAGCGAAAGAGCGTCGGGTCGGTCAGCACGGATTGTAAGGTCATGAAGCCACCGTAACTGAGCCCCCAGATGCCAATGCGATTGGGGTCTACGTATGGGAGGGTTTTGAGATAGTCGGCGCCGCCGTTGACGTCCTGAGTTTCGCCACCGCCGAGGTCTCTCGATGTTCCAGTGGCCCAATCGCGGCTGTAGCCCGAACTGCCGCGATAGTCGGGTGTAAGAACGACGTAGCCCTGTTGCGCCAGATATTGCGACATTGAGTAGTACATGCGGTAAAAGCCAGGGTGCCAGCCCAGGTAGTTTTGATCCGCTCCTGATCCGTGAATCCAGATGATGGCAGGATGTTTTTTGGATCGATCGAGATTTTTATCGACCATGAGGGTCGCAGGGACAGGTTTTCCGTCCGCGCGACTGGGGTAGTGCACAGCAACAGGCGCAATGAGATCCAGCGGAAGCAGTCCAGGAGGAAGCGAGTTCGTAAGTCGTATCGGCGTCGCTCCGGTCTTAGCGGCAATAGAGTACATTTCGAGAGGGTGTTCAATCGCGCTACGCTCATAGACGAGCATTGAACCATCAGGAGAGAATGCCGCATTACGGTTTACGCCGCGTGCTGTGACGATTGGCTCGATCTTCCCGGTTGCGATGGAAGCTATCGAGATGAAGCGCTCCATCTGGTTGCCTTCGGCGCTGTGGGTGTAAACGACTCGCTGGCTATCCGGGGACCACGCCGCATAACCATCACCAAAGTTTCCTTTGCTGATTTGCTTCGCTTGAGATTCGGAGGTGGCATCAATCGGAATCACATAGAGATGAGGCCACCCGCTACGGTCGCTGATGAAGGCGATCCATTTGCCGTCTGGAGAGCTAACATCCATCGCGCCATCTGCAGGAGAGATCCAGGCAGGGTCGTAGTCTTTCCAAAGAGTGCGAGTCTCGCCGGAGAGCGTGGTGACCTTAAGCTCCATAGTTTTATGATCGGGAGAGAATTCTTCGTGGACGATAGAAGGTCCCGCAGCCCATTGCATCTCCGTTGAACCATAGTTGCGGGCCGATACCGGGATCCACATTGGCTCTGCTGCGTAGCTGTAGACAGACACAACGCCGACACGATCATCCCAGCTCAGGCTGCGAAATACCTTTACTAAATTTCCGTTGTAAGGCAACGGTTCCGGAACCGATTCGCGACGTCCTGCGTCGAAGGCGACATATTTTCCATCCGGAGAAAACGATGGTTGGGAGGCACGAAGGCCGTCCGGCATACGAGTTAACCGTCTTCTGGTTTTGCCACTAAGGGATTCGACCCAGACGTCACCTTGCGAGACGAAGGCAATCTGCTGTTTGTCGGCGGAGAGCGAGAAACTGGAAACACCCTGAAAGCCGGCGAGGGGAGCAGGCTTCGAAGGTGTTGTGGTTACAGTCCAGAGCTGACCACTCTTACTAAAGATTATTTCATTCGGAGAGGCCCATTCAAAATGACCGATGTCTGAAACAAGTAAGTCGGGATCGACGGGGAAATCAGTTAGAGCGACAGGAGTTTCACCCGGTTTGACCATGAAGAGGTCTTGCTTGCCTGCAGCATCCCATAGGAAGGCAACCGTCTTGCCATCGGGGGACCAGCGCTGCTCAGAGGGATACTTGATGTCCGCGATTCGATCAATCGTAATGCTTCCGCGAGGCGCTTGTTGGGCCACGGATCGCGAAATTGAACATAGACTGGCCACGAACAAGAGGCAGGCCGAACGAGATTTTTTGCTCAAGTAGGTATCTCCGATTTGCCGTGCAAAGTGGTGATTCTGAATTCGGGTCGGTGCATCGTTGTGGCGTACTGGCAAGAATGATATCCATGCTTGGCCAGGACGCCACAAATTTGCCTCATCTCGCTAGAGGGCGCGCCTTAGAAGCTGAAGCGCAAGCCAAATCGAGCGATGAACGGATTGAGCTGGTTCGTCGGCTGCCTAAAGCTGCTGCCTCCGACTGGAACTTCGCTGATAACAGTATTGGAGTTTGCGATGTTGAAGAGATCTGCGATAGGTTCAAGGTTGAATCGATCCCCAAGTCGAGTTGGACGAGACAACCGAAGATTGACGATGTCGACATTCGGCAGCCGGATTTTTCCGATCTGTTCACCGATCACAGATATTTGTCCTTGGTTGAGACCAGAAACGACTGCTGTTGGTGGTCCGTTGTTGGGATCGAGAGGATACCCGGTGTAGTGCTGAAAGTTCAGCCCAACATTGATTGACTTTGGAAAAGTATAGTTGCTGAGCACTTTGAACATTTGGGTCGCATCATAACCCAGAATCGCATTCGCGCGGTTGACTTCGTTGTTTGGATTGTTGAAGTCATCGGTCAAGCCTCGGCGGTAGGTACCCCTCTGCTGCTGGATCGTGTAGCCGGCCAATAGCTGCCAACCTTTGCTCATACGCTTCTGTACCGTGAATTCAACACCGTTGTAATGATTGGTGTTGAGTTCGGGGATGTTGGTGATCAGATAGTTCGAGAGGCCAACATCCGCTGCAGCAAGGTTGAAGAGCGTGATGGGTTGACCGGTAACCGAGTTTATAAGCGGATTGCCTTGACTATCTACGGTGGTGCTGCTGTAGTCAGATGCAGGATTCGCTAAGTTACGTTCTGCATATTGATTTTTGAGGTTGCGGAAGTAGTAGTTGACTCCAACCATAACAGACGAAAAAAGCTGCTGCTCATAGCCAACGTTGACCTGGTTCGAGTAGGGACGCTTGAGATGTGGGTCGACTGTCGTGACGATTCCGCCTGAGGCGCTGAGAAGGTTAGCGGGAAGCTTCCACTCGCCTGGCTGTGGAATACCATCGTGGTTTGTGTCATTCCATGTGTAGACCTGAGTGCTCAAGCCGTTTGGGTTAATTTGTTCCGCCAGTTCGGCCCCTTCGATGACGTCGAACTGTCCGTAGAACGCTCTTAAGACAGATCTGCCATTGCCTGCCAGGTCATAGGCGGCTCCAATACGCGGCCGGAATGTATTCCAGGTTGCAATGTTTGCAGACTGAGGGTAAGTGCGCTGCGGAAATAGATCAGGGAAGGTCGCAGGTGGACTGGTCTGCGTGGGGTAGAAGGTATTGAAATGGTCGTATCTCACCCCGAGGTTGAGGGTCAGTTTGCGCTTGATAGTTACGGAGTCCTGTGCGTATACCGCCGTTTCGTGATAAACGCTTCGAACGTCAACAGGCGTGTTGTATGCGATCACCTGAACCGGTGTCCCGCTGTTGTAGATCGCGTTGATTCCCTGATTGACGGTGTAGTTATAGCCATTACGGTTAACCGAGGTGTCGAGGCCGAATTTGAACGAATGGGAGCCTCCCCACAGATGACCTTTATAGAAAGACACTCCTTCAGCCACAGCGAAGACACTCGCCGGGTTCACGAAAGAGTAAGGTGGTGCTCCCGTCTCGGTCGATAAAACCGAGTCCTGACGATTGAGTGCGGTATCGGGCGTTCCCGGTTGGTTGCTGAGTGGGAAGACTTGGTGGAGATATCCGAAACGAGTGTCGAAGAGAAAATTATGGAAGGTGCTCGTCCATTCCGCTTGCAGGATGTATGCCGGTTCGATCTGTCTCCAAGCTGCATCTGCGCTGACAAAGGCGTATGACGTATCGCGCCGGAAGAACCTGTTTTGTTCGTTGAACCACCAGACAAAGTCCAAATGATTGTTGGTTGAGATTTGATAGTCGCTGCGGAGCGTAACGTTGCTCTGATGATTCGGATCGGTGATTGGGGTGCCATCCGGATTTCGGATCGCGAGGATGCTCTCCTTCAAATCATAAAGTCGCCACGAACCAAAGAGCCACCATTTGTCCTTCAAAAGAGGACCACCAAGGTTGGTCGCTATGTCTCTTGCCATGACGAAAGGCGTTCCCGCACTGACCGGAACACCGTTGTAGATAGGGTTGCTGATAGTGGCTTGTGTGCCGGCGGATTGATAGTAGAACGCCGCTAAGCCATGCATCGTGTTAGCCCCCGATTTAGGAACGAGGTTCATGTAGACTCCACCGACTGCAACTTCAGCTTGAGCGCTGTCGGTAACGACCTGGAGTTCGGATAGAGAATCATTGTCGACATAAAAAGAGGTATAGCCCCCCGTCGAACCTGGCCAATTAAGACGCAGACCATTGAAGCTATAAACCTGATCACCGGGCAGACTACCGTGGACCTGCATCACAGACTGTTGAAAGCTTTGACTGCCCGCGATGTCAAAGTCGCTCGTAGCTACTCCAGGGGCCTGCGCGACCGTGGAAAAAGTGTCGCGGCCACTGGGGATCCCTTGCAAGAGTGCATCATCGAAGGTCGTTGCCGTCGTGTTGTTCGCAGTGTCGACAACTGGAGGAGCCGCTGAAACCTCAACGGTCTGTTGCGCCTGGCCAACGTGTAACTGAGGATTGATCGTCGCGGTAAATCCAGGTGTTATCGAAATATTTGATTGCACCTCAGTTTGGAAGCCAGCCACTGTGTAAGTAAGTTGATAAATGCCGGGCGGTAGAGAGTCGAACAGGTAAGTCCCGGATTCGCCGGTAGTGGTCTGCCGCGGACTCATCAATGCCGTACTTTTGACGCTAATTGCTACATTCGGCAGCGTAGCGCCCGAGGCGTCTGTAACAACACCTCGTATCTGACCGGTAATTGCAACCTGACCAAGCATGAAGGATGAACTGATGCCCAACATGAAGAGTAATAGAATGAGTTTTCTCGCCATGACCTCTCCTTATTTGAGACGGTGATCCATTCGGTAGATACAACGATGAAGAGTCCTTTAGAGCTTTCCCTGCTGCTACGCAGATACCGAGAGGGAAGCCCGCGAATGACGGCAGTAATAGCCGTCCGAACGACCGAAGGCAGGAGGATTCATTTAGATCAATAGAAGAAAGACAGAACGCCAGAAAGGCCGGGACCGCGAATGAGTGACTCTAAGCACTGCAAAACTTGCAGGAAGGCACGTTCTTTTCTCTTGGCTGGCTAGAGCGAAGGGCGTTGTAAGTGCCACTCCGTGTGTGTCTGGTACAACCGAGCTGCTTTTAGAACAACCGCATCGTTCAACGCGCGTCCCATAATCTGCATCCCGTAGGGGAGTCTTTTTTTACTGAACCCACATGGCACACTGATTGCGGGAAGGCCGCAAAGACTCGATACTCCATCCGGTGCACGTCGATCCAGGTGAAGCTTTTTGGACTCTTTTGAGGATGCAGGATCGTCGGGATCTTTCGCCAGCAGCGGCTGCGCCGCAGTAGGCTGAGACGGAGAGATCAAAACCGAGTATCGGTCAAACATTGCATCGGCAGTGCGTTGTAGCATTGGACGGACGCGTTGGACATGAAGGTAGTCGGTTGCCGTGAATTGCTCGCTCGCGTAGCCGTTAAGCTTGCCAACAGGATCGGTGAGATCCTTACACTTGCCGGATTGAATCAGCTGGCTGAAGGCACTCGCAGCCTCCATCAGGATGGTTAATTCGGCAGCTTCTTCAAAAGGCCCATCAGGAAACTCGCACGATTCCACCGTGGCGCCGGCTTTTTCAAAGACTCGGCAAGCTTCGTCAACTGCTTTGTCTGCATCCGGGTCAACCTTGTCATACACATTCGTAAGGCGACCAATCTTGAGAGGAATGCCTTGATTGGGCTCCGTATCCTGATAAATAAATTCCAGCGCGCTATTGCTGATCGAGTCGTGATCCAGAGGATCGTGCCCTGCCAGTACGCTGAGCACGATTGCGCAGTCGTCTGCCGTACGCGCCATCGGTCCCAGCTTGTCCATGCTGTAAGCAATCGCCATTGAGCCATAACGGCTTACACGGCCGAAGCTCGGACGCAGACCTGAAATGCCGCACCATGAAGAGGGACATAGAATCGAGCCGCGTGTATCGGAGCCCAGAGCCCAGGGCGCAAGAGCAGCAGCAACAACAGCTCCTGATCCGCTCGATGATCCGCACGTCCAGCACTCAGGATTCCAGGGATTACGTGCAGGACCGGTTAACGAAGCTGTTCCGGAACTGTACCCTAAGCCGCCCGCAAGTTCGATCATCGCTGCTTTACCCAGCAGGATTGCGCCAGCTTCGTTAAGACGCTCAATCACCGTTGCGTTGTAGTCGAAGCTTTGTCGCTCGTAAGGGACCGCTCCCCAGGTCGTTGGATATCCCTTTACCGTTACGAGATCTTTCACCGCGTAAGGCACACCATGGAGTGAGCCGCGATAGTGTCCCGCTTTAATCTCGGCCTCCGCATCTCTGGCCTGGCGAAGAGCAAGCTCCGGGGTCAGCGTAACGAAAGCATTAAGTCGTTTACCCAGAGTGCGACAGCGCTCCAAGTAACCTTCCGTCAGTTCAACGGGAGAGATGCGCTGTTCGCGAATCGCTTCGCCGAGTGCACGCACTGACATGAAATAGATGTCTTGTGTCGGCATGGGGCCCCTCTGTCGGTACGTACGCCAATGCCATTCTTACGATGGCCGAATAGGTTTTGTTCCTTAAGTGAATCAGTTCGACCGCTAGGTCTGCAGTCGCAACGTACATGCGGAGGGATCGCCATTCTGGACTTCAAACGAGCGAATGGAGACCAGCATCTGTTGGTTTGTTGTAAGAATGCGAATCAGTCTTTGCTTGTCTTCTGTAGAGAGTCTTTTGCCATACACCCGCAGCAAATTGAGATATTTAGCATGCACCTCATCCAAGTCAGCGGGTGATAGTCCTTCCGGCTTCAAATCCAAATGTTGTTCAGAGTCTGGAGGTGCGATCGTCTCTGCAACCCCGGTGGCCGCAAGAAGAGTGGCAGCGGTTGTTGTAAGTACCTTCTTACCAAAGAGCCTCCGACTGACTGACAGCGGTCGATTCGAGGACAGGTTATCGTCCATATATCGCGCTCCGAGCGATGTTTGGCGTTGCCTAAGATACGTAAGGCGATGATGACTGACGGGAACAGCCGAAACTGTATGGATTCTTGTATACAATTCTGAAAACATAGTCAAGCGGCTCTGGCGTGGAGATAGTGGACTTCCAACTTGAAAACAGGCATGTGAGCAAAGCTTCCCGTTGCTAATGATTGTCGTCGTCGCCGTCCGGTGATGTTTCAGCTCCCGTGGGCAGATTGCGCGGATCAGGTTTGATGGTGACTGGTTGTGTGTAAGTTTGTCCGTCGACTGTCAGCTTGACGGTATATTCGCCGGGTTGAAGGACGGGCGCGCTGCGACGACGTTGTGGGTTGCCGTCGGCGCGTGGGGCCGGAGTTCCTGCGGGGTGGCAGGCATCGACCGGTGGAGGAGGCGGGGCTGCGCCACGTCCGGCTCCGCCACCAAAGCCTCGCGGCGCGGTGATGTTGAGAGCGATGCGGTGCATGCCGGCTGTGGCTGATGGCGGCGGAGTGGGTTCTTCCCAGATGGCCTGAACGTTGATGGCTTCTGTGTCGACGGGTTTTACCGGCGTGTCGCTTGCCTGGCAGACGATAACTTTTCCGACTGCGTCGATGAGTTCGATTTTGAGTGGGCTGCCGGGAACGGATTTGAGCCAGTAGTAGGCGAGGACTCCTGTAGGAGGGTTGAGTTCCTGCGGCTCTTCGTGCGGAAGAGGCGTTCCATTCTGGCCACCGTTGCGAATGGCATAGGTTTCGCCGGGAGCGAAGAGGTAGGTTTTGGTTGATTCGATCTCTTTGCCTTTGGCGGCGATCTGACGAAGGGCCGTCATCTGATCGAGAACCCAAAAGCCGCGGCCATAGGTGGCTACGGCGAGATCGTCATTGTGAACGACGATATCGCGCACGGAAGTGACGGGCATGTTGAGGCTGAGAGGCTGCCATTGGTCGCCATCGTCGAAGGAGACGTAGACGCGCAGCTCAGTTGCGGCATAGAGCAGGCCTTTTTGTTTGGTGTCTTCTTTGACGGAGTTGACGAAAGCTCCTTCGGGGATGCCTTTGACCGCGTTGGTCCATGTCTTGCCGCCGTCGCGGGTGCGATAGACGTAGGGATGGTTGTCGGCGATGCGGTGACGATCAACGGAGGCGTAGGCGGCTTCGGCGTCGAAGTGGCTGGCCTCGATCTGCGAGACTTTGCTCCATGCTGTCATCGCGGGGGGAGTGACATCTTTCCAGTTTGCTCCATCGTCGCGTGTGACGTGGATGAGACCGTCGTCGGTGCCCACCCAAACTGTTTTAGCGTCGAGAGGAGAGGGGCCGATGGTGTAGACGACGCCGAAGCGTTCGGTCATGGGCTGGTCGATGTCTTTTGCGGTGACGGGGTCGAGCGTTGTGGGAACTTCGGGATGGAGCCGTGAGAGATCGGGACTGATCTTCTGCCAGGTGCGGCCGCGATCGCGGGTGCGAAAGACGAATTGGTTGGAGTAATAGAGGGCTTCATCGGCAAGAGAGAAGACCTGCGGGAGTGTCCAGGTTTTGCGATTGGGATTGTTCGGGTCAGGGGGAGGGAGTTCGCCCCCTGCGGGTGCGGAGAGATTCAGGGTCTGATCGCAACGCTGGTCGCCGCTGCCGTAGAGGAGATTGCCGTCTTTGGGATCAGGGACGACCGTGTTGCTCTCTCCTGCGAGGCAGGTGGGCTCCCAGTTGCGAAAGCTAAGGGTGCTCATGCGCGACCATGTGCTGACGCCGACTCCGCCTGAGTCCTGTTGAGCGCCGTAGAGCCAATAGGGGAAGCGATTGTCGGCTGCGACGTGATAGATCTGCGCGGTGGGCTGGTTGTACCAGGTGCTCCATGACCGTGCGCCGTCGACGGAGACAACAGTGCCTTGATCGCTGGAGAGAACCATGCGGTTGCCGTCTTTGGGATTGATCCAAAGCTGGTGATAGTCGTCACCGCCGGGAGCGCCTTTGACGGGGACCCAGGTTTTGCCCGCGTCGAGCGTCATGTAGGTCGCGGTGTTGATGTCGTAGGCGCGGTCTGGGTTGGTGGGATCGACGGAGATTTGGCCGAAGTACCAGCCGCGTCCCCAGAGGCGCTGTTCGCTGTTGACGAGCTGCCAGGTGGCGCCTGCGTCGTCGGAGAGATAGATGCCGCCGGAGGGCTTTGGTGCGTTCGCTCCGACAGCACCACCGCGAATGGGACGCGCGACACCAGTACCGAGGTTATCAACCACGGCATAGAGGCGGTTGGAGTTGCTGGGTGCGACGGCGATACCGATTTTGCCGACGAAATCGTCGATGGGAAGACCCTTGGTGAGCGGCTGCCAGGTGTCACCGCCGTTGGTGGATTTGTAGAGACCACCGCCGGGCATGTTTGACGGAGCATAGACGGACCATGGCGGACGGCGTGTCGCCCAGAGCGTGGCATAGATAGTTTTGGGATGTTGCGGATCGAGCGCGAGATCGACCGCGCCTACGTTGTCGGGATCCTTGGCGTGGGCGAGAACTTTTCTCCACGTTTTGCCGCCGTCGAGCGAGCGATAGACGCCTCGTTCGGGGTTGGGCTTGTAGACGTGGCCAAGAGCGGCGACGTAGACACGGTTGGGATCGACGGGGTCGACGACGATCTTGCCGATCTGACGAGTTTCGGTGAGGCCGATGTGGTGCCAGGTTTTGCCGGCGTCAGTGGATTTGAAGACGCCGATGCCGTAGGAGTGCTGGCTTCGAATGTCGGGCTCGCCGGTGCCGACGTAGATGATGTTCGGATCAGAAGGTGCGACGGCGATGGCTCCGATGGAGCCGATGGGAATGCCGGAGGTGGGGTTGTCCGCGATGGGGAACCAGGTCCGGCCGGCGTTTTCGGTCTTCCAGAGTCCACCGCCGACGGAGCCCATGTAAAAGGTATCGGGTTGCGCAGCGTTGCCGGAGACGCCGTAGGTACGACCTGCGCGCATAGGACCTACATCACGCCAATGGAGTCCGGAGAGTAGCTCCGCGGGATATTGCTGGGCCGCAAGAGGAAGAGCGAAGGCTAATGAAAGAGACGCGACGACGAGACGGCGGACAGCGGCCATGTGAAGGCTCCTAGTGTGGCTTAAGAGGTTGTGACTCTCGGAAGGTCTGCAGTAGTGCGTTGAATGATGGGATTGTAAAGGAAATGGAATTAGAGCGCACGGGGAGTGTCGCTCTCTTTGGATGGGAGCTTGTTTTT
>Ga0206901_1040_pt1 | contig 26590 bp, 24 predicted proteins | sample Alteio_BWOrgHeat_47_FD_152936 | JGI IMG/M metagenome (GOLD analysis project Ga0206901, IMG submission 152936) | Enriched cells from forest soil in Barre Woods Harvard Forest LTER site, Petersham, Massachusetts, United States -... | ecosystem: Environmental > Terrestrial > Soil > Temperate forest >...
GCATTATCCAGGCAGAAGGAGCTAACCCGCTCTATCGCTGGTTCACCGACTCGAACCGCGTCATGCGCCCCGTCGTCGCTGATACCCGCGCAACGGCCATTCGCATCGGCAATCCAGCTTCCTGGCGCAAAGCCGCAGCCGTCATCGACGAGCTGGGCGGCTGGTGCGAACAGGTCTCCGAGCAGGAGATTGCCCTCGCCAAGGCCGAGATTGGCGCCGAAGGCATCGGCTGCGAGCCTGCATCAGCCGTCACTCTCGCAGGAATCAAAAAACTCGTCACGCTCGGCAAGATCACGCCGGAAGAGCGCGCAGTCCTCATCCTCACCGGCCACACCCTCAAAGACTCGCAGTACACCATCGACTACCACCGCAACGAGCTTTTCACCGAAGCCGAAAAAGCCCAGCTTAGTTCTGGGGATCAGGCGCGACACGCTGCTCTGCGTAAGCCGCCTATCGCCCTTGAAGCCAATCCCGACGTGGTCCTCCGCACGCTCGAGTCCCACATGAACCAGCCTCAGCCCGCATGAGCGCCACGACGCAAACCAAACCGCTCCACCTGCGTTTGCCTGCAACCTCCGCGAACCTCGGTCCCGGCTTCGACGCTCTTGGCCTGGCGATGTCGCTCTATCTCACAATCGTTGCTACTCCCGCCGAAGACTTCCTCATCGATGCCACAGGCCGCGATGCCAATCTCTGTTCCAACATCGAAGACAACCTCATCCTGACCACGTACATGGATGTCCTTGCCAACGCGGGCATCCTCGCCTCGCGCCTCCACCTCAAGCTTCACAACGAGATTCCTCTTGGGATGGGTTGCGGCTCGTCTGCTGCAGCTCTTCTGGCCGGAATCCTTCTTGCAAATCACTTCGGCAGTCTCAACTGGACCGACCAACAGATTCTTGAGGAGGCTTGCCATCGTGAGGGACATCCTGACAATGTCGCAGCTTGTCTTCTTGGCGGCATGACGGCCTCCGCCGTTATCGAAGGCTCAGTAGTTACAGCGACTTGGGGGAAAAATCTAAACTGGAACCTTCTGCTTGCTGTGCCAGTCACGTCACTTTCGACCAAGAAGGCTCGGGCGCTTCTTCCTGAACATTATTCCCGTGAAGATGCCGTTGCGAATATTCAATCCACGGCGCTTCTTGTCGCTGCCTTTGCACAGAATCGCCCGGAGCTTCTTCGCGCCGGCATGCGAGATCGTATCCATCAGCCCTATCGATCGAAGGCCTGCCTTTTGCTTCCGTTACTTTTGCCTTTGATGGATCGACCGGAAGACTCCTCGATCCTGGGAGTTGCGCTCAGCGGAGCTGGGCCCTCTGTTCTGCTTATTACCGCAAATCCAGCACCGCCGTCAGTTGACGATGTTATCCGTCAAGCCGCAGGCGATTCTAGTCTGGAAATTATCTATACTGCCATTTCTACAGGAGCGCTTCAAGCTTAAGAGCTTATCTTGCAGAGATATAAGACTATTGGATAATTAGTAATCTGGTAACATTCACAGGGATTACCTAAGATTGCTTTACGCCATCAAAAATTCCCCGTACTTTATCCCTCGTGGGCAGTTCTGGGGAGGGCTGCTACGCCGCCCGTTGACCTCTTTCAATAGAGGTCCGGGCGTTTCCTCTTTAAGTACAACTTTCGTCTTTGAACCCCCCGGATTCCTCATGCATCTATTATTGTGGAGACTGCGCTCCATCACACAATGGGTGGGACAAGGTGCAGCGTAATCTGGAGGAAGTTAAATGGCAGGACAGCACGTCACAGAAGTAAACGATTCCAACTTTGAAAAAGATGTACTTCAGTCGGCAGAGCCCGTACTGGTAGATTTTTGGGCTGCATGGTGCGGTCCTTGTCGAGCCTTGGCCCCCGTCGTAGACGAAGTGGCCAACCAATACCATGGCAAACTCAAGGTCATGAAGATGGATGTCGACTCCAACACCGCCACGCCCATGCGCTATGGCATTCGCGGCATCCCGGCCCTGTTGCTCTTCAAGGACGGCAAGGTTGCCGATCAGATCGTCGGCTTCGTCCCTAAGGACATGATCGACAAATCAGTCATCAAAGTTCTGGCGTAAGAAACAGCACCTCAGTAGCAACGGCCCGGCGGGAAACAAATCGCCGGGCCGTTCTTTTTTGTCGCTTACTGCAATCCCTGGGGCCTAATTCTGAAAACTTGGCCAGCGCCCGTGCGTGTTGATGGGATTAGGCGGATCCATGTGATGCCTTATATGAATCCCCGGCGTTGCCTGCAGAAAGACGTTCGGCTGCAGGATCAGTGTTGTATTTGTATTCCGCGTGATGATGTCAGCCATACTCGTATTTGAAATAGCCGAGGCTAAGTCCTGATTGAAGCCCTGATTCAACCAGAAGAAGCGATCACCGCTGCGCAAGGCCTGAAACTGCTTTGCAATGATCGTCTGAAAAGTAGGACCAACAACCGCACCCGAGACATGATTCTCAGCCAACCCTCCCATAAAAAGGTCAACTGAGCCGATGTTGCCGTAAACCGCTTGCATGTTTGCTGCAAGCACTGGGTCATTGGTGAGATCTACGAACGAGCGATACGGCATTAATCCGAGAGCCTGCCGCGTCTGATTGAGCGATCCCAGCCCAACATCGCTCTCGCGCCGGATATCGATCGCGATTAGATCGATTTCGTCGATCTCGCCTCCCACCAGTCCTGCAAACAGAAGGTTTCGCAATGCAGATACTGTGTACGCATCTGTGGCCTGGGAGGAATCCACGCCCAGGGACCGTATCAGCGAACTGACTCCGTTTTGCTCGTCGATCTCTGGAGTGTTGAAGAATGCTTCGGCCAGCGACTCGGTAAAGACGACATTCAGGTTGTTATCGAGCCCGGTTTGCGTATCGGACACTTCGGAGTGCCCGAGACGAAACGCGGCGGTTGAAAACTCCTGCGTCACCTCCGCGTTGACAGTCGGATCATAGCCTTTGTAGGGTCCCACGGCGCTGCCGACGAGAACCGGAAGGTATTCGTTGTAAATGATGTTCTGGTACTCCGCTGTGGTGATGGAGCGGGCCATGTTGTAGAGCTGCTGGCCGGACCAGTTGGGATGCTGCGATTTCAGGATAGCTACCCAGGAGTTATGCTCGCGCATGAAGAGTGTTGTCACCGCAGTGAGTTCAGGATTTTCCATCACCCTTGGATCGCCTGTAACAAAGCTATCGTTTACCACGGGAAGGTATCGTCCATTCTGGGAGCTCGTTAGCGTGCCGTCCGGATTGGTCAGGCTATCTGCAACTGCTTGCGTCGAGCCATAAAGCTGCGAGAGATCCAGATATCCTGCAACGGTGTTGATGATCGTATTGGTCAATGGGCTGCGCGTATCGCGAGTCATGGCGATGGTCGCTCCGTCCGGAAAGACGGGGTCGCCCACGGGTACGGCGATATTGATGGGAGCTGATGTCGTCGGGGTCTCCTCGAGATCAATATCGTGATCGACGAACTGTCCGAAGACATAGAGCCACGCCGAAGCTACCGGATCTTCGGTCTCCGCATCCTGACCATTCGCGCCTGTGCCTCCGGCAATGACGTTGCTGATCGTGCGTGGATTGGGTGCAGCAATCAATCCGTCGCTGGTTCCCGGAGCAAAGTTTAGCGGAGCGAGTGCGATCTCCGGCGTGCCGGGAGGAGTGTTCAGAGTGGGGTGGACGAGGTTATTGCCCGAGCCGCCAATCGGGCGAAACTCCTGCAGAAGATTCGTGTCGGGATTGTTCCCTCCGCGAAAACTCTGAGCAACAGCATTAAAAACCGGTGTGAGCAGCAGGAGAACTGCGACGTAACAACACATTTCCTTCCGGATCGACATAGCCATTTTCAACCTCTCAAACAGCGGTTAGCGATCGTTTCGTTTTCCTCCATCGCTGAGCAAACACAGAAAAGGCGGTGGAGAGCATGGGCATCCCTGGGAGCCTGATGACGCAGTGCCGCGACGAGTTCGCTGAAGAACAACGAAGCTCCAGCCTGCGCGTGACCACGGCAATGCAATTGGGAACGAGGGTGAGCACGCGCGTAGACAACTCGGCAGCGCTCATGCGACCGCAAACGAATTGAGGCGGACGCACAGTCCGTCTCGGAGGAGACAGACGCGTCCCGAACCTCAATCGGCAAGCTTCGGCAGTAGAATGCCGAAGCTTGTCAAAAGATCAGCCTGGAAAGCGCGAGGTCGCGGCGCGGAGATACGTTCCGAGGGCGCGTGAGACGCTTTCGCTTGCATCAACTGCGATGGGCGCGCTCCGTGCAATCGCACAACCAAAAATGAATACGCAATGAATTCAATAACAATGTGCTCACGGAGACTTAGCACTCGGACAAAAAATCCGCTCGGATGCGGATAATCTTCCCAGGTTGAAGTCGAAACTTCCTGGTTCGCTCGCATCAGGAATTCTTAGATGGGGAAAAATCACCGTCTGCCAGCGCGATTTCAGAGAACAGGTTTTTCGAAGACGTAGGAGGTCTTTACTTTGGAGTATCCATCGCGGAGGTAGAACCTGTGAGCATCTTCGCGTTTGATCTGCGACCGGACGCGAACGACCGGAATAGACTTGCTCCGCGCCCACTCCTCAACCTCGGCACAGAGACGCCTCCCGATGCCAAATCCGCGCGCCCCATCTAGGACCACGAGGCCACCGATCACCGCGCATGCGCTCGACTGCAAATGACACTCAGTCGCTGCATCAATCCAGCCGACTACCTGACCGTCAAGCACTGCGGCGAAGGTAACCCTATCCGTCGATTTTGCTGACTCCTCGATCCGGTGGCGGAGGTCGTCAACGGAGCAAGGATAGCCAAGCTGGAAGCTCAACTCCGCAGCCGCTTCCGCATCGGCTGTGGTGAGTCGCCGAATGGAGACCGCGGAACTACTCCTTGAAGCGAGAGTACCCATACCCTGTATTATTGCCCGTTTTTCGTTTGTCCTATTCTCCAAAATTAGTCCAGACCAATTGTTCCCCGATATATCGTTGACTCCAACGGTCCCCGCGTATAGCTTTGCTGCACATAGCATTTCGATCAATGAATTGCCGCGGTCAGACTCCCCATTTTCGCGGCCGGAGCAGCAATGACCAGCAAGCGGCCTCGTATCTTCTACGGGTGGATGATCGTATTCGTTAGTGCCGTTGGCCTGTTTCTTGGCCCGCCGCTCATGATCTTTTCCTTCAGCGTGTTTTTCAAGTCGCTGGTTCAGGACTTTCACGCCAGCCGCGCCACCGTGTCCTTCGCGTTTTCCCTGTTCAATACTGTGGGTGCGCTCCTGATTCCGTGTACGGGCATGCTCATCGACCGCTTCGGGGCAAAGCGTGTCATTCTTTGGTTCACTCTGCTCTATGGGCTCAGTCTGTGTTCTGCTTTGTGGGTGGGGAGCGCCGTGTGGCAGCTCTATCTTCTCTTCATAATCCTTGGGGTTACGATGGCCAGTGGGCCTGCACCCGTTACTTATGGAGTCGTGATCTCCCACTGGTTCAATCGCAATCGCGGACTGGCGCTCGGGATGTCGATGATGGGAATCGGAATTGGGTCCGTGGTTGTTCCAATCCTTTCGCAGCGTCTCATCACCATCTTTGGCTGGCGTACCACGTTTGCGATCTTCGGAGGTGCAGTGATCCTGCTACCGCTCCCGATTCTTGCTGTTTTGTTGCAGAACGACCCCGGACAACGCGGCCTGCAACCGGATGGAGACGAGAAGATTCAGCTTGTACCGGCGCGACCACCGGCCAGGGAGGGTTTGACGTGGCATGAGATCTGGCACGAGCCTGCATTTTGGATACTCATCTGCATCTTCTCGCTGGCTGGCGCAAGCGTACATGGCGCCGCCCTTCATATGTCTGCGATATTCACGGATAGAGGTGTCACCGCAGAGCGGGCTGCCATCGCCACCTCGCTTGTGGGAATCGCTGTCATGCTGGGTCGGCTCGGCTCTGGATATCTCCTCGATCGTCTCTTTGCTCCTCGCGTTGCAATTCTCTTTTATGGAGCAACGGCGCTTGGGATCGCGATTCTGTGTGCCGGAACCTCCGGCCCCCTCGCACTCAGTGCTTCGTTCCTGGTTGGACTCGGCATGGGTGCGGAGGTAGAGTCGATGGCCTACATGATGACCCGATACTTCGGGCTGCGCGCCTTTGGCACCGCGTACGGGCATGCCTTCGGAGCATTCATGCTTGCAGGAGCGGCGGGCGTGTTCCTGATGGGCGCGGGATTTGACCGATTTCATTCCTACACTATCCCGCTCGCAGCCCTGTGCGGGGCAATGGTATTCGCGCTGATTCTGCTCACCCGTCTCGGACCATACCGTTACGGAGTCGAAACGAAGCCAGACAAGTCGACCCAACCCATCGAAGTGCCGAAGATCGCTTAACTCCGCACCATCCACTTCCTCTAAAGACAAGGAGAATTTAAGATGCCGCCAGCCCCTTCCAAGCCTCTACCCGCCGTGTTGCTGCGAGCGAGAGACGGACTGATCCTTCATCAAACGCTCTACGCCGTGGCGAAGTTGGGGGTTGCCGACAGCTTGGATGCGAACTGGCGCTCCGCCGACGAGCTTGCACAGGAATTGAAGATGGATGAAGACGCGCTCTATCGCGTGCTCCGGCTGCTGGCGAGTCAGGGAGTTTTTGAAGAGAACGACGCCCGCTGCTTCCGGAACAACGAGACGTCTTACTTTCTGCGAACCGGTGTGCCTGGTTCGGTTCGCTCTCTCTTCATCTTTTGGGGCAGCGACTTTCATTACCCGAGCTTCGGCCACATCATGCACAGCATTCAGACGGGGGAGTCGTCGCGGACGTTTCTGTCAGGCACTGATGGATTTGAACACCTTCGTCGCGACCCTGAACAGGCCCGCATCTTCGACGATGCAATGACCAACATGTCGGAGCTCGTCGGCCCTGCAATTGCCGAGGCCTACGATTTTGGAGCGTGGGGAAGCCTCATGGATGTAGGTGGCGGCAACGGTATCCTCCTGTCGAAGATTCTTCGCGCACACCCTGCTCTCCGTGGTGTACTCGCGGATCAGGTGCACGTCCTCGAACGTGCCCGCGAACGCGGATATCTCAGTGGTGATCTAAACGGACGCGTCACCATGGAACCGTGCAACTTCTTCGAAAGCATCCCATCTGGTTGCGGGGCCTACCTGATGAAGAGCGTCATCCATGACTGGGACGACGAGCAGGCACGCATCATACTCGCCAATTGCCGGAAGGCGATTCCCGCCGATGGTGTGCTCTTGCTCGTGGAGTGGGACCTGGGAGGAGAGAATATTCCCTCGAACGGCAAATTCATAGACATCGTTATGCTCATTTTGACTGGAGGCCGCGAGCGATCCCCAGACGAGTATCGCGAGTTGCTGGCCAGTGCGGGGTTCCGGCTGAGCAGGATCGTACCGACTGCGGCTCAATTCGCAGTGATTGAAGCGTTTCCTGTCTAGCGGAGAACGTGCGGCATACGCCGCACGCACCCGTTACACTGGCATGAATGATTGAATGGATGCTCTTTCGCGTGCTCATCGTGGCCTTTTTTATCCTGGCCACAAGCTTTTTCGTAGCCGCGGAATTCGCCCTCGTCAGCGTTCGAGAGACTCGCATCCAGCAGCTTATCGCCCTGGGCCGGCCCGGAGCCCGTACCGCGCTTAAGCTCAAACACTCTATCGACGAGTTCCTACCCGCAGTCCAGCTCGGAGTCACCGTCGCCGGGCTTGCTCTCGGCTGGGTCGGCGAGCCAGCCATCGCCCAGATCATCCTCAACTTCGAGTCTTCCTGGCATGCTCTGCCCGAATATGCGGTCGTCTACGCCCACACCATTTCGGTCATCCTCTCCTTCGCGCTCATCACCTACTTCGAAGTTCTCCTGGGTGAGCTCGTCCCCAAATCCCTTGCCCTCCAGCGAGCCGAGCGCATTGCCCTCGCTGTCGCCGGCCCGATGGACGTCTTCATCCGCATCACGCGCCCGCTGGTTAAGCTTCTCAACCTCTCCGCTGGAGTCGTTCTCCGGCTCTTCCGCGCGCCGTTACGTGGCGAAGGTGCCGTCCACTCCCCGGAAGAGCTGAAACTCATTGCCACAGCGACCCGCCGCATGGGCCTCTTGCCGGTCTTCCAGGAAGAGATAATCCATCGCGCCATCGAGCTAAATCACGTCACTGTACGGGAAATTATGACTCCCCGAGGGAAGATATTTTCCCTCCCAGCGGACCTTCCACTCCAGCAAGCTTCCGCCCGTATCGTCGAAGAGCAACACTCCCGCGTCCCTGTCTACGACCCCGCCACTGGTCCCGAGTACATCATCGGAATCGTCTACTCCAAGGACATCTCCCGCCTCATGCACTTCCGCGCTATCGCTCTCTCCATGGGTGGCCACGGAGAATCGGGCCTCACCCTGCGCGAAGTCATGCGGGAGATCACCGTCGTCCCTGAGACCAAACTCGCTATCGAACTCCTCCAGGAGTTTCAGGAGCGGCGACGCCACATCGCCATCGTCGTCGACGAGTTCGGTTCCACAGTCGGCCTCGTCTCTGCCGAAGACATCCTCGAACAGGTCGTCGGCGAGTTGGAAGACGAGTTCGATATCAGCCGCTCCCCGCTCCTCAGCACTACCGGAGCAATGACCCTCGACGGCAGTACGCCACTACGCGATCTCGGCAACCAACTCCACTGGACCTTCCCCCGCGAGACCGGCGTCGAAACCCTCGCCGGCTTTCTCCTCGCACAGCTTGGCCACATTCCCAACGTTGGCGAAACGGTTACCTACCAAGGTCGCCGCTACACCATCGGTGAAATGGCTGGCAGGCGCATCAGCCGTGTCATCGCCGAGGACGTCAACGTCACGCCGGAGACATCGTTGAGCCGGCCTATGAACCAGGAAGTTCGGAGCAGGGAAGCCGGGAGCACGGAAGCACGCAGATGACTCGGATCGCTCTCTGGAAGCCCCTTCGCCGTCTTCTCGTCACGCTCCCGGTCCTCTGGGTTGTCGTCTCCGTTGTCTTTCTTCTTATCCACCTTGTCCCGGGCGATCCCATCGTTCAGATGCTCGGCGAAGGAGCGACCGCCTCCGATATCTCCGCTCTTCGCCATTCCTACGGACTCGACGCCCCCCTCAGTCAGCAGTATGGGCATTACTGGCATGGTTTGATTCGTGCCGATCTCGGACAGTCCCTCCGCCTCCACGACTCCGTCACCCACCTTATCCTGCAGCGCTACCCGTACACTCTCGCGCTCACATTGGCTGCACTTCTCATCGGAGTAGCTCTTTCAATCCCCGCAGGCGTCTGGTCGGCGATTCATCGCAGCCAATGGCAGGACCGCACCCTCGGGGTTGTTTCCCTTGTGGGTCTCTCCTTTCCGAACTTCGCCCTGGGTCCCATCCTCATTGTTATCTTTTCCATCCAACTCGGCTGGCTTCCGGTCTCCGGAGCAGGCACAGGCACAGCCATCAGCTTCTTCCTTCATCTCATTCTTCCAGCGGTCACGCTAGGACTCAGCCTTGCCGCTATCCTGACCCGAATGGTTCGAACCGCGATGCTCGAAGAACTTAGCCAGGATTACATCCGCACTGCCCGGGCCAAAGGTCTCACCGAAAACCAGGTCGTTTACCGCCATGCTCTTCGGAATGCATTAATCCCGGTCCTTACTGTCATCGGGCTACAGTTTGGCAGTCTGCTTGCAGGGGCTATTGTGACCGAAACTATCTTTAGCTGGCCTGGAATCGGTCGACTGACATTGTCGGCTATCTCGAACCGTGACTATGCGTTAGTGCAAGGTTGCATTCTGGCCGTCGGGTTGACTTATGTGGGAGTGAATCTCCTGACCGACATCGCCTACACTGTAGCCAATCCGCGTATACGCGGCCGGTAGTACGACCAAAGAAGGAACGCATGCGACTTACTCGAACTCTGTCTTACTTGACCGTTGCTCTGCTCATCGTTCTCTCTGCCACTATCCCTGCCCTCGCCCGTGCCCAGGACGGGCAAGATAATTCCATATCCAGGCCCGTTCCCGGCAAACCCGAGCCCGTCCCTGCCTTCCTCAAACCGAAGCCTGCGGCCCCGGAGCCGAACACCCCCCCTGCGCGGCCCTTCCACGACCCGCGCTACGGCGTTTCTTTCACCATCCCCCCTGCCTGGAACGTCGACCGCCGGGATGGCACGGTCAGCACCTTCCGCCTCGACGCCCGCAACGCCGCACACACCGCCCAGATGCGCGCCGTCGCCACCATCAGTTTCAACCCCCACCCGCTATCGACCTTCAGCGGAGCGCTCTTTTACTTCAGTGTCACCCCCAACGTCTCCGCAAACCAGTGCGCTGCGCAGGCCATCGCCCGCGCCCCCCACACCGTCGCGACCACCCAGGTCGCCGGTGTCCCCTTCACCCATGGCTACGACGAGCACGGCGGTATCTGCACCGAATCCCGTGACGAGATCTATACCACCGAACACGGTGACGCGTGCTATCGCTTCGACGCAGTCATCAACAACTTCTGCGGTGGTGAAGTCAGCGGGGTCCGCGACATCACCGACCGTGAACTCGACGACGTCCGCAAACGCATGCAGTCCATCCTCAACACAATCCGCTTCGACAACTAACTCTGCGGCACCTTGCCGACCCGGCTGATCTTAGCCTGTTTGCGTCGTCACCTTGACCATGAACTTGTCGAGGGCAGGACCATTTGAGTGCGCTTATTCTCGCACGCTTAAAACGATCCACAAATGTTATCCTCCCGCGGTAGCTATGAAGGGACTTTTGGGCCTCGTATGCGACACTGCACCTTTCTTTTACTTCTAATCCTCTCTGCCGCTCTGTACGCCCAGAACGTTGGTGGGGTTGCGATGTCCGCGGTTCCTGGCATGCCCTTCACGGGCGAAGAAACCATTGTCTGGGCCCATCAGCTCAACGATAGAGCAGTCACCACGCGATGCACTGGAACAGTTGCACGCGATAGTCAGGGGCGTACTTATCACGAGACCCACTGCTTCACCGTCGATCCCGGAGATCCTCGGACCACCCCCTTGCGTATCACACTCCACGACCCCGGCGCAGGCGTCATCACCGAATGCGATCTCTCGACAAAAAGTTGCAGGATCATTCCGTTCCCCGCTGCCAAGGTCGCTAAAACGACTCCTGTTACCGAGCAGTCAGTGAAGGAAGACCTCGGATCCCGGGTCATTGACGGCCTCACAGCGACCGGTACCAGGATCACTCAAACTTCCATTCTCAACGCTCCCGGTCCTTCCCAAACCACGGACAAGAATAATGATTCGTCGATAGTCGAATTTTGGCGCTCCGCGGATCTCAAAGTCGATCTGTCCGAACTCCGCAAGTATCCGCACGGCGAGATTCAAGACGTTCATCTGGCGATCACCTCGCATGCGGAGCCTGACCCAAAGATCTTCACCATTCCCGCGGGCTTCACCGTTAGGGATGATCGCGCTCTCCGACGTATCGGTGGTGACGTGTCAGCGCCCGTGCTGATCTACTCAGTTGCACCTGAGTTCGCTCAGCAAGCGAGGAACGCCAACATCGCGGGCAATGTTCTAGTCAATCTGGTCGTTGACCAGAACGGCAATCCGACGAATGTGCGCGTTGTGCGCGGAATCGGGCAGGGTCTGGACGAGAAAGCGGTTGAGTCGGTCAGGAAGTACAGATTCAAACCGGCGATGGAACATGGACAACCGGTTCCCGTAGAGCTCAATGTAGAGGTCAACTTCCAAACTTTTTAGTTCATGCGGCACAGAACCATCTTTCTACTTCACCACTAGCTCTTTCACGCTGGCCTCTACCCCCTCTTCCACCGTGACAAACCCCACTGTTACAGGGAGGGAAAACCGCCGAGGCCCGGCACTTCCCGGGTTGAAAAACACCACACCCTCTCGTACATCCACCGAAGCCTTGTGCGAATGACCGCTCACCACCATTGCGACGCCCGCAGCCCACGGACTGATATCCATGTCGTGCGCCGAGTGCACCAGATAGAACAATTGCCCGCCTAACTCCACCACATCCGTTGCAGGCAGCTCGGCACACTCACCGCTGATGTCTACATTTCCGCGAATCGCCGTTACCGGAGCGATCTCACGCAGCTTCTCCAGCACGGTAATATCCCCTACGTCACCTGCATGAAGAATATGTTCCACTCCGCGGAGTGCCTCCACCGCTTCTGGGCGCAACAATCCGTGCGTATCCGAGATCACACCAATCAACATAAGCGTCAAGCCACCTTTAAACTCTGCAGTGATGCAAACGCCTTGCTCAACTTAGGATCATGGCTCCTGTCCGGGTCGATTCGCAACTCAAGCACCCCGATCCCATCCAACTCTTTCGAATAGTCCTCAATCTCTTCTGTCGAACCCTGCGGCGAAAAACTCCATTGTTGCCGCACTACCTCACGCAACTCACCCGCACTACCTGCAAAAATCGCAAACTCCTGGGAGCGCTCCACCGTGCGCTCGACAAAATGTACCTGAATCTGTCGGATCGTCTGCGGCCCATCGAAGATCAACCGAATGACTTGTGGCCCGGGCGTCGATGCTCGCCAGCCCGTGGTTTCACCACTCCCAAGCGCGTTCTCGATCGGGAAATTAGAGTCCTCAGACGTAATCTCCACGTGAGCGATCTGCTCCAGATCAAACCACTGACCGCCGGCTGGCACAGCCCTCGTATTTTCAGGTGTTACGATGCTTTTTCGCACAATGGGACCTCAGGTACTCAAGGCCAGCATATCGGAGAACCCGCTTCTCAGATAAACGTTGCCGTTACTGCTAAAGTTTCGTCAAAACATTGTCTCGTGTGGAGAAAATAGCGGAGAATCGCAAATCTGCAATTTGTAACCAAAAGGTTTTGTGAGGAGATCATCCATGGGACGTGAAGCTCTGTGCGAGTGCGAATTTGCAGGAACCACCGCCAAAGTGAAGGCGCTCCTCGAAACGAATGAAATCATTCTCCGCGGCGACATCCGTCTTACTGCGCCTTTCCACGCACTGCAAAAGGTCAAAGTGCAGTCCGAATGCCTCTGCTTCACAATCGACAAAAAACCACTTCAACTCCATCTTGGAGCCAAAACCGCCGAAAGCTGGGCAAAGAAGATCAAAACCCCACTTCCATCTCTCGCGGACAAGCTGGGCATTACCGGCAAAATCGTGCGAACGATCGGTGACGTTTCTGACCGCGCGCTCTCTACCGCCATCGCATCGGCCGCACAAGTCTCCGCACGCAATCCCCATCTCATCCTCGCCCGCGTCGACACGCCGGAATCACTCGCCGCAACCCTGAAAGAAGCAAAAGCCCAACTCGCTCGATCCATCCCAATCTGGCTTATCTATCGCAAAGGCCCAGGCCATCCTCTCAACGAATCACACATTCGTTCCACTCTGCGCTCTCTCGGCTACATGGACACCAAAGTGGCTTCAGTCTCCCCAGAACTCACCTCTCTCCGCTTCAATCTCTCAAAATCCCGATAACGGAAGTCGGTACCGCTCACTCTGCGAATACCGTCTATACCTTCGTCCACGTGGAATTATTCGACCAGGCGATCGTATTGGGTGCCTCAAGCTTGGCGGTATAGGTACTGTCGTCTGGAAACGTCACCATAATGTCGGAGCCATCGACGACCAAGCCAAAGGCCGACGGCCGCTTATAGAAAGACATATCAATCGAGATGGCGTTGTTGTGGACAGCGATGACGGGCCCCGTAACACCACCGCTCGCCCATTTGCCGTTCAGATCGATCACCGTCGTGATCGGCGCCGTGACGAAATTCTTCCACGATTGCAGAATCTGCTGGAAGCCTGGGACGCCGATAAAGGCCAGCTCGGCAGCAATCCCCTGAATTCGCGATAGCTCAGCCGCAGCCAGCGCGCCTTTCTCAAGGCCGGAGGGCTGCTCGCATGGAGGGTTTCCCTTCTGCGCGTCAAAGTACGCCAGGCTCACCCCGTGCTCACTATGGGAGTAGCCATCGATAACCGTGACCGTCTTGGTCTTCCCCACCGATGGAGATGCGGCGTCCTCCTCAACCCGCGCAAGGATTGGACATTGAATAGTGTGACTCTTCACGCTGACGGTATGAGCCGCCGTGACCGTATTGATGGCGGAGTTAATCATGCTGGTGAGCAGCGCCACCATCGCGGTGACGCCATTAACGACGACACTTTTCGGCTCTCGTAGGCTCGCTGGCTCCGAAGCGATCACAAAGAGCCTCATTGTTCCTGCTTTCACAAACCCAGGAAGAAAGAACGCCAGGTCGGCAGCCGAGCTCAGATTGAGTTCGATGAAGAATTGAACTCCTGCGATCGATTCGCTCTTGGCCGTCTCCAGTGCCGCCTGGTTCTTGCTACTGAGAAAGTCCTGAATGCTCGCAGTCGCGACATCCGAGCTGGCGAGCGCCGTCGCCATCGCGTCTCGGTTTACGGTATCGACAACAATCTGAATTTGCTGTGCGATCAGATTTCCTAACTGGGTAAAATCGCTCTGCAAAGTCTGCTGCAAATCCTGAATCGCATTCAGCAAGTCCTGATTCGTAGGCTGTCCCAGATCGTCAATAAAGGAATAGATCGCCAGTCCGCTGGAGATGATCCCGGATATATTTGCCGCTACTCCAATGATCTGCAGGGAATCGCTGTCCTGAATATCTTTCGCAAATGTTCCTTGTGCCATAGAATCTCCATGAGTTTTTCTGTGTATTCCCAAGGCCCGAGGGGGTCGTAAAAGAAAGTTCGCTTGCCCACGCCGCTGCAACATCGGGCGCCGCATTCGAACCCTTTTCTGAGCGGCGATGATCTTACTCTCTTCGGGGAACAACGGGAAAATCCAAGACAACATAGCCCTGCTGGCCCTAAATTCCGACGCTCATCCGAGTCCGAGGATCCATCCAATCCCGCAGCGCATCGCCAATAAAATTAAACGAAAGCACGCAGAGCATCACTGCCATCGCCGGAAAGAAAACCAGATGCGGCGAGTCGAACAGATGGGACCGTGCATCATTCAGCATCGAACCCCAGCTCGCCGTCGGCGGCGGAACCCCGAGCCCAAGAAAACTCAGCGTAGCCTCTGCCAGCACAGCTCCGGCCATTCCAATCGCGGCCTGCACAATCAGTGGCTGCAGAATATTCGGCAGAATATGTCTACTCATCACTCGCAGATCTGAAGCCCCCAACGCCCGCGCCGCCTCCACAAACTCGCGCTCCTTCACCGCCATAACCTGAGCTCGCACAAGCCGCGCATATCCCACCCATCCCGAAATCGCCAGCGCTAGAATCACATTCCCTAACCCCGGTCCCATGAACGCGACAAACGCAATCGCTAGCAGAATTCCTGGCAGCGCCATAAATGCATTCGTCACATAAACATTGAGGACAGTATCAGTCCACCCTCCATAAAATCCCGCCAGTCCCCCCGCGACCAGACCGACAGCAAGCGAAAGCCCGACCACGCTGACCGCAACAATCAGCGAAATCCGAGCCCCAAATAGAGTCCGCGACAAAATATCTCGCCCCAGCTCATCGGTTCCAAACCAATGCGCCCATGACGGGCCCATCAATCGCCCGGTCAAATCAAGCTTCGCCGGATCCTCTGGTGCCAGCCATGGCGCAAACACAGCACATATTGCAAATACAACCAGCAGGGCGAGGCCCACAGTCGCCAACGGCTGTCGTCTCATTGTGTCAACAACATTTCCTGTTACACCAAGTCTTTCCACGCCACAATCCTACATCCCCGCCATTCTCAAGAGCTCCGGAACCCTGTTTCCCCGTTAAACTTGAAAGATGAGTTTTCTTCGCCGCCTCCCCATCGCAATTCCCGCAGCCATCCTTGTCATCTGCATCGTGGCCTTATGGTGGACCCGTGATTCCGTGGCTCATCTGCCATCCCGTCAAGGCAGGCGCGGAGCTGCTGCGCACAATACTCTTGTCGACCAGCGGCCATGGGACACCATCGCGTCTCTCGCCCCGCTAGCGGTCTCTGCCGAAGAACAATCCCTTGCCCGCGAAGCCGAGCGCCTTGCTGACCATGACATCGATCAGGCCTTCGCGCTTGCTCTGCGCCAAGCTACCCTCCAATCCCGCACCCTCACGGGCGATGCTCTCGCCGCACAGCAAAAAGTCGCCCAACTCCAGGCTCTGGCCAAAGAAGATCAGGGCAAAGTGGACGATCTCACCGCGAAACTGAAACAACCCAACGGAACCATCGCGCAATCTGACGACCTCGACATTACCAAAGCCCAGCTCCAGCTCGATAACGACGAGCTCGCGGACGCCAACGAACAGCTTGCACGTCTCAGCGGCGACAAGCGCCCTCAAATTCAACAGGAACTCACCGCCCGCCAGGCTGTCATGAAGAAGTACGACTCACAAGCCAGCGGTGGACAAATCGCCATCCTTACTTCCACTCGCCGTGGAACTCTGGCCGGCCGCATCTCTTCCTGGTTCGATCAACGCACCCGCATGGCCCTTGTTTCTCAGGCCAAAACCGACACCGATGCTGACGTCGCTCGCCTCACTAAACTCCATGACGACTTCGAAAAGCAAGCCGCTGCTGCGACTACCGCCGTCAACTCAACAGACGCCCAGTCAGACGCCACAAAAAACCGCGTAGCGCGCATGACCCAGGCACATTCTCTCGCGCAGATGCACAACATCGTCGAAGACCAGCTGGAAACGCAAACTCAGCTCTCTGCCGTCTACACCAAATGGCTTGCGCAGCTCCAGATTCAACACGGCATCGTCGCCCATCTCGCGCTTGAGTCCTTTGCGTGGATAGCCTTCATCCTTCTCTGCAGCGCGCTTCTCTCCGCCGGCGTTCGGACCCTTCTCGAGCGTACTGCAATGGATCGGCGCCGCCGCCATACCCTTCGCACGATCGCTACACTCACCATCCAGATCATCACGCTCGCCCTTATTCTGCTCATCCTCTTTGGAGCACCGAGCCAAACCCCAACCATCCTCGGCCTCGGCGCTGCCGGACTCACCGTCGTCTTCCAGGACTTCATCCTCGCTTTCTTTGGATGGTTCATCCTCATGGGTAAAAACGGAATCCGCGTTGGTGACTGGGTTGAGATCAATGGTGTCGGTGGCGAGGTGATCGAGATCGGTCTCTTCCGCACCGCCCTTCTCGAAACTGGTAACTGGACCGACAAGGGCCATCCCACCGGCCGCCGTGTCACCTTTATCAACAACTTTGCGATCACCGGTCAGTACTTCAACTTCTCTACCACCGGTCAGTGGATGTGGGATGAGATTACTGTCAACATCCCACCCGGCATCGACTCAGGCAAGACGATCGAGGCCATCCACAACACGGTCACCAGGGAAACTGAGAAAGACGCCAGTCAGGCCGAGCACGAGTGGAAGAGCGGAGCGCACACCGACGGCCTCACTCAGTTCAAGGCCACCCCCTCAGTCGATATGCGCCCTGCAGCCTCGGGAGTCGATATTGTCGTCCGCTATGTCACCCGCGCCAACGACCGCTTCGAGATGCGCAACCGCCTCTATCAAACCGTCATCGATCTGTTACACAAAAACGAAACACAAAAAACCACCTGATCTGTGTTCTTTACAAGCTGTCTCTTATACTGCGAGTAATGCTCCGAACGGCAAGACTTCTCCTCGTCTGTGCAACTCTCTCCACCGGCGCGGCCGTCGCGCAAAACCCTGTGGTTGTTTTTCCCAAAAACTACAGCATCGCCCTGGACAACGATCTTGTCACCGTTATTCGCGTCCACTACGGTCCGCACGAGCATGTCGGCGTGCACGATCACTCCGGTTTCGCCACCGTGTATGTCTATCTCAGTGATTCAGGTCCCGTGCATTTTATCCACGACGAGAAACCGCCCTTCGAACAAACCCGCCCCCCTACAGTCAAGGGAAACTTTCGCGTCAGTCCGGGGCGCAAAGAGCGACATAGTGTCGACAACCTCGGCGGCCAAACATCCGATTTCCTGCGCATCGAATTTAAGAAGATTTCAATCGGCGAAAACAATGGTCTCAAGGAATTCCGCGGCAAAGCTCCCGCCGCGCCTCTTCACAGCGGAGATACTGTCGAGTACACCAATCCAAAATTGAGTCTCGAGCGCATTATCTGTAACGCTGGAGCTCCATGCACCATCGAGCCCATTGCCTCACCATCGTTGCTCGTAGCGCTCTCGTCTTTTGTCATCAAGACGACAGGTGCATCCTCCGAATCAATCCCCGACGGTGGTATCAAGTGGTTGGCAAGCTCGGACTCGGCTTCGATAACCGGAACCTCGCACGAGCCTGTTCACCTGCTTCGCATTGTCGTCAATCAGCCGAAGAGATAATTCTTAGCGATTCAATACCGTGGATCAGGAAGGCATCGGTCTCTGATGCAGGATCATCCACGAAGTCCCGAACCGGTCTCGCAACATTCCAAACTTGAACGCAAAGAAGGTCTCCGCCATCGGCATAAAAATCTCGCCGTCATCTTTCAGAAGCGCAAAGATCCGCTCGGCCTCCTCGCTGCTGTCGACGCCAAGCGAGAGATAGACGCTCCGCATCGGTTGAAAACGTTCTGGCGGTACATCGCTACCCATCAACTGGGTCTCGCCGATCTCCATGTTTGCGTACAGAACGTAGTTCTCCAATCCTGGCGGAACGTTCTTCGGATCTGGTTGATCCGCAAAGCGCATCATGAAAAGAATTTTTCCGCCAAGGTTCTTCTCATAAAACCGAAAAGCCTCTTCGCATTTCCCGCCATAGTTCAGATATGTATTCAATTTCATCGAGTGCATCCTCCTCGTGTCGGATAAGTCTAATTCACTCAAATTTTCTCCTCTTCAAAATGCTCTGGCTTGCTAAAAAAATCTGCGGTCACTACGCTTGTGGAATGACTCAGGAGCTTTGGACGGCAGTTGATCGTTACGTGGTCGAGAACCTCATTCCTTCAGACTCTGTTCTGGATAAGGCATTGCAAGCAAACATCAGCGCTGGTCTTCCCACAATCGACGTGGCGCCCAACCAGGGGAAGTTGCTCCATCTCTTAGCGCAGATTAAGGGTGCCAAAAGAATCCTCGAGATCGGAACACTGGGCGGCTATAGTACTATCTGGCTGGCGCGAGCGCTTCCTCCTGTCGGCAAACTCGTAACGCTCGAAGTTGATTCCAAACACGCCGAAGTCGCCCTGGCGAACATCGATCGTGCAGGGCTCTCCTCTCTGGTCGAACTTCGGCTCGGTCCCGCGATGGAATCACTCTCGCGCCTGCTCGACGAAAAAGCGCCTCCGTTTGATTTCATCTTCATCGACGCGGATAAAGAGAACATTCCTAGATATTTCGAACTGTCGCTCCGCCTCTCGCGACCAGGAACGGTCATCGTCACCGACAACGTAATCCGCGATGGTGCTGTGATTGACCCTCAGGACCCCGATCCACGAGTGCAGGGAGTCCGCCGCTTTTTTCAGATGCTTGCCACCAACACTCACATCGAAGCGACGGCTCTGCAAACTGTCGGAAGCAAGGGCTACGATGGCTTTACGCTGGCTGTTGTGAAATCTGTCGAGTAGACAGACGCTATGACCGCGAGCGATCGGACCCTTTATCGTCGAATCCGATCGCTTCAGTGCGCCTCAAGAAAAGTGATTCCTTTACCTCTCTCGTTCTTTCTTCTTGAAATCGACGAGTGTCTCGAAGCTGCCGGTATGGTAGACAGCCGAACTCCATGGCACACTCAAAACGAAGAGTGAATCCTGATGGCAGCTGCCGACGTCGACAGTGAACGCAGCGCTTGCATTGCCGCTTGTCGCTATGTCGCCAAGTGCAATCGGGAAACTGCCCGGCGCTGTAATCTTCGGACTGCATCGCTGTCCAAAGATCTGCGTCAGCTTGAAGCCGGTGAGCTCAGTTGTATAAGCGGGTCCTACGTCGCCGTTAGTCGCGGTGACCGTCACCGTACGAGTATCGTGTTCTCCTTCCTTCGTTGATGCAGAGAATTTCAACCCGAAGCCCGGCAACTCCTTCGGATCGACGATTCCCCAGTATGCGGGCTTGGCTTGCAATCCCATGTTGAACGGAAGCGGATAATCAGTCCGGGCAATCGGGAAACCGTCGAGCCACGTGTCATCGTCCGCGAAGCCCCAAAACGTAACGGCGCTTAGCTTTCTTCGCAGGTGTCGGAACGCCTCAAAATACTGCGCGTACAGCCAGCCCTGCTCCGCCAGTACTGCCGGAGGAATATTGTTGCCGTAGTTCGAGGTATTGTCGCCTCCGTTGTAGACGCTCATATCCAGCTCGGTAATCTGCTGCTCGATCCCCGGAAATTTCTCTGCAACCGTATCGATCGCCGTAACCATCGATTCTGGCGAAGGGAAGTTGATCGCGTTATGCATCTCGTGCCCAACGCCATCCAGCGGAATCCCGCGATTACGCAGATCCCGAACCACCTGCACCAGGCAAGCCAGCTTGTTCGGATCGGTCGTGCTGTAGTCATTGATGAACAGCTTCGTCCCCGCCGGGGCATACTGCCTCGCCGCCTGCAGCGCGATATCGATATAGCTCTTCCCCAGTACGTTATAGAACGGTCCATGCGCCAGGCAGTCAGGCTGCGAGGGATCGAGCGGCTCATTCACCACATCCCACACATACACGTTCGTGCCAAAGTGCTGTACCTCATTCTGAATATGCTCCTGAATATTCGCGGTCACGACAGCCTGATTTGCGGGTGAATTCGTTCCATCGCCCGTTGCGTAAGCAGGAGTCTGCGCTCCCGTCGCCCATACCAGATTATGTCCGCGAATCTTCATGCCATTGCACACTGCCAGGCCAACCTCGCTGTCGGCATTGGCGTAGTTGAACGTCCCCTTTGTGCCCTCCACCGAACTCCACTTCATGTCATTGCCGGAGACGATGCTGTTGAAGTGCATCGTCAACAATTGCGCATGCGGTCCGGACAGATCCGTCGTATCAATCTCTGCTCCGACAGGGAAGAACTGCGAGAAGGTCTTATAAATCGAAGGAATATCCGTCTGAATCGTCGGAGGAGCGACGTAGCTCAATTGAAAATCGTCAACGTAGAACGACACAAGGTCTGTGCCCGACGGCGGAACAGTCTGCAGATAAACAAACGCTGTCCCGGCATCATAAGCATTCGCCATGTTGTACCCATTGACGCTGATCTGATGCCAGTTTCCATCTGCAGGCACAGTTATCCCCGGGAATGGAGTAATACTCGGGAAGCTCGTAGCGCCGTTCAGCGTAGTCTGCAGGCTCATGTTGATCACGTGATTCGAGCCATCTGTCGGCGTTAGCAACACCCACGCGCTCAGGTTGTAGGTCGAACCCTGATACATCTTGTTGCTCACATTAATCTGTGGCCCATCGAAGTTCGCGCTCCTTCCTGTAACCAATAAACTATGTGTTCCGCTATGCGCCGCGGTGGTCGAGTTGGTCAGTGTTTTGCCCGTTCGCGAACTCCATCCATCCAGCCCGCCATCCTCGAAGGTCGAGGTAATTCCTGTATTGTCCTGTTGGCTAGGATTCGGTGGTGGGGGCGCAAGCTCGCCGATCACAACATCGCTGATATAGAACGAATCTGTCGCGCTGCTCGACTGGAAATAAAGTGTCAGCCCTGTAGGCGGCCCCGGTACATTACTGAAGCTGAAAGTCCCCTGCACCTTCGTCCACACTGTACTCGACAGCGCCGCCGAAGTTGCAAGATTGCTGAATGCTCCCGAAGTCGCGCAGTCAGCCGTCTTCGTCGACATCGTTACCGTCGGATTGCTGCTGTCAGCCGCGGCAAGCAGAACATACGCACTCACCTGGTAAGTCGCACCTGCCACAACATTCGGCACGGTCAGCAGATTCAGGCTCGGCCCCATAAAAGTCGCAGTCCGGTTCGTTGTCAGCAACGCCCGCTGGTTACCAGTTGGGTCGAGCACCGGAGGCACAGCGTTCGTCAGCGTCGAAGATCCGAACGGAGCCCACCCATCCAGTCCGCCATCGACAAAGGTATAACTCGCGATCGGAGTTCCACCGGGAGGCGGCGCAGTCTCAGTGATCACAACATTGTCCAGATAAAACGACTGAGCGGTCGTCGGCCCGACCAGCTGGGCGTATAGCTGCAAGCCCGTCTCGGTCGCACTCACCGTGTACGTTCCGCCAATCTGCGCCCATCCCGAACTCGAAACCGCCACCTGAAACGCTCCTACCGTGTCAAAGCACGTGCCTCCGGAACAACTTGGATCGTTCCGCCTTATCGTGAAGTTGGCGTTCGTAGCAGTCTCACCTGGAGTAAGTTGCACAAAACCGGTGATCGTATATTGGGCCCCCGCCAGAAGGATGCTGTTGAGCGCCAGTGAAGGTCCGCTGCTCGCCCCGCTGGAATTTGTCGTCGTGAGCAGACTGAAAGATCCTGCCTCCGCAGTCGCGTTGGTTGCAACAGGCGTAGTCGCGCCATTAAAGGAGGTCCAGCCCTGGGCCGTTCCGTCTTCAAAGCCATAGGTCGCGACCGTTTGCGCCCGCAGGGAACCGGCGCAAAAGAACACCAAGAGTGAGAGCAGGCAGGAAAGGGAAGTCTTTCCGGCAAGAGATGAGATGGAATTAGTCCTTAAGGCAAACATAATCTTTCCCTCCTACTGACCGTCAACAAATACAACTCTGCAGTGCGCGATGGGTCGACCGCTCCATCAGGAAAAAATTGATTTTATAAGGCGTATGGACGCTAAGCGATTGGAGCTATCGCTGTCAATAACTTCGTACAAATTTTTCATTGGAATTAACTACTTTCGGATTAGCGAACAGATTGTTTGCAATACAAACAATCTGAAGAGAGGAATTTTAGCCGCTATCCGACCCAGAGTAAGAACCTAACTCCGTAGGTGTTGCTCAGCCAGCTGCCCGAGAGCTTTTGAGTCTTGGGGTTCTACGCGGTACCAACCATTGGAACAACAGCGTCGCGCCAAACCCTCCGGCGAGTTGCGCTCCTACGAATGCAGGAACGTCAGGTGGCCGAATTCCGGCAAATGTATCGGTCAACGAACGCGCCACAGTCACTCCCGGATTCGCAAAGATGTTGAAGCGGTAAACCAGTAGGCAGCTGTAATGTATGCACCCACGGCGAACGACACCGCGTTCGGACGAGTCCGCGCGCACCCCCAGATCACTGCAAGCAAACCGAAGGTGGCGATAAACTCACTGAATACCTGCGCTGATCCGCTCCTCGCGTGCGTTGAAACGGAAAGAACAGTTAAACCGAACATCATGTGGGCAGCCGCGACTCCCGCAAAGGCTCCGGCAGTCTGCGCAAACAGATAGACAGGAGTTTCGCACCACGCAGTGCCGCCCAGCCATGCGTCTGTCAGCGTTACAGCTGGATTTAAATGCGCTCCGGACACAGGCCCGAATGCCAGAATGATGGAAATCAGCGCCGCCCCTGTCGCAACCGTATTCGCGAGCAGAGCAAGAGCAATGTTGCCTCCCGAAAGTCGTTCTCCCATGATTCCCGAACCTACAACCGCAGCGAGCAGCAGCAGCGTGCCGATAAACTCTGCGACAGCACGTCGTAAGAGGCTTGGCTTCATGACCGGCCGATCCTCTCGATTTCTTTCTGTATCGTAAGCTGCTGCAGCGTCGCCAAAGGAAGCGAAAGAAACAGTCCGATTCTCCGGTCGAGCACAACAAACGCGTCCCGGAATGCACGACTAATCTCCTCCGGCGTTCCCTGCACAGCTGCAGGATCCGCAATACCCCAGTGAGCCGTCATCGGTTGCCCCGGCCAGTACGGGCAAACTTCATTGGCCGCGTTATCGCACACAGTGAACACGAAGTCCATCTTCGGCGCCTCTGGCGCGGCAAACTCATCCCACGATTTGCTCCGCAAACCGGCAGTCGTCATTCCCGCAGACTCAATTTGTCTCAGTGCCTCCGGGCGTGGCGATCCCGAAGGATGGCTGCCCGCACTGTAAGCCGTAAATAAGCCCTTGCGTTTTTGATTCAGAATAGCCTCGGCCATGATGGATCGCGCCGAATTTCCGGTGCACAAGAAAAGAACGTTGTAATGATTAGTCATGGTAGTTACTCGCCTTCTGTATTAGAGCCACAGCAACCCGGCTCGCAGCATGCACGGTTCGGTTTCGTCGCGCGTAGAAATGCACTTGCAAACTTACCTTCCACTTGGCCCGCAATTGCATCCACGTCTATGCCGGCTTCACTTAGAAACTGTCGTGCATCTTCCACGTTGTAGACACGGGTCGGTTCGATCGACACATCGCCAAATCCCGCACCAGTCAGCTTCGCTCGATAATCTTGCTCTTCCAGAGCGCCCGCGATGCATCCTACCCAGAGCAACATGCTTCTGCGCACTGCCTCCGGAATCGTCCCTCGGACCACTACATCGGAGGCCGCAAATCTCCCTCCCGGCTTCAGTACGCGAAAGGCCTCACGTAACACCCGGTCCTTATCCGCCGAAAGATTAATCACGCAGTTCGAGATCACCACATCCACCGAATTGTCCGGCAGAGGAATGTTCTCGATCTCGCCCTTCAGAAATTCGACGTTCTCAACGCCACTCTCTCGCTGATTCTCGCGGGCAAGCGCCAACATCTCGTCCGTCATATCCAAACCGTAAGCTTTGCCCGTCGGTCCCACGCGCCGCGCCGAAAGAAGTACATCGATGCCGCCGCCGGAGCCGAGATCGAGTACCACCTCGCCTGCTTTCAATCCAATCAATGCAGTCGGATTTCCGCATCCCAGCGAAGCCATAATCGCCTTTTCCGGAATGACTCGTGTTTCATCTGAGCTGTAAAGATTGGTCGTGATCGGATCGCAGCACCGCAATCCCGGGTCACTGCAGGCCTGAACGCTGCCTGTCGCGGTGACGGAGCGCGCTGCCTCACCATACTTCTGTTTAACTTCTGTTCTCACACCCTCGCCCATGGAACTCATCGCTGCTCCTCGTATACGTCAAGGCGAATATATAAAGTTATAGACATATATGTCAAGACGTATATTATGAAGATATGGTCCGCGCTGCCAACGCCTTCGATCTGCCTCGCCTCTTCGCCGCTTTCGCCGACCGCACCCGACTTCGTCTTCTCAACCTGATGAACGGCCGTGAAGTCTGCGTCTGCTATTTTGTCGAAGTGCTCAAACAAAGCCAGCCCAAAATATCGCGCCATCTCGCCTATCTACGCAATGCCGGAATTGTCAGTGCGCGTCGGGAGGGGAAGTGGATGCACTATCGCATGGAACGTCCGGCAAATCCCGGTGCGGCTGCAATCCTCGACGTCACCCTTGCCTCCTTCGCCGACGACCGCGAGATGCAGTCCGATTTGGCCAGATTGAGCAAAGCTTGTTGCGAACCAATGCCCTTTATCACCCTGCAGGGTGCACCTATTCCGGCACGTCTCGCGGCAGAATGAGCCTCACCGGTTCTCTGCATTATGAAAAAATAGCCAACAGCATGATCCAGGAAACTCTGACGCAGCCTTCCCCGCCTGTTCCGCTGACGCACCGCATACTCGGAGTCGAATTCTTCGACGGTTCCGCCCGCGACGCCATCGACATCATGCGCAGAGGTGGTCTTCTCGTCGTCCCTTCCGCACCCACCCTCAAGGATCTCGATTCCGACACCGACTACCGCGACTCCATCCTGAACGCCGACCTCGCTATTACGGACTCCGCCTTCATGGTTCTCATCTGGAATCGCATGCAGTCGCGTCCCATCAAGCGTCTCTCCGGCCTCGAATATATTCGCGAGCTGATCCTCCAGCCCGACGTTCGCCAACCCGGCAACACACTCTGGATCATGGCGAGACCTCTGAGCGCGCAACGCAATCGGGACTGGCTCGCAGGGCAGGGAATCACCATTCCCGACGAGAACATCTACCTCGCTCCGATGTACAGCGCCAACGGCCCCATCGTAGATGAGTTGTTACTCGAACGGCTCAATCGCATTCGCCCGCAACACATTGTCATCACAGTTGGCGGCGGTACGCAGGAGCGTCTAGGCCTCTACCTGAAGCGCAACCTCGGCTACCGCCCAGCCATCCACTGCATTGGCGCTGCCATTGCGTTCCTCTCCGGAGACCAGGTCTACATTCCCGTCTGGGCCGACAAGTTCTACCTCGGCTGGTTCATCCGCTCTCTCTCCCAACCTACTCGTTTCATCCCTCGCTACTGGCACGCCCGCGCCCTATACTCCCTCATGCGCCGCTACCGCGATCGCCTCCCGGAGCTTAAGTCCTAGTCAACCAGGACAAACCTATAGCTCCGGTTCCCCTATTTGAATGCCTTACCCCTTAGCGGGTCGAGTGACCATCTCGGACCGAACCCACCGATACGCAACGACTTCGTTTTGCAACCAAGAACCAAGCTAATGACCACGGACTTACCTCACAAAAAACTTTGCGGGAAAAATCGCAATTCCGGTAGTGGGTCAGTTTCAAACTGACCCACTACCCAAATTCCCCTGTAAAAACGCACAGTCCGCAACCTGTAAATCTTTTTACAAAAGGAGCAGACATCCTTTCACTATTCCCTCGTATTCTGACGATAGATACAGTGGGACAACGCCTCCCCGCTTGCCTGAAAGTTGTATTACTTTCTCGGCTCCCCACACCTAAACTTACCCCTATGCGGCCCTCCCCCCAA
>Ga0206901_1042_pt1 | contig 25128 bp, 25 predicted proteins | sample Alteio_BWOrgHeat_47_FD_152936 | JGI IMG/M metagenome (GOLD analysis project Ga0206901, IMG submission 152936) | Enriched cells from forest soil in Barre Woods Harvard Forest LTER site, Petersham, Massachusetts, United States -... | ecosystem: Environmental > Terrestrial > Soil > Temperate forest >...
AGCTAAACAGTTGCCTGCATAAGGGTTATTTATTTTTTCAGGGCGTAGGGGAACTCAAAAACCAAGCCAGCGATGGGGAGAACTACGTTGACGAGGTGGGCTCTCTTGTCGCGCTCGAAGTAGACTCGTCCGCTGATTACTTCATTGGGTGCGATTGAGGTTGCGGCGAGATTGTGATCCGTGTCGTCTACCTTTTGTTTTTCCTCTTCGGAGGATGAGGGGGCGGCGGGGTCGTTGGCAGCAAACGTCGACACCGGTGGGACAGGCTGAGGGACGGCGTTGGAAGGTGCTACTGCGGGCTGCGGGAGTACGAAGCTAGGGGGCGGAACGTAGAGAAGAACCTTGGGTTTCGGAGTGACGACTTCGACGCGAAAGTCATCCGGACTCATCGGGAGGGGCATGTCGGTGTGGTTGGTAATGCTGACGTCGGCCCTTGTGTAGATTCCCTCCTTCGAGAGGGAGACCATGACCGTGTAGCGTGGAGTGTCGATGACTTTATATTTGCGGCCATAGAGGGTTTTGGTTTCGCAACTGGACTCGCAAAGGATTACGTTCTCGGGCTGGATGGTCTTTTGGGGATCCTTGGGAACGCTGGCGGCAAAGGTAAGGGTGCCGGACGCAAAGATGGTGGCAAAGCAGAGCTTTTGAAGGTTCGTCATTGGTATACGCCTCCTTCGGCAAAAGCAATTGATGGCTAAAGTAACAGTTACCGATGAGGTACAGAATTACTCGATAGTTGTAGCGTTTTCTAAACGGCACGAAGGGTTGCAGCGTGCACGTTTGGCTTCGCTGGCAACCCTTCGGTGGTGATAGATGATTTTGTAAGACGAAACTTCACTGCGACAGTCTGCAGCGAGCTTCAGAGCGAGTTAAGCGGGCTGGATGTTAGCTGCCTGCTTGCCCTTGGGACCGGTCGTGACATCGAACGTGACGCGCTGACCTTCCTGAAGGGACTTAAATCCGCTGGCGTTGATTGCGGTGTAATGCGCGAAGAGATCTTCTCCACCATCCTCCGGAGTGATGAAGCCGAAACCTTTTGCGTCGTTAAACCATTTGACTGTGCCTGTTGCCATTTGCTTCCTACTTTCGTTGGGCGATATTTCGCCGGTGACTATAAGGTTAGCAGGATGTGGCGTAATTTCAATCAATAAAACGTCATCGGTTTTCTTTATCAACGATTTCTGCCATACCGGCAGACGAACTGGAGATAGGTTTCGCGGCTCTGCGAGTAGCGATTTTTGCCTGCGAAACGACGTCGGACGCGTCGAGGTCGTGTCCGGATTTGGTGCTGATGACGCCGCGGGTTACGTTCGAGCTGAAGGGCCCGAAGATGAGGGATTTATCGTTGGAGGCGGCGAGTTGGAGACAGAAGGATGAGGAGAGAAAGAAAGACTTGGATTGATTCTGCATCCTGGAATGGCGTAAATCGAGTTCAAAGGGAACTTCTGATTCCGGGTGTAATTGGCCGGCATCGCTACGGAGCACGACTGGTTTGGAGGAGAGAGTGAAAGTAACGGAAGGACAGCCCCTCCCCCGAAAGTGGTATTTTTGGATCCAAACAAAGCGGATACAATGCCTTAGCGGCAACAGCCCAGCTAAATTATTGCATTCACATTAGTTACGCGTAAAATACTTGCTTTTTGTTCGGGGCGTAAGTCGTTGGGTAAATCCAAAAGCCTGCCGGGACTCGATGCCGGGACCAGCCCCGTCTCAACTCTGATAATCGTGATATTGGATCTACCTTAGAACGGCGCGGATCTCTCTGATTATGTTTGCTTTATGTGATTTGAGCTTGACATTGCGATTCTTGGGCAGAAAATTTGGAAAATTATGTGAATAAAATTTCCTGAGAAATACGGAATTAATACGACTTTTGGGAATACAGTGTGTCCAGTTTGCAAGGGAGAGGTTAGACCAGGATGTCACGGCAGGCTCATTTAAAGGCGGCACAACACCATATTGAAGCGGCAAGCAGGCATCTTGCCGCTGCGGGCAAGCACGACACAGGGGAACATCAGGAAGCAGAGAAGGACTCCGAACGGGCCCAGATTTTGTCGAAGGTTGCGGATGGAAAATCAGCAGAAGCTTATGGAGAGTCGCGAAAGATCGCGCGGAGGAAGCCTGTCCTGAGGCGGATTTCGTAATCGCAGATTTTGTAGTGAATGATTCCCGATTAACTCCGATTTTTGGCAAAGATGATACGAGCGCTGGGCTGGAAACGCTTCATCGTTCCGCCTGACCAGTTGGCAGATCGGCGAGAGTCAATCCTTAATACATGTTGGGAAACCGAGAGATTGGTAGTGGTAGAGCCATCCACGGCATAGTTGCGTCCAAGCTTCTCATTTTGCATTGGACGATCTACTGATACAAGTCGCGTGATGCCGGTTGCAGGCTCTGTCTTCCGTTGCAGTTTCTTGCATCGCAAAGTTCGGGTCAGTATATTGGCGGTTTCGACGGGTTAACGTTTCCTGTGTCGCCTAAACTGCTTGCTGCGTCGCTACACGCCCGCATCAACCGAGGAAGAATGAATGATTTTCAGACGTTTTCTCTTTTTGACGTTGCTGTTCCCTGCTGCCGTCCTTGCACAGAACTCTGAGGCTAGCGGAAGATGGAGCGCACAGCGCGCGAACGATTGGTATGCAAAGCAGCCGTGGCTGGTGGGCGCGAATTTTATTCCGTCGGATGCGATCAATGAACTGGAGATGTTTCAGGCAACGACATTCAATCCGAAGCTAATCGACAAAGAGTTGGGGATGGGCGAGAGCATCGGGATGAATACGATGCGTGTGTTTCTACAGGACCAGCTTTGGCAGCAGGATTCAAAGGGGTTCGTGGAGCGGCTGAATATTTTTCTCGACATTGCGGCGAAGCACCATATTCGGCCGTTGCTGGTGCTGTTCGATTCGTGCTGGGAGACCAATCCGCATCTGGGACCGCAGCATCCGCCGATTCCCGGCGTGCATAACTCGGGTTGGGTGCAGAGTCCGGGCAAAGCGCGATTGATGGACAAGAGCATCGAGTCACAACTTGAAGCTTATGTAAAAGGCGTCGTGGGTGCACTTGCAAACGATGAACGTGTGCTGGGCTGGGATGTGTGGAATGAGCCGGACAATCGCGGCGGCGATACGGTGAAGGATGAGCCAGCGAAGATTGCGCGCGTGAATGAACTGTTGCCAAAGGTTTTCATATGGGCGCGGTCCGTGCATCCAGTGCAGCCGCTGACAAGCGGAGTGTGGAAGGGCAACTGGACCGATCCGGCAAAAGAAGATGAGACGACAAAGATTCAACTGGCAGAATCCGATGTGATCTCATTCCACAACTACGGATGGCCAGAGGACTTCGAGGCGAGGATTGTGTCATTACAGCCGTTGGGTCGGCCGATTCTCTGCACAGAGTACATGGCACGCGGTAATGGAAGCACGTTCGATGGAAGTCTTCCAGTAGCGAAGAGGCTGCAGGTCGCGGCAATTAACTGGGGATTCGTCGCAGGAAAGACGCAGACGTATTATCCGTGGGACTCGTGGGAGCGGCCTTATGTGCGCGAGCAGCCGACCATCTGGTTTCATGAAGTATTCAAGCAAGATGACACGCCGTACCGACAACGCGAGGTGGATCTGATTCGTGAGCTAACCGGGCGAGGGAGCCCTGTGGCGGCACGGTAGTCGATGGTCACGATTGAATCGCGGATTTAATCGTTGCCATGCCATGGGGTGAGGCGCGGAATCCATCGCGGCACATGAGTGAAGTAGGCTTCGTACTCTGGACCGAAGGTTTTGCGGAGCGTGGGCTCTTCGTAAAGGACGACGAAGAGATGTGCAGCGAGCCACGGGAAGATCGCGTAGATGAGAAGATGTTCGTCACCTAAGAAAAGAGCCTGGCCGAGAATCAGCGCGGTGAGTGCGAAGTACATAGGATTACGAACGAAGCGGTACGATCCTTGAAGGACGAGATGTCGTGTTGGGAAGACTGGTGCAGGCGTTCCGATTCCCTGAAGTGCAAAACGTGCGAAGGCTTCGAGGACAACCACGATGCCTGCTGCGATGAGAAGAATGCCGAGGGCTCGATAGGGCGAGAAGTCGAAAAACGAAGGGTGGAGGATCCAGCGCGAGATGCGCCATGGAATATATACGGCGACGGTGCCGGGAGCAAGAATGAGAAAGACTGCGGTACCGAGGATGGCAGAGATGCGTCGCGTATGATTCAGAGGATCGACTTTCCTCGGCCCCGTCATTGGGATAGTTTAGTGCGATAGGCCCTTGTGAACCAGAAGCGGAAGGAGTTCTATGCTGCTGAGTCTGAATACGAGGTTTGTGGGGAACGTCTACATCATCCGGTGCTCGGGCCGGGTGATTTTGGGCGATGAAGTCAAGGCGCTGGAGGTTGCGCTCGAGAAGGGTGAGAAGGAATTTACACGGTTTGTGGTGGACCTCAGTGAAGTTTCACGACTGGATAGCATTGCGATGGGGCTGCTGGTTCGGTATGCGGAACGGATGAACAGCCGTGGAGGCGGTGTCAAGCTGGCTTCGCCGCCGGACTTTGTGGCGAACCTGCTGAATATGACAAGACTCTCGGGCATGTTGCCGAGTTTTCCGACGGAGGAAGAAGCGATCCTGGCTTTTCTGAAAGAGCGCCCGGCGGACGGAACTGAGGAATCTCGCGGACCGCGGGTTCTGGTCATGGATGAGTCGCCGGATCTGTGCGTGTTTGTGAGGACGGTACTGGCACGTCACGGATTCAACGTTCGATCGACGTGCGCGTTTCGGGATGCGAAGATTTTGCTGAATGCGGATAGTGTGGAGTACATCGTAGTGGGTCCTGGAACTCCGCAGTTGCCGGCAGAGACGGTGGTACGATCGCTGACTTCGCTGGCTCCGGAGGCGAAGGTGGTGCGACTCGACGCGGACTTCAAAATTCTCGATGTGCAGGAAGCCACCGATACTCTATTACAGGCTTTTGGGTTGAAGAAGACTTAACTCTGGCCTGAATTCATGCGGGTCGAGCATCGCTAAGGTAACCCACGGCGGGTTCGTGTGTGCCGCCCAAAGCAAGGCCGAAGCGAGGCATATTGACGTAGATGCACTCGAATTGGTTCGCGGCGATCTGGTAGGTTTCGTGCCAGATGCCGACGGCGTAGGCGATGAGTTGATCGAAGGAGCGCCAGTACTGGATCATCGTGACTCTGCGCCAGTAGACGGATGTTTGGCCGCCCAGAAAACCGAGCTGCGGATTAGCGTAGAGTTCGCGGAGAATCGGCGGCATGGCCTTCGCTACAAGCGGCCACTGGTTGAAGGCGAGGAGACGGTTGATGCGCATGCCGATGAGAAAGACGACGAAGGGGCATCGATGCGCGAAGTATATCGACCTGGCTGGATGGTTGGCATGCGGAGACTATACCGAAAACTACTGAGTAATGCGGCCTTCGTAATGACTGAACCCTGTATGCTTGGAAGCGTTTGGAAAATCGTTTGTCCGGGAGCGCTTGTCGATGAAGTCCTTCGCGATATTTCTTGTTTGGGTGGTGGTGTGCTGCATTCCTTCGTTCAGCCAGGAGAAGGCTGCTACGCTGCCTCCTATGGGGTGGAATAGCTGGAACCATTTTGCAGGTAAAGTAACTGACGCAGATGTGAGGTCAGCTGCCGATTCGCTGGTCAGTACAGGCATGCGCGATGCGGGCTATGTGTATGTGAACGTCGATGACACATGGGAAGGCAAACGCGATGCGCAAGGAGTGATTCATCCGAACGAGCGGTTTCCGGATATGAAGGCTTTGGGCGATTACATCCACTCGAAGGGATTGAAGTTCGGCATCTATTCTTCGCCGGGTGCGCAGACGTGCGCACGTTACGAAGGGAGCCTCGGACATGAGGCCCAGGACGCGAAGACGTATGCGGAGTGGGGCGTGGATTTTCTGAAGTACGATCTGTGCTCATTTCAGCAGAATATGAACAAGGCGGAGGCGGAGCATTCCGGCGATATCAACGTGGGAAAAGAGTTGATGATTGCCGCTTACAAGAAGATGGGAGAGGCCCTTAAAGCCACCGGCAGGCCGATTGTGTACAGCCTCTGCCAATATGGCGTAGATCAGCCGTGGAAATGGGGCCCGGCGCTCGGTGCCAATATGTGGCGAACCACCGATGATATCAACGACACCTATGGCAGGATGATCGCGATTGGTTCCAGCCAGGCAGGACTGTCGAAGTACGCCGGACCGGGGCATTGGAACGATCCGGACATGCTCGAAGTCGGCAACGGCAAGATGACAGAGGACGAGTATAAGACGCACATGAGTTTGTGGGTGCTGTTGGCGGCTCCGTTGCTCGCGGGGAACGATCTGACGAAGATGTCAGCAGTGGATAAGGGAATTCTGACGAGTAAAGAGGCGATTGCAATCGATCAGGATTCGCTTGGAAAGCAGGGCGATCGCTTGTATGAGAGCGGAGATCTCGATGTGTGGACCAAGCGGCTGAGTGGTGGAAGAGTAGCCGTTGGGCTGTTTAATCGAAGCTGGGATACAAGGGATGTTTCGGTTGACCTCGCGGAGATTGGGTTCAAGAACGGGGCGAATCTACGCGATATCTGGGCGCAAAAAAACCTGGGGCATCAGTCAGGTGTATTTACCTCGAGAATCCCGAAGCATGGCGTGACTTTGATCGTCGTGAGCAAGTGAAACCCCTCTACCAGAGATTTCCCGCGCCGGGCGTGTATGAATTCGCAACAACGGAGTTCGCAACAAGCGTATCGGTCTGGACCACGCCACTGAATTTTGTCACTCCCGCGTTAATGTTGACGGCAGATGCATTGATCTCAAGCTGAGTAGCCGACATCACAATCTTCGACGCAGTGTTGATCGTGATCCCGGCGGAGTCGAGGCGAATGGTGTTACCATTGCCATCTTCGATCAGGACAGATGCAGCAGCTTGTTGCAGAGTAATCCGTTGACCGTGCGCAGTTTCGATAACCAGTTGTTCGTTGCCTTTAGCGTTGGTGTGGCGGCAGCATGGAAGAGGGGCAGGCGTGCTCATGGTCTCGGTACTCCTTTCGGAAGAACGCGGTCGGGAATTCTTCCCGGTCCTATAGTTCGCCGCCACTGCAGGATAACTTCAGCCAACAGGAGCGGCACTGCCCACGCGACCCACCCACGCATAACCGATTGTGATTCAGGATCCAGCCTGCCAAATACGTTCAGGTCTTTAAGAAGGCGAAATGATACGAAGGCAAAAGTGACGACGTAGCTTCGGATCATCCATTCCCGATGAGCAGCAAACTGTCTCCGTAGAACAGCGATGAGGCCCATCGACGATGTCGTAACCCATGCGAGCGCGAGAAAAAGCAACGCAACCCCAAAGGCCTTGTTGGGGGAGACATTAAAGCTCATGTAAACGGCTGCAATGCTGCCGATCAGAACACCGGATAGATACGTGCGTCCGATCCAGCGATGCACCTTGATGTATCGCTGCCTGAGAGCAGTGCTGAATTGAAATGGACCGAGAATCAGAGCCAGCGAGCCACCACCCAGATGCGCTACGAGCCACCACCTGGAGATCCAATAGTGTCTGTAGTGGGTTACGTCGAAGTGAATGTAGCGCCCAACAGCGACTCGATAAAAGTAGACGCCGACTGCCGCGATCGTAGTCCAACCCAGCCATACAAGAATTGTGCGAATCAGAGAGCCGCGGTTTAACCGCGCAAGAGTGGTTGTTGATGTCACAGCGCCATTCCTCCGACCATGAGAATAAGGCCCGAGTAATTCGTTCAGTCCGTTTATAGTCTCGCGACGACCCAACGCAAAGTTTTTTCCGCGAGAAAAGATTGTAAAACGGATTGGCGCTGGACGGCGCCCATTCAGGGTTTGATGAAGCCGGGAAATTTGAAGACCGTACCGGCGATGGGAAGAACGACGTTGATCTGTTGGAACGCCGCGCTCGCATCGCGCTCGAAGTAAACGCGGCCGTGGACCGCCTGGTTCGGCGGGATGGTGATTGCCTTCAGAAGCGGCGCGGACGCAAAGAGTTCGGCTGCTTCCTGTGCATCTCTTTGCCTTGCAGCTTCGCGCTCACTCACCAAGGTGTTCGCTGGGATATAGGCCATTCGGTCTGGTGTGGGGATATTCTCGACTCGCGACGGAGAGACGTAAGGAAAAACTTTCGCGCGACTGAGCGCCTGAATGCGAAATTCTTCCGGCGAGAGGTTGATGGGAGTAGAGGTAAGGTTGGTGATACTGACGTCGGCGCGGGTATAGCTGCCTTCATTCGAGAGAGAGACCATGACAGTGAAGCGATCAGTATTGAGTACTTTGTAGTCGTGGCCGAAGATGGTGTGGTGAATGCAGCCTGCATGGGGATGACAGACGACTACATTAGGGTCTCGGGAGAGATCAGCTGCGAGTGCGAGTGGAGTGGCAGCGACGATGGAAGCCATCAAGACAGTGCGGAGAGGGAGCATCGGAAGTACCTCGCCTGATGATGTAACGAGAGTAATGACCGGTATCTCGTTCGCCAATGACACGGAAGTGGTAGGGATCGGTTGGCTGGACGCCGATTACCGCGGAACTCGGTCCAGGGCATAGACTTGACGCACAGTGGACAAGACTCCTTTCAGCGTTTACGACTTCTTCGCCTACCTCGCTTCGGGAGCAATGATCGTCGTGACCCTCGACTACCTGTTCGGCGAGCAGCTCGTCCTGCGCCCGACGCTTTCAGTACAGATCTTTACGCTGTTGGTGATTGCGAGCTACATCGTCGGACAAGTCATCTCGCACCTTTCCGCAGTCGTGCTCGAGCAGTGGCTGGTCAAACGGTTGCTCGGGGGATCGACTGGCGTTCTGATGGCTGGGGAGCATAGCAGGTCCCCGTGGGCGAGGTTGTTCCCACAATACTTTCATGGTTTGAAGTCAGCGACCATAGCGCGTGTGATGGCGCAGGCGGAGAGACGAGGATGCAGGCTCAACGGGGACGAGCTTTACGATCATTGCTACGCGGTGGTGACCGAGGCGAGTGAACGCGCAGCGAGTCGGCTGGATTATCTGAAGAGCCAGTATGGTTTTGCACGTAACATCGCGTTTGCATTCTTCTGCTCGGCGGGAATGATTGTGTACGAGGATCTCGTTGGGCCTCGCCGAATTAATTTGTGGTGGGCCGTGGCAGGAATCGCCGTATCAGTATGCATGCTTTATCGATACCTGAAGTTTTACCGCGAGTATGCATCGGAGCTTCTCAAGCGATACGCCGAGCTCCCAGTGCTTTCGCAGGAATGAGTTGAATTTCACAGCAATCGGCTGACCCGCGGTATCGATACCTACTTCAACCTCCACGGCTCCAACGTCGCTGACGTCCAACCCTGATAGTTATTGCAGCTTGGCGTATTCCGACTTAGCAGCGATGAGAATGGGTATGTCGGGGTCGGAGTCTTTCCAAAGTGTGAGGAAAGTTTGATAGGCGGCGCGAGCTTTGACGTTGTCACCGGATAGTGCATACGCTCTGCCCAGCCCAAGATGCGCGAGCGAGCCGATCGGCTGATTCAGCACAATCCCCGGATGATCAACCAGCTTCTGAAATTCTGCTGCTGCTGCTGCCCCATTACGCGCCGCCAGATGCGCCTGCCCCCGCACCCATGCAGGGTAGAGAAACTGCAACGAAAGCGTCCCGCCAAGTTCGTACGGAACCGCCACTTCGAGATCAAGAATCCCCTGCGAGGGATTGTTCTTACTGATTTCGATCGCACCATGAACGGTGGGAAGGCAGTAGAGTTTCAGCATCGTATCCGTAGAAGCATTTCGGTCGCTCTCCAGTTGCTCGACCAACCTCTTCGCTTTGGCCGTGTCACCTGCGCGTGCCAGAGTCAGCGCAGCTAGCAGCTTGACGTCGCTTCCGGACCATAGTGACAAAGCCGCCTCTGCATTTTGTCTCGCAGCGACCGTGTTTCCAAACTCTGCCTCCCGCAGCCCGGCTGCAGCCCGCCATATCGCCGCCGCTTCCTTTGAGCCGGCGCGATCCGCGGACTCCACTGCGCGTCGAGAATAATCCTGCGCCGCCAAGAGCCGTCCGTAATAGGCTTCTGTGTCTGCCTGACCGGAGAGCATCGCGTCTTCGTCTCCCGCACGCCCCGCTGCCCATGCGAGCTGTTGTTCCATTCCTTTCCTGTCGCCTCTCCGGAAGGCAAGAAGATAAAGATTCCCGCGAATATACAGGCCGTCAAAGCCTTTCGCCTGAGCCTCTCTCAATACGTTCTCCCCATCGTCCAACCGATCCAACGCAATGTATTCGAAGGATAGGTTGCCGTATCCTGTCGCTGTTGGCTCAAGCCGCAACGCTTCTTGCGTCTTGCCTACTGCTTTCTCGTTTTGCCCCAACTGCTGATAGATGACTCCAAGATTTAAATGCGGCGTGCCGACCCGGGGATAGCTCTTCGACCAAAGTTCATACTCTTCAATCGCCTTCTCCAGTTCTCCCGTGACGGTGTGATAGTAGGTCGTCGCTATTCGGTATCTCTCGTTATCGCTCACGCGGTCTCGCAGCTCATAGGCTTTGGTCGCATTTTCCGCTGCCATATCTCCCTGATTTAGGTTGAAATACGAGAGGCTCAGCGCCGCGTACGCCCATGCAAAATTCGGATCGAGTTCAATCGCGCGCTTATAGAACGGAATCGCTTCTGTGTCACCGGTCCGGCGTGCCGTTCTGTCACCCTCGCTGAATGCTTTCAAAGCCTCCAGCGAAGGCGTGGATGCCTCCACCGGGACATCGAACTTCTCCACCGTCGCCAGCGATTCGCCGAGCTTCCGCCGTAGTTCCTTTGCTGTCTTTCCCAGGGTCTTCAGCACCTCTCGCTTGCCTGCCGCTTGTCTTTGTTCGCTGGCAAGGGTATCGCCGTCAGAACAACTAATCGCATTGAGGCCGATGACGTACTGGCCGCCGAGGTTCGAGATCGATCCGAGCACTGTCGCTCTGCTCCCGGTCCGAATGCAGACTTCCTGTGCAAGTTCCGGTGTGAGGTGCTGTGCCGCGGGTTGCCCCATCAACTTCAGTGTCTCTTCGATCTTTCGGTCGGAGATGATGTTCAGAAAAGGCGATTGACTCAGCTCGATTGTCAACGCCTGCTTGAGCGCATCGTCAAAAACCGGGTCGCCTGTCTTGTTGACGAAGTCCGCCAGGAGGACACTGTCTCTGTCAGTCAGCGGCACTGCCTGCGCCGAATGAGCCAAGCGCGACCGCAGATAGAGTCCTCCAGCCACGAGAACAATGAGTGCCAGAGCAGTAGCGGCGAGAACCTTCCAGACCGCCACGATCCGCGAGCTTAGTCGCCAACGGGAATGCGAGTCCGGTTGCGCAAGTCCAGGGCTCGGGCTCTCCGTTGCGATGCGGCTTATGTCGATGTCGCGCTTCAGCCGCTGCAGATCAGCACGCATCTCCGCAGCGCTCTGATAACGCAGTGCCCGATTCTTCTCAAGCGCCTTATTGACGATCCTCTCCAGTTCTGCGGGCACATCGGGATTCAATCGGACGAGGGCCACTGGAGCGCGATTGAGTATGGCGTCAAAGACCTCCCCGGCACTGTCTCCTCGAAACGGTACCTGTCCCGTCGCCATCTCATAGAGAACTCCTCCAAAGGCAAATAGATCGCTCCGGGCATCCAACTCCCAGCTCCGCGCCTGTTCAGGAGACATATATGCGAGGGTTCCAACCACAACGCCGCGTTTTGTCAGATCGTGGAGTTCCGCATCGTTGCTTGCCGTAGTCTCCGTGCCATCGATTACTTTCAACTTTGGAACGAGCTTCGCGAGACTGAAATCGAGAACCTTTGCGTGGCCGCGCTTCGTGACGAAGATATTCGCAGGCTTGATGTCGCGGTGAAGAATGCCCGCGCCGTGCGCTGCCTCCAGAGCTTCAGCGATTTCAATCGCGAAAGACAGCACCTGTTCACTCTCCAGCGGCCGTCCCGCAATCATAGATTTCAGCGTGCCACCCTCCAGGTATTCCATGGCGAGGAAGGAGTGGTCTTCATGTTTGCCGATCTCATATATCGTGCAGATATTGGGATGATTCAGCGCCGAGGCGGCGCGAGCTTCGCGGTCGAAACGGTGCAGTGCCTGCGCATCCGAGGCCAACGCGACAGAGAGGAACTTCAACGCGACGAAGCGGTGGAGCGTAATATCCTCTGCTTTATAGACGACACCCATACCACCACTACCAAGCTTTGCAATGATGTGGTAATGGGAGATGGTCTGGCCGATCAAAGAAGGCGAGTCTGCCATGAGAGGCTCATCTTAGGTTGGGCTGGAAAGCAAGTCAACGAACCGAACCGAACGAGAACCTACGAGCAACCTGCTCAACGCCAGACCGGAAACCTTCTTCCAGACTCTGGCTGGCAGCGTTGTACTTCCGCATAAAACTCATCATTTCTGATCTCTGCCACATCGTCATCTGCCAGCCCCAAGTTGATCTACCCGAATCGGCTTTGAGGGAATAGGAGTTCCAGGATGGAAGTAAAGTGCTCATTCCACCTAAAACTCTCCCCACTGCAATGGGCTGTTAACGCTTCTGTAAACAATGTGGAGACATGACGCGAAAGATCCGTTCATAAGCTAATGGAAGGACTTTTCGTCTTGCTTACCTCATCAGGCCGACTCCGCTAAAAGCTAAGTCTTATTGCATCCGCGTTTAGTGGGCAGAGGAGGAGATGCCGGGATCTTAGTTGCAGTGCCAGGGTAGATGTCAAGTATTCCGTATTTCATACCCCGCCAAACCACGATTAGGAAAAAATATGCACTTCAGGCTATGTCTTGTGTGCAAGGTTTTGACATCTGCGATTTAATTTGTCAAGGAATGGTCTTGTTACCAAAGTACTAATTCAGTCTGAAATTGGCAATAAAACCTTACAGTAGCGGCTTGTTACCGACGCCCTTTGCAAAATGGCCACCTACGTGCACTGGCATGGGCAAGTCAGAGAATTAGCCAGTAGCCTGCAGTGAGCGACTACGAGAAGTTCGTAACTCGCAGGGCGGAGCTTTACATTGAGCAGCAGAAAAAAAGGGGCTATGTAGCTCACAGGGCGAAGCTTTGCCCTCGTGAAGAAACACTGAGAGTTGAAGCACAATGAGTGGTTATCCTATGGAAACCGGACCGACGGAGAATTCCAAATGGTGGGTGCTTTATACGCGCCATCAGCATGAGAAGGCAGTGGCAGAGGTCCTGTCGACAAAAGGCTTTGAGGTATTTCTGCCGCTCTATGACTCAATAAGACGGTGGAAAGACAGGAAAAAGATGCTCTCTCTTCCGTTATTTCCCTGCTATGTATTCGTCCGGGGAGGTCTTGACCGTCGATTGCAAGTTGTAACGACTCCCGGAGTTCACATGATTTTATTTCATGGTGAACAGGTAGCGATGGTCCCAGAAGTTGAGATCGAGGCTATCCGCAGGGCAGTCGAGGGGCCTTTTAGAGTAGAGCCGCATCCCTTCCTTAAATGTGGCGAACGAGTTCGCGTTACACGTGGTTCTCTTGAAGGCGTCGAGGGAATTCTGATTCGCAAGAAAAACCTGTATCGTCTGGTTCTTTCCGTGGACATGATGGCGCAGTCCGTAGCGGTTGAAATTGATGCCACCGATGTAGAACCACTCACAACGCGAGATTTCGCAGAGGCATTTTCCTGCCATACAACCCAGGTGAGCGATCCAAAAAGGAATTTCGTAGCACCAACTCAGGCGACCATAGACACCTCAGGAAACAACTTTTAGGTTGGATGGGTTGAAGCGATAGCCGCTGGAAAAAATAGTCATGGAAGAAACCTACGAGGAACAGAAATCAACCCGGCTGGATCTTCAACACTACCTTCAGGTAGTGCGCCGCCGCCATCTCCATTTCTTGATACCACTATTCTTCGGATGGATGGTGGTCTGGGGAGCTAGCTGGGTTCTGCCTGTACGTTATAAGTCAGGTACGCTGATCCTGGTGGAGCAGCCCTCCATGCCGAAGAACTACGTCCTGCCAAATGTCAATGATGACCTGCAGGGCAGGCTGCAAAGCATTACCCAACAAATACTGAGCCGAACCCGCCTTCTGTTGATCGTTGAAAAGTTGAACCTTTTTGGCGATAGCCGCCGGCCGCTCTCGCCTGATGAAAAAGTTGACTTGATGCGCAAAGGCATTGACATCGAGTTGGTGCGCAGCACTCAAGACAATCAGATCACAGCATTCAACGTATCCTATTCGGCAAAGACCCCTCGCATAGCTCAACAGGTAACTGGTGAACTAACGAACCTGTTCATCAATGAGAATCTTAAAGTGCGCCAGCAGCAGTCTGAGGACACTACTCGATTTATCGGAACTCAACTTGAGAATGCCCGCGCGACTTTGGCTGAACAAGAAGCCAGAGTCAAAGAATTCAAGGGCCAGCACGAAGGAGAACTACCTACCCAGGAAGCAAGTAATCTTCAGATTCTAAGTGGTCTACAGGCTCAGCTACAAAGTGAAGAAGATACTCTCAACGCCGCCAAACAACAACGCGTCTATCTGCAGACGCTGATCGAACAATCGAGGACTCTCCATACGAGGTCCGCCGACGGGGCCCCAACGGACCTAAGTGCTGTCGAATCGGAACTCGCTCAACTCAGGTCGAAGCTAACAGACCTCAGTTCTCGCTACACTGATCAATTTCCCGAGATTAAGAGTCTGAAAGACCAAATTGCCCAGACCGAAAAGAAAAGAGCATCTCTTATCGCGGAGCTCAGGGCTAAAAACAATAAATCTCCCGGTAACGAAAACATGGCGGAGAATGCAGCGGACCTTCCACGGGACCCGGCATTGCTGCAACTGCAAAGCCAGCTGCAGGCCAACCAGACGGAGATTGCGAATCGCGAGCAATCTATCGCGGGATTGAGGGCCAAGGTCAACAGCTACCAAGATCGCCTGAACGCTGCGCCCGCACGTGAACAGCAACTGGCGGATCTGACACGTGGCTATGATCAATCGAAAGCCAATTATGACGAGTTGCTAAAGAAGCAGAGCGAATCGGCAATGGCTACGAGCATGGAACAGATGCAACAAGGTGAGCGATTCAGGACACTTGATCCTCCAAGTTTGCCCCTTAAGCCTGATTTTCCGAATCGGCTTAAATTTTGCGGGATTGGGTTGGCCGTTGGCTTTGCATTGGGTCTTCTTGTAGTTGCTGCCTTTGAGATGTTCGATGATCGTCTCTACGACGATAAAAAGATCAAGACTCTTCTTCCGATCGCGATAATGTCCGAGATTCCTGATATCTCTAGTCCCTCGGATGAACGAAGGGAAAAGAAGAGAAAAGTGTTGGGATGGGCAGTAGCTTCCTTTGTAGCAGTGATCATTTTGATTGGGTCCGCGTTTAGTTATCTCCGCGGCTAGGTTCAATTTATCGATGTACGAAGCCTTCTTTCATCTCGCGCGCAGTCCATTCGACCTTACGCCCGATCCCACTTGCTTTGTGCCTACCAGGCGTCATAACGAAGCATTGGCGGCGCTTTATTACGGAATTCGACGGCATAAGGGGTTTGTAGTATTGACCGGGGAGGTCGGAACAGGAAAGACTTTATTGCTTCGTTGTCTGCTGGGTCTGTTGAAGGAGAGCAAGGATGTCTCCTACGCTTATGTCTTCAACGGCCGGCTGACTCCTACCGAGTTTCTGCAGTACATTCTGGCCGATTTTGGACTTCCCGTTTCCGGTAAGAACAAGAGCGATCTTTTGTTTGATCTAGGTAAGTTCTTATTGGTGCGCGGATCAAGAAAGATGACTACAGTGCTCATCGTGGACGAAGCTCACCACTTGTCTTCGGACATCCTCGAGGAGATCCGGCTTCTGTCGAACCTAGAAACGGATAATGATAAGTTGTTGCAAATTGTTTTAGTCGGGCAACCTGAGCTCAACGAGAAACTCGATTCCGATGGACTTCGGCAGCTCAAACAGAGAATTGCAATTCGAACGCATCTCGGCTCTCTCGATGCCGACGAGACACAACAATACATCGAACAGCGACTACAGATTGCCGGCGGAATTCAGGATCCTGATCCGTTGTTTTCCGCAGAAACGACTGCGGCTGTGTTTCGTCATTCACGAGGTCTGCCACGGCTGATTAATACAATTTGTGATAATGCTCTTATTACCGCTTACGCCAGACGACTGACGAACATAACTCCAGACGTGATTGAAGATGTTGCGAAAGATTTCCGGCTTGATGTGGCGTGTTCGCCCAACAAAAAGGCGCTGAGCTTCGAGTTGTCGGATACCGAACGTGTCACAGGTCTGCTTCTTGAGCTATGCGCGACCCTGCTAAGACCTGTACCAAATGGCTCAGATTCCAGAATGCCTGCAGTCCTTGAAGCGAGTGAACGATGAGCCAAATATTTGATGGATTACAGAGGTTGGAAGGCGAACGCCCTGGCGCTGATGGATCGTCCTTGGCGCGAGTGGCTGAACTGCTGCAACATGCCGAACGTCGCGCGGTGTCCAAATGGGAAAAAGAAGTTTTAACTGACCATCCCGAGGGGACCAATGGAGTAAATAATAAGAGATCATCGGAACAACTACCCTCCGCTGTCACTGAAAGCTCCCCATCTGTTGAAGTCTCGCCCACTGAAGAGCGTATCAATCTTTTTGCCAAATTCCGAACCCTCCCTATCTCGCTGTCTCCCGAAACCCGATTGCCATGCGTCACAGATGGCGGGAGCCCTGCAGCTGAAGCCTTTCGCCTTCTAGGAGTGCGGTTACGAAATCTCCGGCGTGATCGCGCGCTCAAGAAAATTCTGATTACAAGCACAATCCCTCAAGAAGGCAAGAGTATGGTTGCCGCCAACTTGGCCTGCACTCTCGCTCAAAAAGCCCAACAAAGAATCCTCGTGCTGGATGGGGACTTGCGGCGGCCGTCTTTGTCGAAGATGTTCGGGATTGGGGCGAATCCGGGTCTTTCTGAATGGCTGGAAGCCGACGAAGATCTCACAACAAGCATCTATCGTCTGGACGATCGCAACATCTGGATTTTGCCGGCTGGAAGCGCTCCGAATAATGCACTGGAACTTCTTCAGTCAAAAAAACTGTCGACGTTAATGGATCAATTGGAAGGATTGTTTGACTGGATCATCATAGATTCCCCGCCTGTGTTGCCCTTGGCCGATACGAGCGTCTGGATGCGACTTGCGGACGGAATTCTCCTCATTACACGTCAAGGAGTTACTGAGGAGCGTCAATTGCAAAGAGGGCTCGATGCAATAGAGTCTAAAAAACTAATCGGCGCTTTGATGAATAGTTCCAATCACGCTTCCTCAAGCGATTATTACTACTACGGCCCCGCAGCAAGCGTGCAATCGAATCCTGCTATAACGCGATAGCAGGATTCGAAGAATAGATAGTAACCCTCACCAATATCAAACTAGACGAGACTCGAGCTGATTCGTTAGAACAGCCAACGGGTCACTATTTCTCATATTGTCTTTGTCAACTAGAGGCGAACAAGAGTCGACCCGCAAAGTGTCGCTCTTAGCCACTAATAACGGACGACAGTACTCATCATGACAGGAGCTAGCCGTGACCGTGTTAAGTACGGACAAAGTTGCTAAGACGACCAACCCTCTCGCGGGGTGGTCGTCCCCTGGAACACACGAGGTTCTGAAAGAAGATACTTTTAGGCGAATGATCGCAATTGAGCGCAAGAGAACGGAGCGTTCCAACGAGCCATTCCTTCTAATGTTGCTCGAAACCGGCAATCATCAAGGCTCGGAGAAGAATGAAAAGGCATTCGACAATATTCTCTCCATTTTGCCGTTATCCATCCGGGAAACCGATCTAATTGGCTGGTACAAAGATCGAATCACGGTCGGTGTATTGTTTACCGGACTACCGCGCAAGGATAAGAGCGCCATCTTGAGCGTAATCCTAAGCAAAGTCAGCAGCACCTTAGCGGATCAACTAACGGCAGATCAATTCAATCAAATCAGCATCTCGTTTCACTTCTTTCCCGACGATTGGGACCATGACAGGCGAGGGCGCCCAAGCAATCCAGCTCTGTATCCTGATTTGTCTAATTCGAGTAAAGAAGCTACTTCCTTGCTTCTCGTTAAACAAATGATGGATGTCGCCGGCAGTGGGTTATTGCTGCTCCTTTGCATGCCTCTGCTCTTAACGATTGCGATCGCGATCAAGCTGACGTCAAAGGGTCCCATCCTCTTTCGACAACAGCGGGTTGGGCAGCATGGCCGTTATTTTACGTTTTTGAAGTTTCGATCGATGCGAACAGATAATGATCCAAATGTTCACATCGAGTATACGACCAAGCTTATTGCAGGTGAGATTGAGCAAGTCCTCTCCGGCAGCGGCAGCAAAGGTATTTATAAGCTGACAAATGACCGCAGAATCACGCCGGTAGGTAAATTATTGCGAAGAACTAGCCTGGACGAGTTACCCCAGTTGATCAACGTTCTAAAGGGAGATATGTCGCTCGTCGGCCCGCGCCCCGCAATCCCCTACGAGCTGGCAGCATATCAAACCTGGCACCGGCGCCGGGTATTGGAGGTCAAACCAGGAATTACAGGTTTGTGGCAGGTTACTGGGCGGAGCAGGGTCAAATTCGATGAGATGGTTCGACTAGACCTTAGGTACGCCACATCGTGGTCTCCTTGGCTCGATCTTAAGATTTTGCTGCGTACACCTCGCGCAGTGATCGAGGGAACTGGCGCCTGCTGAGCTCGGACGGTCGCCAATCTTCTCTTTTTCAACCGCAATAACTTAACAACATTTTGGCAATCGATAACCAGAACTGGAACTACTATTCCTCACAGCCAGGTAAAAGCGTTCCACACAACCTACGTTGTATTCCTTCATCAATTCCGATTCTGGGCTTTGTACACAATCGATTGCTGAGAATGCTCACCAAAATTGGCCTTTTGCATCTATGGCCATTAACTTGCACCCACCGGGTCCTGTAACTACAAGAAGACTAATAGTTGAGTTAGGTAAACAATGAGCCCTGTAGCTCACAGGGCGAAGCTTTCTCAAAAAGCACCTTTTGTAAAAACTCAGATCCGGGCTTCTCAAGCTTCAAGGTCTTCTCTCCTGATTCACACCATTCGTTGTCACATTTAGTTCCGGCCCTTGATTCGCGTTTCATCGCAATCTCATTTCTAACCTTGGTAAAAACATCATGAACTTCGGTGTCATTGGTTACGGCTACTGGGGTCCAAACATCGTAAGAAATCTTACGAGTCTGGAAGGCTCCCAGGTACTTGCAATCGCTGAGATGAGTCCCTCAGCGCGGAAGCGTGCGCAGACGGCATACCCAGGGATCAACGTCACGCCAGACGCATGCGATGTCATCACCTCACCAAAGATAGACGCCGTCGCGGTTGTTACGCCAGTCTGGACTCATTACGATTTGGCGAAGGCGGCTCTGGAGAATGGCAAACACGTATTTGTCGAAAAACCATTCACAAGCAACGCCCACCAAGCGGAAGAACTAATAGAGCTTGCGAGAAAAAAGAATCTCACGATTATGGTGGATCACACGTTTTTGTTCACCGGTGCCGTGAAAAAGATCTCGCAACTGCTTGATGAAGGAACTCTCGGGAAGCTCTATTACTATGATGCGACGCGGGTCAATCTAGGTCTCTTCCAACATGACATCAATGTCCTTTGGGATCTGGCGCCCCATGATCTTTCAATCATGGACTACCTGATGAAAGCGAGTCCCGAGGCCGTCGTCGCAACTGGCCAGAAACATTTGAATGGCCATGAAGATGTTGCCTATATGACGCTCTATTTTCCAGAGAAGATCATCGCGCACATTAATGTCAATTGGCTTTCGCCGGTCAAAGTCAGAACCACTCTTATGGGTGGCGAAAAGCGAATGCTGGTGTGGAACGACCTCGAGGCAGACGAAAAGGTAAAGGTGTACGACAGGGGAGTTGATGTTACCAATCGGGAAGGTGTGTATGAGTTGCTGGTCAACTATCGTTCGGGCGATATGTGGGCTCCACAACTTGAACAGGTAGAGGCGCTCCGTCAGGAACTGACATACTTTGTCGATTGCGTTTCGACTGGAAAACAGCCGATCAATGACGGGTGCGCGGGACTTCGAGTCGTCAAGATGCTCGAAGCTGCAAGCGAATCCCTTCAGAAGAAGGGGTCCCTTGTCTACCTATGAACTCCTACAACTGCATTACGGACGACGTGAAGCTCGGCCAGAACGTCCGGCTGTCGAAGTTCATCAATCTTTACGGATGTGAGGTCGGAGACGAGACGAAGATCGGCGCGTTTGTGGAGATCCAGAAAAACGCAAAGGTTGGCAAAAGTTGCAAGATATCCAGCCACACGTTCATCTGCGAAGGCGTGGTCATCGAGGATAACGTTTTCATCGGGCACGGAGTGATGTTCATTAATGACAGCTATCCTCGCGCCACGAATGTCGGAGGGAGTCTGCAAACTGAGGCTGACTGGAAGGTGGAACGCACCGTAATAAGGAGAGGTGCATCCATTGGCTCGGGAGCTACAATCCTGTCCAACACCGACATCGGCGAGAATGCCATCGTTGGCGCCGGCAGTGTCGTAACAAAAGACGTACCCCCTAACTCTATTGTCGCCGGAAATCCAGCGAAGATCCTGCGTTACATTGAACAACCTGTGGAAGGCCCTAATGTCCATTCCTAACAACGCTCCGAACAACATCCCTTTTCTAGACCTGGTTACACCGCACGTAGAGCTTGAGCGAGAACTTACCGAGGTGTTCCATCAAGCTCTGCACACTGCCGGTTTCATTGGTGGTCCTTTGGTGCAGGAGTTTGAAGAGGCTTTCGCAACTTTTTGCGATACGGGCCATTCCATTGCGGTTGCCAACGGCACAGATGCTTTGCGATTCGCGATTATGGCGTGCGGAATACAAACGGGCGACGTGGTAATTACCGTACCGCACACCTTCATCGCCACCACGGAAGCCATCTCTCAGGCTGGCGCAACACCGGAATTCGTAGACATCGATGAGAACACCTACAACATGTCGATCGACATGTTGAAACGCCATTTGGAAGAGCAGTGCACACGGAACGGATCAGGCAAACTCATCAGCCATCGGAACGGGCGCCCAGTCACTGCCGTCGTGCCCGTACATCTCTACGGACAGATGGCAGACATGGATCCTATCCTGGAGCTTGCGGAGCAATATGGCCTAAAAGTTATTGAGGATGCATGCCAGGCACACGGCGCGGAATATTTTTCTAAGAGGGAAAACCGCTGGATGAAAGCAGGTTCGATGGGCCAGGGGGCCGCGTTCAGCTTCTATCCCGGAAAGAACCTTGGAGCGTGTGGCGAGGCAGGAGCAGTGACCACGAATGATGCCAATGTTTCCGCCAAAATAAAAATGTTGCGCGATCATGGCCAGGTAAAAAAGTATTACCACGACGTAGAAGGATACAACGGACGGCTTGATGCGATCCAGGCAGGACTCCTAGGGATTAAGCTGCGTCATCTATCTGAATGGAACGCTCAGAGGCGAAAACATGCGGAAGAGTACAACCGTCTATTGTCGGATGTCGATGGCGTGATCTGTCCCTCAGAGCCCACCTGGTCGCGCGCCGTTTACCATCTGTATGTAGTTCGCACCACTGAGCGCGATGGGATGATTCGCCATCTGAATGACGCGCACATCGGCACAGGGATTCATTATCCGGTACCACTGCACCTGCAGAAGGCATACCTCTCCTTCGAATATCAGCAGGGTGATTTCCCCGTCACGGAACGCGTTGCCGCCGAAATCGTTTCCCTGCCCATGTTTCCGCAGCTAACTTCGGACCAACAGGCTCGTGTCGCAGCAGAAGTCAGTTCGTTCACTGCAGAACTTGACGAACCTCAGACATTGAACGTCTAATCGTTCGCCTTTCGAAAAAATTCCTTCTCACTTATAGCATCGGTTATGACAACAAGACTAAGTTACGTTCTCATCACTCCGGCTCGGAATGAAGCGCAATACATCGAAATGACCCTTCGCTCGATGATTGCGCAAACCCATAAGCCATTGCGGTGGGTTATCGTGAGTGACGGCTCAACCGACGAAACGGACGAAATTGTTGCTCGAAATGCCGCTGAGCATCCCTGGATTGAATTGGTACGGCTGCCACCACGCGAAGAACGCCATTTTGCCGGCAAGGTTATGGCGTTCAACGCAGGGCTTGAGCGGGTGATCTCTGTGCCGTACGAAGCCATCGTTAGCCTGGATGCAGACATTAGCTTCGACTCTGATTACTTCGCATTCCTCCTTGAAAAACTCGCAGCACATTCTGAACTAGGCTTGATCGGAACGCCGTTCCGTGAAATCTCAGGAGAAAGCTACGACTACCGCTTCGTCAGCATTGAACATGTCTCTGGAGCTTGCCAGGTTTTCCGGCGGAGCTGCTTCGAAGCGATTGGAGGTTATGTTCCAATCCGCGGTGGCTCCATCGATCACGTTGCCGTGATTTCAGCCAGGATGAAAGGCTGGAAGACGCGCACGTTCACTGAGAAGTCTTGCATTCATTATCGGCCCATAGGCACAGCTGGCCATCGCCCGATTGCTGCCAGATTCCGAGTGGGCCTAAAGGATTATGCCGTTGGCAACCATCCAATATGGGAATTGTGCAGAGTGGCACGCCAAGTATTTTTGCCGCCTTACTGCATTGGTGGCCTTGCTTTGGGGGCAGGTTATGTCTCGGCTCTTCTCCGACGCACCAAGCGTCCGGTCCCTCCCGAACTCATCAAGTTCCATCGGCACGAGCAGCTGCAGCGGCTGTTCCGTTTCCTGCAGCGCGGGCCGCGCTCTCCAAAACCGATGACGTGGACGGGCGAACCTAACGTTGGGAACGGGATAGCAGATTAACGCCGACTATGCCCACATTCAAACCAACTACTAACGATTCGGCTGTTCAGTCTGCAGACTCTAACGAGAATTCAGCACAAACCGGCCGTCTAATCATTAACGCTGATGACTGGGGACGTGATCGCGAAACGACAGATCGCACTCTGGACTGTACAGGCCGTGGAGCAGTCTCGTCTGTCAGCGCCATGGTGTTCATGGAGGATTCAGAGCGAGCGGCCGCAATTGCTCGTGATCACGGAATCGACGCTGGACTCCACCTCAATTTCACCTCATCTTTTTCCGCGCCTGGAACTTCATCACAACTCCTTGATCATCAGAAGCGCGTGTCGCAGTATTTGCGTCGGCACCGCTTTTCACAAATCATGTTTCACCCCGGTCTCATGAACTCCTTCGAATACGTGTTGACCGCTCAACGTGATGAATTTGTTCGTCTTTATGGCCATGAACCTGAGCGTATTGACGGTCACCATCACATGCACCTTTGCGGTAATGTTCTTTTCGGTGGACTTTTACCCTCGGGAATTATCGTTCGGCGAAATTTCTCCTTTGAGCATGGGGAGAAGAGTTTCGGGAACCGTTGCTATCGCCAGATAATAGACATGGTTTTGAACAAACGTTACCGATTGACCGACTTTTTCTTCTCCATCCAGCCGCTCGTCCGGTTAGACCGCCTCGAAAGAATCATCAATTTGTCTGGCCATTCTGTAGTTGAAGTGGAGACTCATCCGCAGGATCCGGCAGAGCACTCATTTCTAACCGGCGAAGGAATCGATAACTTAGTTGGCAATTATGTGATTGCTTCGCGTTATGATGTCGACCCTAGTTAAGTCTTCGCTTGTCGTAGAGCCAAGGGTACCAAGATGCAGAAAAGTATGAGCAAGCGAGCCAGCCATATCAACGTTTGTATTTGTACGTACAAGCGACCAGAATTTCTGAAGCGTTTGCTGAATGATCTCCACCATCAGGAAACGGGAGGCCGATTCACGTATTCGATCGTCATTTGCGATAATGACCAACTGCAATCGGCAGAGCCTCTCGTGGCGGATTTTGCTGCGTCCTCGAGCATTGCCGTCAAATACTGCGCAGAACCTCAGCAAGGCATCGCGCTCGCGCGCAACAAAGCTGTTCAGAATGCGATAGGAGACTACGTCGCATTCATCGACGACGATGAATTTCCGGAGAGCAATTGGTTGCAGACGCTATTTGTCGCCTGCGAGAAATATGAAGCGGATGGAATCCTGGGCCCTGTGAAACCCGCGTTCGGGGATGGTGTACCCCGATGGATCGTAAAGGGCAGGTTTTACGACCGGGAGTGTCACGAGACTGGTCTGGTCCTTGCATCGGGCCAGACTCGAACAGGAAATGTGCTACTGAAAACAACCGTGCTGCGAAAGTTCAGTCCGCCCTTCCGTCCAGAATTTCGAGCCGGAGAGGACGTGGATTTCTTCAGGAGAGCAATCGAGCAAGGGCATGTTTTCAAATGGTGCAACGAAGCAGTTGTGTATGAAGTTGTACCGCCCTCCCGATGGACGCGCGTGCACCTCCTTAAGAAAGCCCTGTTGCGAGGTGCCTGTGCGGCACTACGGCCGTCTGTTGGCGTACGCAACATCTCACAATCAATCATCGCCGTTGTGGTATACGGACTTGCGCTGCCCTTTGTGGCCTTGTTAGGGCAACACAGATTCATGGATTTGATGATACGGCTGTGTCACCACCTCGGGAAGCTTCTCGCGCTGGTGGGTGTAAATCCGATAGCTGAACCGTATATCGCGGGATAGAAGTAAATCGCATCTTCGGAGTGAGCTAGAAGAAGTCGCTCTGCATGGAGAGGTAGCCGCTGGCTAAGGCACCGGTCAGTTCACCGACCGCGATGGGCAACCATCCGAGGGTTCGAATCCCTTCCCTCTCCGCCAACTTTTATATTCAGCCTTGTGGTGGGCGACGTCGATTAGTAAAGCCGACTGGTCACGGGCTGGGAATGCATTTACGCAAGTAAGGTCTTGATAGTGACAAAGCTGATTAACATTCAGGGTAGAGAAATTCATGTTGCGGGGCGAACTCTTCGCATTGCACAACTACATGGCGATCGATACCGGTTCTTAGACGATCCAGGACCTGTAATTGACGGAGTGCGTAAATGTGACGTGCGGGTGGATTTATTTACCTTTGCCCAAAGGCTTCCCGACAGCATGCCGAAGTACTCGTACTCGTTTGAATGGGACAATTTTGCTGTGTTGCCGATAACTACATTTGAGAATTGGTGGACGCATGAACTCGG
>Ga0206901_1045_pt1 | contig 23846 bp, 31 predicted proteins | sample Alteio_BWOrgHeat_47_FD_152936 | JGI IMG/M metagenome (GOLD analysis project Ga0206901, IMG submission 152936) | Enriched cells from forest soil in Barre Woods Harvard Forest LTER site, Petersham, Massachusetts, United States -... | ecosystem: Environmental > Terrestrial > Soil > Temperate forest >...
AGGAACCACGTCATCATTAAAGAAAGCCCCATAAGAATCTGGTTGGATGGAGCCGTCTGCGTCCCCAGCGCCTGCCGCAGAAAGTGAAAAACCACTAACAGCCGTACCATCGGCGTCATGGAAAGTAAGAGCGCAGGCAACAATGTCAGGAGCGTCAGCCCTACGACAATCGCCCAAGGCGTGCTCCTGCTGCCCGCTAGCTCCGAAGCGATCGACCCGTTTTGCTTTGCTCCGTTGGCACTCGATGAAGCGACAATGTCCGCGGGCTTATGGGCATGTTTGCCACTGTTGGTCACGGACGAAGAAATGCCATTCGGCCTGACTGCGGTCTTCGTCTGGCCATGGACGAAGGAGAGTGGCATCATCAATCCAATCACTGCCAGCCCTCGCCATCGCAACCGGAATATTCTCAACATGTCTCATCCGAATTCTTCGCCGCGGAATGTAGTGCTCTATTCGTCTTCAGTGCCGCGATTGTGTCCACAGTATCCAGCCCACACCCGATCAGAAAACTCTCCCCTTCGCAACTCACAAGCATTAGCTGTCTCTTTCCTCCTAGAGACAATGTGTCTATCAGATGCAATTGCTTTTCCTGCCTCCGTCGTTCACCCTGCCAGACTTTCATCAGTTCCCATAGCCAGCCCACAAGACCCTGAGTCGGAACTGGAATCTCGCTAAGTTCGGCCGGGTTTACGTTTCGAAAACTTTTCATTCCGTCGTTAATCCTCAATCGTGATTCCCATTAGTTCTGAGTAATTCTTCGTCTTTCATGCGCGCTCGAACTCTAGCCTAGCCTTGTCAATCGCAATGCCATTCGTTGCTCCAGTACCTCGAACTCGCTCCAACCAATCTGCACTTGACCAATCATCACTGGAACGTCTTCCGCAGCCGGCGACAAACTCTCAAAGACCTGACCAACCTCGATCGATAGAAGATCCCGCACATTGAAGCGTTTCAGAGTAACTCGCACTCTTAGCGTCATGCGAAGCTGGGATAATGTCTCCCACGACGAATGCTCCTCCATCCGCATGACCCAGGGAACCGGAGGCATTCCACGTACCAATTCCAAACCCGTTTCATTGCCACCGTCCGCGCTGCGCATTGCCAGTTCTGTCCCAATCATCTCTCGCCTTTCAACCCTTCGCGTCTGATAGCTCGTGATCTACCGTTGCACCAGAAAATCGGTGAAATATATATCCACCAAATGCAAACCAGCATTCTGTTTTGCAAGAGCCGTCTTCAGCTCCATCTTCAGGTGTTCCTTGCCTTCGACAGCCAACAAACCATCTGCACTCTGACGGCCTAGAACGCTCAGCACCGTATCACGAATCGCCGGAACAAGATCATCTGCACCTTTGTTCTCTGCGCTCTTTTCGTTCTTTCCACCCACACTCTTACGATCCGCGACTCGTAGCGTGAGAGCTAGTCGCAGATAGGAGCTTCCGCCCGCATCCGAAAGATTGACCAAAAGAGGCTCCAGCACAATATCGTGTGACGCGATTGGCGGAGGTGCCTCGGGCCTCGACTCCGAGGCTTGCTGCATAGGCAAGCGTCCACTTCGCGCAAGGTAGTACAGACCACCCCCGACACCGAGGACTGCAAGAACAATTCCCGTAACAACTGCAAGCAGCATCGGTAGAAGTGGAAACTTGTTTGTCGATGAACTCGCAGGAGGAGCCGGGTGAGTTGAAGAAGAAGCGTCAGCCAGAACCGTCGGTGAAGTTGCCATGATGCATAGAAACTGTGCAACCTATTGGCCACCGCAGCCGGTTCTAAATTAAGAGGCCCTCAGAAACCAAGCGCTGTCCGGAACAGGCACTCTAATACATCCCAAAAACCGAGGCGCCAGAAGAGGGCTCAAATTGCTGAGACCCCATTTCTGCGCGCCCGCGGTCAAAATTTAGGATCCTATTACCGCACCATCGCCATAACATCCTGCGAAATCGTATCGAATGTAGTCACCGTTTTCGAATTCGCTTCAAACGCCCTCTGCGCGACGATCAGATTAGAAAACTCTGTTGAAATATTGACGTTGGATTGCTCTAGTGCTCCATCGTCGATCGTGCCTCGGCCACCGGCTCCTGCCACGCCGACGGTAGCCAGGCCTGACGCCGCAGTGGTCGTAAAATTGTTTCCTCCCGAGACAAGTAACCCCGCGGTATTGGCCACAGTCGCCACCGCGAGCTGGCCGATCGTTGACGTCCGCCCATTGCTAAACTGCGCCGTGATGACACCAGAAGAGTCAACAACAAAACTCTGATAAACACCGCTGGTAAAGCCATCCTGCTTGCTTCCGGTATTGCTGGAAGCTGCAGCCAGCTGCGAAATCGTAGGGGTACCTGAGCTGTTATTCAGGTTCCAGTTGAAGCTAAGGTCGCTCGCACCATCTGACAGACCAGGAAACGTAATGTTGTTCACGCTACCTGAGGGCGAGACAAGATTTCCGAAAGAATCGAAAGTGAGAGTCCCGGTATTGTTCGTGGGCACTCCAGTTGCGTCGCCCGCCGCAAGCGAAATGCTATAGTCCCACGTATTCGTCGCCGTCTTCGTATAGCTCACCGTCGCCTGATGGCTCTGCCCCAATGAGTCAAATATCTGCACCGGAGAGGAAAACGTCGTTCCTACCGTCGCATTCGAATTCAGATTCGTCGTCAGCGAAAAGTTCTGTGTCGCCTGAGCCCCTTCATTCAGTCCCACAGGAATCGTAATCGGAGTCAAACTCGAGTTCTGGTTCACAACTCCGTTCACAGCGGCATAACCCATTACTTGCTGCCCATCCTGCGTAATCAGACTGCCGCTCGAACTCAACTGGAAGTTGCCCGCTCGTGTGAGCGACTGCACGCCTCCCTGCTCGACGACAAAGAAACCATTCCCAGCAAGAGCCATATCGGCTGAGTTCACATTGGAATCCGGCAAGATAGTTCCTTCCGTAAAATCAGTGCTCGTGCCTGAAACTCTGGTCCCCGCTCCAACCTGAATCGCATCTCCCGAACCTGACTCACCAATCTGTTGATAGAACAGGTCCTCAAAAGAAGTAGTCTGCCCCTTGTAAGCAGTCGTGTTCAAGTTGGCGAGATTGTTTCCAATCGTATTGAGTGCGACTGAATCAGCCTGCAATCCAGACAGCGCTATAGAAAAATTTCCCATTGTTTCCCCGTTTCTTCCTGATTGCAGGATTGTTTGTTAGTGCAAACCGTACCGGCAGTAGTTCTGTCTGACAGTTCAAATGAGACGCGCTGTTTAGTTCTCTACACTCGAGACCACATTAGCGTTGCTGCTCTCTCCTGGGCCGGAACTTGATCCTGTCCCGGTTACGGCATTGTCAAGCGTTCCAATTCCCTGATTAATTGCGATCAACTGCTGCAGACTGTTCACTTGTGCCAACTGGGTGATGTATTGATTAGGATCCGTTGGCTGAGTCGGGTCCTGATTCTTAAGCTCACTCACTAACAATGTCAGAAAGTCGTCTGCAGTAATATCCGAAGAACCAGTCGAAGCGCCGTCGCCGCTTGCAGCCCCAGTGGGAGTCGAATCCTTGGGTGTCGCTTTCGTCACAGCAGGCCGCGGAGCCAACGCCGTACTTACTGCCGTTGCCGATCTTCCCACCGTTGCGATCGAAGTAAGATTTGCCACATCCATAACCTATCTCCTCATTTCATTCAAATCTCTAAATCACTAAGGCTTATCTCAGGCTCTTACGCTGAGCCAACCGCCGCCTGCATGTATCGCAATGGGCAGCATCCCGTCGACGCCAACAGAGTTGCTCATCACGTTGCCACCGTCCACGGGCGTTCGATCTGCAGTCCCCAGTTGCTTTTCACTTTGAGCTCCCCTCTCCGAAGTCTGCCCCCCGGAGTCATTCGCAAGCCCGAAACCCGAAGCGCTCCAATCAACCGGAGCCGCAGTCCCCGAGCTTTGAACAACTAACGAATTCACCGCAATCTTTTCCTGCTCCAGATACGCAGATATTGATGGAAGTTCTCTATGAAGAATCTCCTGCGCCGAAGATGACGCCGACGAGACTGATGCATTAATCGCACCTCCATCACTTATCTCGGCTCGTACCTTTAACCATCCATGCGTTCCATTTTGGATACCTACCTCCAGACTGGTCGGTGTAGCCGTCAACATACGAGGAACTTCCTCGAAAGAAGGCGAACTAACACCACTGCCACCTTGCTCTCTCGATACATTCAGCGGTTCTGTGGAATGACCACGTGTATCCAAAGCCGGCAGTTTCGCACCATTGATAACGCCAACTTGCTCTACCGTTCCAACTGCGATGACCCCAGTTCCAACTGCACCGGGAGATAACACACTGATGCCTTCCGGAGTCGCATGTATCGCAGCCCACCGAGCTTCTGATGCATCGGTGGCCTTGCTATCGGTGTCATGAATGGTCGTTTCGGATACACTCGGTCCTTCAGTATCTAACTTTCCTGTTTCAGCCTCCGGATGCGAAGGAGAAACACCAACCTTAGCACTCGTTAAATCAATCCACGTCTCGTGCACTGGAGGCCTGCCATCCGAACCGTTGCTGTAATTTGCCAAATGAATTTTTGCAGAGTTCACATCATCGGAGTAAGCCGCAGTTGCCTGTCCCGAAGTCGTATGGGTGAACTCTTTCTGGTACGTGCTGCTCTCAATTCCAAGTAACCCAGGGACCGCACTCTCAGCACTTGTTCCAACAGGCATCAACGTTGAGCTTGCATCTGGGTTAGGTACGAATGTCTTGAGCCTGGGCGTGCCCGCTGAGACATTTGGCTGTTGCGGTCTTGTAGTTTTTTTTGCGGAATCGCTCTCTACAGCTTTAGCTGTTTTGATCGGCGTTGCAGGCTTAGCGACGACAGGAGATGCCGATCTATCTCCAACCAAGACCCGTTGTTCAGGATCGGCAACCATGATTTCTGGAGCCGCCTTGTTCTGAGAAACAGCGCCACCCGATGATTTCCCTTCCTCTACCTTAAACGGTTCGACTTTCCCAGACACCTCTTCTCCAACTTGCCCACGTGATATCTCTCCATCTTGATCCGATATGACTGTGTTGGGAGGCAACGAGACTCGCGTCGTAATGCTCTCCGCTTTGTCTTGTGCTAGATCCTTTTGCCTGAGAACAACAGTTTCGGTAACATCACCTGGCTCGTTCACTTTTTTTTCAATTAACCCGTCTTTCGGAATAGACGAGAAAGCTTCAGACCCTTCGTCAGAATTCTTTCCCGTAGCAATCTCCAAATTCCCCACACTCTCATTGAAACGTACACCAAAGAGATTCCCCTTCACATCACCCACGCTCGAGCCTACTGCGGAAAACTTGGGAAGTATGTCCATTTGCCCCGCGCCTGCTGGAATCGCTATAGTCTTCATTGGATTTCGCCAACTTTCACTGCAGATACTCTTGCACTCGGCACACCAAACTAAATCTCGCACATATTAGAAGCGACTCATCTGCCACTCCCGTCGCGTAACTGCTCGCGAGCATCCGTCCATCGTCGACGGGCAAGAAAGCCATCATCTAACGCAGCCTGAAGTTTTCGTTCCTTATCCACCTCTACCGTCATTTCAATGTCATTAACAACTTTATTCATCTGTTCAGCCTTCAGACGGCTTGCGACATGCTGTTCTCTGGCTGCTTCAGTGAGGCGCTCGCGATTCTGCCGGATCTTGTCCAATAGGTGTCGGCGCAACTGGGTAATCTCACATTGAGTCTCCGCCAGTGTTCGTCCGGCACTATCGCCAACCCGCAAAGCCTCGCGCCTCTTCACATAGTTCGACCACAACGTCTCTTTTTCTGTCGCGAGGGCATACTGCGCCTCAATCAAAGCTGCCGTCTTCTGCTTCAAGTTGATGGACTCTATCTCTTCCACCGCTGCGTACAAGCTTTTGATCCTGCGCAGTGTTTTTAGTCGCTGTTGCACAGGCTATAACTCCAGTGCATTCAAACGCGCCACAGTCTCCTGCATCGCCACACGCTCATCGCTTCCCTGTTCGAGAAATGCTCGTACTGAAGGCATCGCTCGAATTGCAAGGTCAAGATCCTCATCGGTTCCCGGCTTGTAAGCTCCAATGCGAATCAAGTCCTCTGACCGCGCATAACTTGCCAAGAGTTTTCGAACCATCATTGCCCGTGCTCTGTGTTCCTGAGTCGTAACCGATGGCATGAGCCGGCTCAGAGAATCCAACACATCGACGGGTGGATACCATCCGCTCGCTGCCATCGATCGCGACAGCACGACATGACCATCGAGAAGTGACCTCACAGCATCCGCCACCGGATCCTGTTGATCATCTCCTTCCATCAGCACCGTATAAAAGGCTGTAATACTTCCTGTACGAAAATTTCCGGCCCGTTCAACCAGCTTTGCGAGGCGCGTAAAAACCGACGGCGTGTATCCTTTGGTTGCTGGGGGTTCCCCAGCTGCCAGCCCCACTTCGCGCGCTGCCATCGCATATCGCGTCAAGGAATCAAGTACAAGCAAAACATGTTTCCCTCGGTTTGCGTAAAACTCCGCAACCGAGGTAGCTGCCATCGCGGCTCTCATCCGCAACAAAGGACTCTGGTCTGAAGTCGAAACCACCACAACTGACCGCTTCCGTCCCTCCTCGCCCAGGGAATCTTCCACAAAGTCACGAACCTCCCGCCCCCGCTCTCCCACTAGTCCCACAACGGTGAGATCCGCCACCGTATTCCGCGTCATCATTCCGATCAATGTGCTCTTTCCAACTCCCGATCCGCCAAAGATGCCTATACGCTGCCCACGACCCACCGTCAGCATTCCATCTAAAACACGAATCCCCGTTTGCATGGGCTCTTGAATCGACTCACGTTCCATGGGCTGAGGCACTCCACCGTCGAGCGGCCAGACCTCGGCAGCTCTCGGGGTCGGCAGACTGTCCAAAGGCCCACCAAGCGCGTCGATAATTCTCCCTGTCATCTCAACCCCTACCGCAATTCCCGGAGCGACTCCCATTGGCAATACCGCATCGCCATATTGAATTCCCTTGGTCCCTTCTAAAGGCATCGCTACCACATGCCGACCGCGGAATCCGATCACCTCGGCTCGGTGTCTTATCCCCCTTCCATCAACAATCTCGCAGCCCTCACCCACAGAGCAAAGTGGACCGTCGGCCTCTATCGTCTGTGCGTTGGCTTCGACTACTCTCCCACTCCATCGCCACGCTGGCCTCTCTGAAAGTTGCTTTAGATAAGGAGTCAGCTTCTCTGCGCTCGTTTCCGTCATATCCAACTGTTCAACGATCACGCTGGCCTCTGATGCATCAGATCAAAAAAGCCGCGTTCAATTTCCTCTAACTGAGCTCGCACACCCAGTTCCACCCGGCCGACATTTGTTTCCATTACGCACTCGCCGCCTTGCAGTTCGCCATCTCCCACAATCTCAGTAAATCTTCCAGACGTCACTGCAAACGCTTGTCTCCACTTCTCTACCTCGCCTTGCGGTACGCGCAGCACAACGGAGCTGCCCTCTTCTACCTTTTCCAGCGCTACTCTCACCACTCCGCCGAGAAGCATCGGATCAAGCGTTGCCTCACGATGAAGCACGCGCGCGGCAATCGCCAAAGCAAGCTTCACCACTTCACCCTCTACTTCAGCGAAATACTTCTTGCGCTCTCTCGAAAATTCCTGAAATATCTTTTGGATCGTTGATCGTCCTGCTGCCATCTTCTCTTCCAACTCGGACTGCAACTCCAGGCGAGCATCCAGTTTCGCCTCTCTCTTTGCTCTTTCGATTCTTGCCGTTATCTCATCTGCCTGCGACAACAGTTGATCTTCGACCGCCACCACCTCTTCCCCAATTGAGATTGTTACTCTATCTGCACAAATCTCTTCCTCAACCGCGCCCACCCCCAAAGGATAGAACTCCAATCGTGAAACGTCTTGTCGGTCTTCACTGACAAGTCGCACCGGCATCACTGGCGAATCCGAACTCCTCTCACCTCGGATCTCAGATGGCGAGATCATCATCAACCTCCATCTTTAGAATCATCTTTCCTTCACTCTCAAGTTGCCGCGCCAACGCAAGCAACTCCTGCTGGGCGATCCCCACATCTCTCATTCGCACCGGCCCCATCGCCTCCATATCTTCCTTCAGCATCTCGACGGCGCGCGAGCTCATCGCCTTGAACAAGTGAGCCCTTACGTTGTCCTTGCTTCCTTTCAATGCCACCGCAAGCACCTTCTTGTCCGCCGCGCTTACAAACTCGCGAATACTCTCCGCCGGCACCGTCACCAGGTCTTCAAACACAAACATCAATTGCCGTATTCCAATAGCGAGTGTCGGCTGAGTCTGTTCGATCTCTTCAAGAATTCCTCGGCTCTCCGTCTGATTCAACCTGTTTAACAACTCTGCAACTGCCTTGAAGCCTGAGTAAGCTTTCCTTCCACTCGACCCCATCTTCTCCATCCGCCGATGCAGCGCCATAGCCACGGTCTGTGCCATCTCCGGAGAGAACTGCCGCATCTCCGCAAGTCTTCGTACAACATCAACCCGCATAGCCCCCTGCAGATTCATCAATACAATCGAGGCTCTTTTCGCATCCAGATGCGCAAGCACAAGGGCCACTGTCTGTGAGTGTTCGTTCTCGAGAAATTTGCTAAGGTGCTGCGGATCGACATCCTGTAGCTTAGCCATGTCACCGCTGTTGCGTTCACGAATTTTTTTCACTTGCTGCAGTAACTCTTCAGCCTTTGTAGACCCGAAGGCCTCCGTCAGAAGCTTCAATGCATAATCCGGACCGCCACGCACCATATACTGCTGCGTCTCCAGCAATCCATAAAACTCCGTCAGAACCTGTGTCAACTGTGCAGCGGGAACATCCCCTAAACGTGTAATCTCATCGGTGACGCGCTGCACATCGACCTCCGACAGGCTCTGAAACAGGGTCTTCGCCAGTTCATCCCCAATCGCAACCATCAGAATCGCAGCCTTCCGCAACCCTGGCATATCGGCCGGTACGAATCCCGCATCTGGCGTCAACAGAAGCGGATTCTGCCGCATCGCCTCAACTCCTGAAAACTGCGCTACTGTTCCCATCTATTTTCTCTCCTCCGACGAGCCGATCCAGGCCTCCAGCAATCTCGTGCTCTGAGCAGGCTCTCGTCGAATATGTTCCGAGACATGCTCGAATATTCCTTGTTGCAACAGATGAACCTTGTTCTTTGCGCGCGGCAAAAGCATCTCCTCGCCTGCGTCTTCTTCCTTCGCCGGTATGTCCTCGCGCGATTCAAACACTTCTGCTCCAGCCGGCAATAGCATCGGCTCGCGCAAAGTAGCGGTCACCTCCTTAGCCATCGGTCGGAGCACGAAGAGCACAAGAAGAACTCCGCAGAAGCCAATCACAGCCGTTCGCATCATCCCTGGCTGCGAATGCAATATTCCCCGAGCCTCATCCATCAATCTCTCTATCGTGGGAGGCTTCACTTCAGGTGCATTCGTACTGAAACTCACATTCTGAATCACAACTTGATCCCCACGTCGCGCGTCGTAACCTACCGCGGCTTGAGCCAGCTCTTCCAGTCGATGCATCTCATCGGCACTTCTCGGCTTCCATACCAGGTGCTCGACCTTCCCCATGCCCTCCGTCATGCTGCGATCGTTCACCAATACCGCCGCCGAAACACGACGCACGCGTCCTGGCCCCTGCTCCGTATGCACCAAATGTTTTGTGACTCCGTAAGTTTCATTTTCCTCATGCATACTTTGTCCCTGAATCGCATTCTGTTGCGGATAGACGGGCAACGTCGATTTCTGCAGCAAGGGAGGAGTTCCTGGCGCAGCCGCGGCCTGCGAACCCGCAACAGCTCCATCGGGAGATCCAGCCGGTGAATTACTAGCCGTACCAGGAACCCCCGAAACCTGTCCCCGCGGCATCGACTCCTGTTCTCTCTTCTGCGCGGTCAGTGTAGCAACCTGTGCCGGATCGTAAATCTCATCGGTTCGCTCTTCGCTTCCTTCGTCATAACTCACATTGACCGTAGCCCGAACGTTGTCGCGTCCCGCAAGAGGTTCGAGCATCGCGACCAGCTTCGCCTCCATCGCCTCTTCCGCATCGGCTTCGGCCGCGTTTCCCGAGCGCTTTTTGAAATTTACACGCCCGTCCGCATCCACCAGAGTCACCTGGTCCGCGCTTAGGTTCTCTACCGACCCTGCAACAAGACTACGAATAGCATCAGCCTGCTCCGGATCCAACGACCCACGCTTTAGTTTCAATACAACAGATGCCTTGGCCGCCCTTTCTTCCGAGGCAAATAATGAAGGTTGCGGCAGAACCAGATGAACTCGCGCGGACTTGACTACTCCCAGTGTTCCTATCGTGTGCTCTAACTCCCCTTCCATCGCCCGCTGGTAATTCACGCGTTCATCGAACTCGCTTCCAACCCAGTTCGGTTTATCAAACAACTCAAAGCCCATTCGTCCCGACTGCGGCATTCCCTTCGCGGCAACTTCCATCCGCGCCTTATCGAGCATCTCAGCGGGAACCTGCACCCCAGCGCCATCGGCTGTCGTCTCATACGGAATTCCTGCTGAAGCTAATTCCTGAGACACCTGCTGGACATCCTTTCCATCAAGTCCACTGAATAGCACCCGCCAATCCGGACGCTCGGCGAACCACAACATCGCGGCACACACTGCGGCGAGAAATACTGCCGCCGCAATCAACCAGGTCCGTTTCCCGGCAGGCAGCGCAGCCCACCGCCGTCGTATCTCCGAAGCAAAAGCCGCTACTTTCGTAGCGCTCCCCGCTTCGACTGCGGCGACTCCGTTCTGTCCTGCTCGCTGTATTCCTGCTGTGTTAACCTGTTCCGTCTCTGCCATCTCGCCTCAGCGTCCAAAACCGAATCCTAAAACTGCATCCCCATCATCTGCTGATAAGCGCCAACAGCCTTATTCCGAACCTGCAAAGCGAGCTCAAACGCCATGTCCGCTTTTTGCGTCGCGATCAACGCGTCGTGAATCTCAACACCCGAACCATTCAGTAAACCAGTCACTGCTTCGGTTGCTTTCTGATCAAGCGCGCCGGTCTGTTTCACCATCGACTGCAACACTCCGGCGAAAGGAACACTTGAAGAACCTGAGCTGGAGACCACACTTGCATCGCTCAGAAATCCGTCATTCGCAGTTTTGTAATTCAATCCGTTCAAAAACACTGAAGCTTCAGATGCTCCGATCACAAACCCTCCTCAAAACTTTTGCGATTTCTCACAGTCAACGCGCCTACCGATCTCACTTCAAGAGATCAAGCGACGACGAAACCATTCCCTTCTCTGCCTGAATCGCCGAAGCATTCATCCCGTACGATCTCGTCGCGCCCATCAGGTCCACCATCTCCGTCAGAGGATTGATATCTGGATAAGCGACAAACCCATCCGGCCCCGCATCCGGGTGATCAGGATCGTACCGCTCAAGCGGCGTACTCGCATCGCTGATCACACCTGCCACAGCAACTCCTCCTGGCGCGCCGTTCGTCGCTGTCAAACCATCGCTCCCTGCATGGTCAAACCCACTGGGAAAACCGCTCCCGAACCCACTCCCCAAGAAGCCGCCCTCATGCAAGTGGCTCTCAAGCGACTCCTGAAAACTACCGCCGCCCTCGGCCTCAAACACAACATGGTGTCGCTGATATGGTCCACCCTCCGGTGTCCGCGTCGTCTCAGCGTTTGCCATATTCGACGCCACTACTTCGGCTCGCACTCGCTCAGCTCTCAAGGCTGAAGCGCTCAGATCCATCACACCAAAGAGATTCATAATTATTTCGAGTCCATATGGATTGCGCTCATGACGCTTGAAAATTCATGCTTCAAAAGTTGCACTCCGAGTTTGAACTGCAACTGCGACTTCGCAAGCTGCAATCCCTCGCGGTCCATCGAGACATTATTTCCATCTGGTCGCGCCACCAAACCATCGACGTCCTGGGCAGCAACCTGCGAACCCTCAAGCGGGGCCGAATCTGCGCTCTCGTTCAACTGCCGCGCAAACTCCGTCTCAAAATCAAATCCCTTCGTCTTGAATCCGGGCGTATCGACATTGGCCATGTTGCTGGCGGTCAGCTGCATTTGTCGGCTGGTCAGGTCCAGGTACCGTCCCAGTGCATCGCTCAATCCCGTCGTTGTCTGCATTGCGTACCTCCGTGCAATAAGACAATGCAGTCCAGCGACCAAAGAAAAGCGCCCTCAGATGAGAGCGCTCTTAATCAATTTTAGTTTTACTCCGCCTAAACACTCAACCTCGCGTCACCTTACGAAGCCTGATCTCCTCGGCCCCAATCTCCATCTTTTCTCCGGCAAGAATCGCCCCTCGTTCGAGCACGTGCATCAACTCGCGTACGTTTCCCGGCCAGCTGTATTCATGGAGTTTCGTCAGTGCTGCCGCCGTCAACCGTTTCCGCGGCATCTCCTGCCCCATCTTCTCCAGAAAATGTTCCACAAGAAGGCTTAGATCCTCGATTCGTTCCCGCAGCGGAGGAACCTCAACCGGAAACACTGCCAGCCGATGATACAAATCCAGTCGAAACGTCCGGTCAGCTCCCGTGCTCGTAGCCAGCTTCTCAAGCGGCTGATGTGTCGCGGCAATCACTCGCACATCCACTCGAATCGTCTCGTTGTCGCCCACCCGTTGCAGCTCACCACACTCCAGAAACCGCAGCATCTTTGCCTGCAGCGCCATCGGCATCTCGCCAATCTCATCGAGAAATAACGTTCCTCCATGCGCCGCCTCAATCCGCCCGGTCCTCGATTGCACAGCGCCAGTAAATGCGCCCCTAGTATGTCCGAAAAGCTCAGCCTCAAGCAACGCCTCAGGAATAGCTGCACAATTGAGCACAACAAATGGCTTGCCCGCACGCTCACTCAGGCGATGAACGGCTTTCGCCACGACTTCTTTCCCTGTACCCGTCTCGCCTTCGACCAACACACTGGTCGATCGTGGCGCCACCATGCGAATCAACCGCGCAAGCTCACGCATCGATTCACTTGCTCCAACCATCTCCGGCAACATCAATTCCCGATGCGCCGCAGACCGACCCGCGGCCTCTGGACGGCCCATCAAAGCCGACAGAGCTTGACGCGCCGAGTCCATTCGAGCTGCTTCTTCCCTCCCACGTGCCTCCGAGCCAGTATCCTTACGTACTCCCGAAACAAACTGCGGAAGAATCTTTGATGTCGAAGCAGGCACGCTCTCCGGCGCAGCCACCCAGCTCGCCGTATCGTTCGGCTGGGTGTTTTGCGCCTCCCGCAGCGCGTGCAGCAACTCATTCCGCCTCGGACTCCGCGCTCCGCCATCAACCCCACCATCCACCCGCAGCAATTCCATCGAGGGATATAGCATCCGAATCACGGTCGCAAACTCACCCACTTCAAGATCAGGCAGCCAGCTATCAACCAGCAAGGCCTCAGACCGCGCATCCTCTAGCTGTGCCATCGCCTCCGCTCCACCCGCTGCCTCTCGCACCTGCCACCGTAGTCCGGTGAGCGAACTGCGCAACCTCTGCCGCAATCCTGCATCCGCGCTCGCCAGCACAACCGTGCGCATCGCCGCTTCTTCACTTCCATCTCCGTTCAACTGCGAACTTCGGCCCAAATTCATTCCGCTCATCGTGTTCTCTCCTCTGAATCCACTAAAACCTTTTGCAGCATCTCTCGCATCGTTCCAACCGTCCGATTCATTCGCGCACACTCCTGCAGACCCTCGCGAATCGCCTCTCTCATCGCATCCGGCTCGCCGATCAGCTCTCCAATCGCAAGCCGGCACTGCAATACCGTCAACGGCTGACACAGACCATGCAGAGCCATATCCATTCGCGCGATCAAGTCCGCCGAACCTGCTTGTTCAGAAATCTCACGCACGGGCAAAAGTCGCATGCACCGGGTATTCAACCGCCCGAACTGCTGTTCTTCCGGAGCCCATCCTGTAGCCTTCGCCCCGAACCGTCTCAATCACCGAGCCTTCATCCCTATCCGCGCTAGCTGCTCCCAGTTTCTTCCGCAGATAGTTCACATAGACATCCACAACATTTGTGCCCGCATCCGGCGACATCTGCCACACCTCTCGCAGCAACTCGCTTCGACTGCAACACTGCCCGCGACGCAGTAACAGAAACTCCAGCAAAGCGAACTCCTTCACCGTCAGTTCGATCACACAGCCATTTCGCACTACGCGGCGTTCCATTCGGTTGAGCTCAACATCGCCATGCCGCAAGACCGGATCGGCACACTGATCGCGCCGCCGCAGCAACGCCCGGCACCGCGCCGTCAATTCATGAAAACTGAAAGGCTTCAATAGACAATCATCCGCGCCAAGGTTCAGGCACTTGATGCGCTCTTCAACCTGGCTCCGACCCGTGAGAACCAGCACTACCGTCTCGTCGAAACGCCCACGCAACTCTGATAGAACCTCAGTTCCATCCTTGCGCGGCAGGCTCAGATCAAGAACAATCAGATCCGGCCGATACTCCGCAGCATGAGCAAGTGCCGACTCTCCATCTCCCACCACCGTCACTTCGTGCCCTTCGAGTTTCAAGCCCTTCTGCAAAAACAAACCAAGTGCAGCATCATCTTCTACAACCAAGACTCGCATCCAATCCCCCAGCGAAATTCAGTACTTCAATTCACCGGCCACATTACCAGTGGCGGTGTCTGTAATTACCTTGGTTCATCGGACGGCGCTTTACAATAACTCTTCGCAAGAAATTGCGCATGCGATTTCAAAATGGGAATCTTCCAAACCTAAAAAGCAGTTGCTCTAAAGAAGAGCAGCGTCAACCAGCGCCGGAAGTCGATCAATATCAACGCGACTTCCACCAAGAGGAAATCTTGTATCCGAAGCAATGGTTTCAGCATGCGGCAGACATCTTTCACCTAACCCGACATGTTCACCCGTCAAATTGGAATCAACTCAGTTAGCAATGTTTGATCTTCCAGAGTTAAACACTTGCAATTCGCCTTTTATTCGCTACAATCATCGGCATGGCAATTACGAGACGGCAAAAAGAAGTCATCGACTTCCTCTCCACCTTCACTCAGAAGAACGGCTACTCCCCATCGTATGAGGAGATCGCCACAGGATTAGGTCTCAGTTCACTCGCCACCGTGCACAAGCACGTCACCAATCTTCAGAACAAGGGTCTGCTCCAGCGTGCTCACAACCGCAGCCGCTCGATCGACGTTCTTCCCGCACGCAGCAGTAAAAAAGGCTCCGATCGCCTTCCCCTCATGGGCCGCATCGCTGCTGGCCAGCCCGTCGAAGCCATCGAAACTGCCGAAAGCATCTCTCTATCCGACATCATCGGCAACCGAGAAGTCTTTGCCCTTGAGGTCCGTGGCGACTCCATGCGCGACGAGCACATCGTCTCTGGAGATTACGTATTAGTTGAGCGCACCCGTACCGCCCGAGAGGGCGAGATCATCGTTGCCCTCGTCGATGGTTCCGACGCCACCCTCAAGCGTTTTTACCGCGAGGGCAGCATGGTCCGCCTGCAACCCTCCAATACTGAAATGTCCCCAATTTACGCCCCTGCCGCCAGCGTCAGCATTCAGGGAAAGGTGTTAGGCGTCCTCCGCAAATACGCGTAAAATTACCTTGAAATCATTGCTCGACACTCCCCAAAGTTGCTATTCCTTCCGGCCGGGCCAACGTCCAAAATAGGACCAGGCAGCACCGCCAAACGTCTGCGGCAACTTTTTCCTCCGTGTATGGAACCGTCCGGGACTTCCGTGCGTAACCACACTCCGAGACGACTCACCCTAACCAGAACTATCAAAATTGGAGCACCCCTTGGCTACACAGCGTAAGAACAAACGAAGAATCTGGCTCTGGACAGGCCTCATAGCCCTTGTCGTCGTGGTCGCACTCGGTATTACGGTCGCCGCCCGGGGCAACACCACCAAATTCGAGCCCTCCCAACTCGGAAAGGCCGAACTCGGCGATATTGCCCGATCCGTGGTCGCCACTGGTAAAGTCCAGCCCATCACCAAAGTTGAGGTCAAATCCAAGGCTTCCGGAATCGTCACCCGCCTCGACACTGACATCAACGCCCAGGTCAAGCAAGGGCAAGTCCTTGCCCAGCTCGACCAGCAGGAAATCCTCGACCAGGTAGCCGCCCAGAAAGCCCAGCTCGCCGCAGCCGAATCCAATGCTCACGCCGCAGCCGCTTCCATTCAGTATGACAAGGTCAACGCCGAAGCTCCCGACCTCCCGATGTACAAGAACACCTACGAGCGCAATCTCCAGATGTCAAAACAAGGAGTCGTCTCACAGCAGTCGCTTGACGATGCGCAACAGAAATACCTCGCCGCCGCCAACACTCGCGACAAAGCCGTTTCGCAGATTAGCGTCGACAGCTCCAAACTGCGCCAGGCTCAGGCGCAGGTGGCTCAAGCCCAGGCCTCCCTCAAGCAACTTGAAGAGCAGCTCGGCTACACCACCATTACCTCCCCAATGGACGGCACCATCCTCTCCCGTGACGTCGAAATCGGTGACGCTGTCAGTTCTATCCTCGTCCTCGGCTCAACTGCCACTCTCGTCATGACCATTGGAGACACCACTCAGGTCTACGTTCAGGGCAAAGTCGATGAGTCCGACATCGGTAAGGTCTACCTCGGTCAATCCGCCCGAATCAAAGTAGAGTCGTTCAAAGACAAGACCTTCCAGGGCAAAGTAACCAAAATAGCGCCGTTAGGAGTTGAAAAAGATAACGTAACCACCTTCGAGGTCCGCGTCTCCATCGACAACCCAGGTGGCGAGCTCAAAGCCAACATGACCGCCAACGCCGAGATCCTCCTCGAGGAACATAAAAACGTCCTCACCGTCCCTGAACAAGCCGTACTTTATGACAAAGATCGCAACGCCTCCGTCGAAGTTCCCGACGCCAAAGCGAAAAATGGCCGCCGCAAAATCGACATCAAGGCCGGCATCTCCAACGGCACCAAAACTGAAGTCCTCGCCGGCCTGAAATCCGGAGATACAGTTATCCTGCAGCAATAGTTGGGGCCAGGATCTAACTCGCAGTAATTAGAGTAGACGAAAGGGAAATCCGATGAGAAATCCAGCTATCAAAATACTAGCCACCGCCGCCTCCACTCTCGTCCTCGCCGCCACAGTCTTCGCCGACAGCAACTTCGATCGCACCCTCAACGTTAGCGGATCTCCCAACGTCTCTGTCTCGACCGGCTCCGGCTACATCAAACTTCATCCTGGCTCAGGCAGCCAGGTTCACATCGTCGCTCACGTCCGCGCAGGTCACGGTTGGATGAGCGGTGGCGACGTCGACAGCCGCATCCAGCAGATCGTCTCCAACCCACCCATTGTTCAAAGCGGCAACGATATCACCATCGGCGAACGCCATAATAATGATCTCTACCGCAACATCACCATCGACTACGACATCACCCTCCCCAAATCATCTGCCATCAACGCCGGCACCGGGTCCGGTGACATCGAGATTCAAGATGTAGGCGCCAACGTCAAAGCCCAGAGCGGTTCAGGCTCGGTCCATGTACGCGGTGTCGAAGGGACAACTACACTCGGCACCGGCAGCGGAGACATCGAGCTTCAGCAGACCGGCCCAGGCGACGTCAAAGCGGAAACCGGTAGTGGCAGCATTCGCCTTCAAGGCCTCTCCGGAGCCCTTAAAGCCGGCACGGGTTCAGGCGACATCGAAGCGCAAGGCCAGCCCACCTCAGATTGGAAGCTCTCCACTGGTAGCGGCTCCGTCCGTCTCATCGTAGGCAGCGCCAAGTTCAATCTCGATGCAGACACTGGCTCCGGGAACATCAACGTCTCGCAGCCCATCACGATGCAGGGCAGCCTCAATCGCCATCACGTCAGCGGCGCCGTCAACGGCGGCGGTCCAATCATCCGGGTAGGCACCGGCTCCGGCGATATTCAGATCAAATAGCCAAATCGGCATCACCAACGACGAGGATAGCAATCCTCGTCGTTTTCTTTTGCACTAAACCAGCGTCACGCGACCAGTCCCAAGGTCATAGACCCCACCAACGACCTTCACCCCCTGCTCCTTAACCGCCTTTGCAATCACAGTCGAACTCTCCCTCAACAACCTCGTCTGAAATGCAACGTTCGCTTTCACAGCTGCCGCAACATCGCCGTGCGTATCTCGAACCCCAGGCATCAGGTGCTGATACAGCACACTGATCTGTCCCGGAACTTCCTTGCCCGCAACCGCGGCGCTCACTGCTCCACAATTCGTATGGCCAAGCACGAGGATCGCCTTCACTCCCAAGACAGCAACGCCATACTCCATACTCCCCATAATCTCCGGAGTCACAATGTTGCCCGCGACTCGTCCCACAAAAATCTTTCCGATGCTCTCATCAAAAATAATCTCAACCGGCACCCGCGAATCCGCGCACGACAACACCGCCGCAAATGGCTCCTGCTTCGCCACTGTCTTTGCCTTTAGGATCTCCAGATCCTCAGCAAACGACGTAATCTTCCCCGCAGCAAATCTCTCATTCCCCGCCATCAACTCGCGAATGGCAGCCTCACCGGTCATTGACGAAGTTGCCTGTGCGAACCCGACACCCATCCCAGAGCCCCCAACTACGCCTGCCGCTGCCAATCCAGTAACAAAGCCTCGACGCGTCAACTGACTTCTGCTCATTTTCGTCATAGAGCCCTCCTTGTGCCAAAAGCTTATATCACTCAAGATCAATTACGCTTAGAGAATGGCCCTTGAACCGTTTCCCCGCCTCCTGGTCTTCGATCTGGACGGCACGCTCATCGACTCCCGCATCGACCTCTGCAACTCCGTCAACGCCACGCTCACACACTTCGGAAAATCCGAGCTACCCGAAGCCGTCATCTCTAGTTACATCGGCGACGGAGCTTCCCTCCTCATCCGCAGGGCTTTTGGCGACCCCGAAGGAGATATTCACGATGAAGAATATGTAACTGAAGCACTTACATTCTTCCTCGACTACTACCGCATCCACAAATTCGACTACACCCTTCTCTATCCAGGCATCCTCGAATCTCTCACATCGATCCGCACTGCCCACCCCGAAATCCTGATGGCGGTCCTGACCAACAAGCCCGTGAACCCATCCCGCGACATCTGCACCTACTTCGGTCTCGCACCATTTTTCTTCCAGAACTACGGCGGCAACAGCTTCCACACCAAGAAGCCCGATCCGCACGGCCTCGAAACTCTCATCGCAGAAGCCACCACGATCACTGGCCGTCCCATCACCCCAGCCGAAACCATCATGATCGGTGACACCGATACCGACGTCCTAACCGCTCGTAACTGTGGCGCCCGCAGCATAGGATGCACCTTCGGCCTCAAGCCCCATTCCCTCGCCGAAGCCCCGCCCGACTACCTCGCTCACACCGCAACCGACTGGCTTCAAATTCTGGGCATCAATCCAAAGCCTACTGCCCCTTCTCAAACCGTTTGAAGAAACTCGAATCCAGATAGTGCGGTCTCGCCGGATCGTCCGCAACAGTCCGCGCGAGATCGGCATAAAAAGCATTGAACTGGGCAGCAGCAGCCAGATCCACAGGCTGTGTCAGATCATCATCGGTCGAGTGATACCGCTGTGCCAGCCACGCTCTCCACGCCTTGTACTCCGGCGAATCTGCAGTCCATCCGAACTTCATCGCCAACGCAGGAATACCCGCCTGCACAAAACTATACTGGTCCGTCCTGATGAAAGAATTCCTGTCCGGCTCCGGATCACCCGCAATCACAATGTGATGTGCCTCTCCCACCTTCTCCGCATCGGCGCCCAGCGTCGATTGCTCCAGCCCCTGCACATGCAGCTTCTTCAACGGAAAGATCGGCATAAACATATCCAGATTCAAATCCGCCGCAATCGAACCATCCGGCACGGTGGGATGCCCCGCATAGTATCGTGACCCCAACAGCCCCTTCTCTTCAGCCGTAAAAATTACAAATAACATCGACCGTTTTGGCCGTGCCTTATTCTCCCCGAACTTTTTTGCGGTCTCGAGCACGGTAGCCACACCGGAGGCATCATCCATCGCCCCGCTATAAATGGTCTTTCCATTGATCGGCGCACCAACCCCCAGATGATCGAGATGCGCTGACACCACAACATACTCCCCCGCCAGCTTCGGGTCCGATCCTTTCAGCTCGGCCACAATATTCGGCGAAGTCACATGCGAAGTCTCACCCGCCACCGTCGCTCTCACGTTCTTGCGCAACGCAAAACGCGGCAATGGTTTCTGCGCATCCGCCAGCGCAAGTATCTCGGCAAAAGTATGACCCGTCCCATCGAACAGCTTCTCTGCCCGGGCCGGATTAAACGTCGCCGAAAACATTGCGCCATGCTCATCCGCAAGCGCCGGATGCTTCGCCGCAACAGAGGCCGCATCAGGCGTAAGCGACAACCGCATCCCCGGCTGCCCGGCTCCGCTCGCAACACGCTGCCATCCAAAGTCCATCGACTTCGGCGTAGGAATTGAAATCACGCCAACAGCCCCAGCCTCTCGCAAAGCCTTCGCAAACGGCGCCGTCCTCGCATACGACTTCAGCGGCCCAGGCAAATCCGCAGGTCCGCCGTTGATGGTGACGACTACCTTCCCCTTCAGGCTCGCCCACGGCACCTCAGCAGAATTGAAGTCGTCATACTTCGCATCTGGCAGATGCAGCCCATACCCAATAAACACCAGAGGAGCATCTACCTCACCCACTTGAGCCGACCGCGATCCCAAGATTGCATCCTCTCCCAACACAAGCAGGTCCTCATGATAAGAGCGACAAGTTTTGCAACCGACCACGAGGCTCATTGAAGACTTACTCGCGATCACCCGCTGCACATCAAAATTCACCGGCTGAAAGTAAGTCCCATTCACTCCCGCCGGAGCCAAACCGTAGGACTTGAATTTATCCGCCACATAGGCTGCAGCCTTCAGATAGTCCTCGCTGCCAGTCAGCCGCCCATTCATCGACGGAGCAGCGAGATACTGCACATGCGCCCACCACAACTTTCCCTGCTCTTCATCCGACGACGCCGTCGCACCGCTCTGGGCCCACAACAGAACTCCACCTGCGAGGGCAACTGAAACCATCATTAAAACAACCCGGTTCACACGCATCGCCAACTCCAAAGAAAAATAGGGATGCGTTGAATCTAGCACGCATCCGCTCAAGACGGCTTATACCCGCATCTTTTTGACGCGCCACAACCTACTTGTTAAGCTCATCTGCAAGATGCCCTCCTCCACAGATCCGCTCGCAACCACCTGCTGCATCATCGGAGGAGGTCCCGCCGGAGTCATGCTCGGCTACCTTCTCGCGCGCCAAGGCATCACTGTCACAGTTCTTGAAAAACACACCGACTTCTTCCGCGACTTCCGCGGCGACACCATCCATCCCTCCACACTCGAAGTCCTCTATGAGCTCGGTCTCCTCGACAAGTTTCTCCAAATCCCACACTCACAGCTTGCCCAACTCTCTGGTTACTTCGGGACTCACGCCGTCACCATGGCCGACCTCTCGCACCTTCCGACACACGCCAAATTCGTCGCCCTCATGCCGCAGTGGGACTTCCTCAACTTCCTCGCCTCCGAAGCCTCTCGCTTCCCTGCCTTCACACTGCGTATGGGTTGGGAGGCCACTGGCCTGATCCAGCAGCCTGACGGAACCGTCACCGGTGTCCGCGCCAATACTCCCAACGGCCCCGTCGAAATCCCTGCAGTTCTCACCGTAGGATGCGACGGCCGCCACCCAGTCTCGCGCGAAGCCGCCCACCTTCCACTTGTCGACTACGGAGTACCTATCGACGTTCTCTGGTTCCGCATCGCTCGCCAACCCAACGACCCAGAAAACGCACTCGGTTACGTCAACTACGGCCGCCTCGTCGTCCTCATCGACCGCGTCGACTACTTCCAGGTCGGGTACATCATTGCCAAGGGCACCTTCCCGCAAATCCAGCAGCAAGGCCTCGACGCCTTTCATCAAAGCATCGAACGCATCGTCCCCTTCCTCGCGGGCCGCACCGCTGAGGTGGACTCATGGGACAAGGTCAAGCTCCTCACCGTTCAGGTCAATCGGCTTCGCGATTGGTGCAAACCCGGTCTGCTCTGCATCGGAGACGCAGCCCACGCTATGTCACCCGTTGGAGGCATCGGCATCAACATCGCCCTTCAGGACGCAGTCGCCACCGCCAACATGCTTACTGAATCCCTGAGCTCAAACACAGTCACAGTTCACGACCTCGAACGAGTCCAGCACTACCGGGAAGGAGCCGTACGCAACACTCAACGATTCCAGGTCTTCGCCCACCGCATGCTCAGTCACGTCCTGAATAGCAACGGCCCATTCGAACCGCCATTCATCCTCCGCGCAATCCTCAGCCTCCCCGGCTTCCGATACCTCACCGCCCGATTCATCGGAATGGGCCTGCAACCCGAACACATCGGCAAGACTTAAACAAACTCCCGATTCCAACTCGTAATCACCCGCGTCTCGCGCTCCCACCCCAGCACGCTCACGCTCCCGGTTCCCAACGCAAACAATGCCCCACCCGTAGCCTCCAGACCAATCCACCGCGCCGCCAGAATCCGTAGAATATGCGCATGCGCAAACAGCGCGACCTTCCCTCCATCCGGAGCCGCCGCCAAAGCCTGAGCAATCACTCCATCCGCCCGCCTCCCAACATGCTCCACCGTCTCCCCGCCGACAATCTCATTCTTCCAGACCGACCACCCCGGAATCTGTGCCTGAATCTCCTTCGTAGTCTTTCCTTCGTAGACACCGTAATCCCACTCCTTTAGTCCATCATTCACCCTGGCCACATCGCCAAACCCGGCAATCGCGCAAGTCTCCCTCGCTCGCTGCATCGGACTCACAAACACAACATCAAACTTCTTCCCCTTTAAATAGACCCGCAGCTTCTCCGCCCGCTGCCGCCCTGACTCTGTCAGCGGAACATCCGTCCGGCTTGTATGTTGCCCACTCGCACTCCAAGCCGTCTCCCCATGTCGCACCAGCCACAACTCGGTTCCGACACTCATCGAATCCTCCGCCCTTCCTAAACTATCTTATAGAGATGGACTTCCAGCTCTCGACTACCTACAAACCCCAGGGCGACCAACCCCGAGCCATCGCCGAACTCGTCTCCGGCATCCACGCCGGCGAAAAAGATCAGGTTCTCCTCGGCGTCACCGGTTCCGGCAAAACCTTCAGCATGGCCAAGGTAATCGAAGAGCTGCAACGTCCCGCGCTCATCCTCGCCCACAACAAAACACTTGCCGCTCAGCTCTACCACGAGTTCAAACAGTTCTTTCCCAACAACGCTGTCGAGTACTTCGTCTCCTACTACGACTACTACCAACCCGAAGCCTACATCCCCGCGGGCGATCTCTTCATTGAGAAGGAAGCAACAATCAATGAAGAATTGGATAAACTCCGTCTCTCCGCTACCCGCAGCCTCTTCGAGAGGCGCGACGCCATCATCGTCAGCTCCGTCTCGTGCATCTACGGTCTCGGCTCGCCTGAAGCCTACTACGGCATGCTGCTCCTCCTCGAAAAAGGCCAACGCATCCGCCGCGAAGACATCACTCGCCGCCTCGTCGAAATCCTCTACGATCGCAACGACGTCGACTTCCGCCGCGGCACCTTCCGCGTCCGCGGCGACATCATCGAGATCTACCCCACCTACGATGAAAATGCCTACCGTATAGAGCTCTTCGGCGACGAGATCGATTCGCTCTCTCAAATCGACCCGCTCTTCGGCACGGTCCGTCAAAAATACTCACGCCTTCCCATCTACCCGAAGTCGCACTACGTCGTCCAACCCGAACGAAAAAGTTCAGCCATCGCCACCATCCTCGAAGAGATGGAGTGGT
>Ga0206901_1046_pt1 | contig 22971 bp, 21 predicted proteins | sample Alteio_BWOrgHeat_47_FD_152936 | JGI IMG/M metagenome (GOLD analysis project Ga0206901, IMG submission 152936) | Enriched cells from forest soil in Barre Woods Harvard Forest LTER site, Petersham, Massachusetts, United States -... | ecosystem: Environmental > Terrestrial > Soil > Temperate forest >...
GACCTGACACTGCCGGAGGCAGCGTTGTTGGCGGCTTTGCCGAAGGGGCCTGAGGCCTATTCGCCGCTGAAGTATCCAGAGCGGGCGTTAAGGCGGCGGGATCTCGTGATCAGCGAGATGCTGGAGGATGGAAAGATTACAGTGGCTCAGGCGAATGCAGCGAAGGCTGCGCCGCTGGGGCTGCATTTGGAGGCTCCGGCAAACAGTGTTGCACCTTATTTCGTGGAAGAGGTGCGGCGGCAACTGGAGAAGCAGTTTGGGGTGGAGCAGGTGCATGGGGCAGGGCTTCGCGTGTATACGACGCTGGATCTGGATCTGCAGATAGTGGCAAATAAGGCAGTTCTGGAGGGTACGGCGACCTATGAACGGCGACGCGGGTGGAGAGGAAGGTTGCCCAATATCGTCCTTGAAGGAATGGATGTAGAGAGCTATCGGCATCCGGACTGGGCGCAGCCGCTGGATAGAGGAAGCTATGTTCATGGCGTTGTGACGGCCGTGGCTGCGAAGAAAGTGGTGGTGAAGGTCGGAGTGAAACAGCAGGCGGTGTTGACTCCTGAAGACTGGAAGTGGACCCAGAACGCGGATGGGGATGGTTTTTTGCGGAATGGCGATCTGGTTTATGTACGGATTGAGGGGAGCTTGTCGGATGGGCCGCTGCACGCTTCGCTGCAACAGGATTCGGGGGCGCAGGCCTCGCTGATGGCAGTCGACAATGCCAGCGGAGATGTTCTGGCGATGGTGGGGGGCAGGGATTTTGCATTGTCGCAGTTCAATCGAGCTACGCAGGCTCAGCGGCAGGTGGGGTCTTCGTTCAAGCCGTATGTGTATACGACTGCGATTGAGAATGGGGCGAAGCCAACCGACATCATTGTGGACGGGCCAGTAAGTTTCCCGACGCCGAATGGGCCTTATACTCCGCACAACTATGAGGGCGACTACAAAGGAGCATTGACCCTCGTGAATGCGTTTGCCGAGTCGAGAAATATTCCTGCGCTGAAGCTTGCTGAGCGGTATGGAATTCGCAAAGTGATCGATACGGCGCGGCGATTTGGCGTCACGAGCAATCTGCCGATGTTTTTGCCAGTGGCGATTGGAGCAGCGGACATTACGCTGGCTGAGCAGGTTGGGGCTTACAGTGTGTTTCCGAATGATGGGATACGGATCGAGCCGCGCTATATTCGCAAGATCACACAGGCGGATGGGTTGCCGCTGGAGGAGGCTCCGGGTGAGGTGACAGAGGTGATTTCTGTGGAGACGGCGCGGACGATGATGCAGTTTCTGCAGGCGGTGGTGCAGCATGGGACGGGAGCTTCGGCATCGCAACTGAAGCATCCGCTGGGCGGCAAGACCGGGACGACGAACGACTATACGGATGCCTGGTTTATCGGGTTTTCCCCCTCGGTAACTTGCGGGACGTGGATCGGCTATGACGATCGACAGTCTTTGGGTGAGAAGGAGACCGGAGCCCGCGCGGCGCTGCCTATGTGGATGGACTTTATGAAGATTGCGATTGCGAATAAGCCTGACGAGGCTTTTCCCACCGCGGGGGCCCCGCAGAAGAAACTGGATGTGCCTCTGAGCATCGCGACTGCGGCTAAGCCTGCACCGCCTGCGGCGAAGCAGGATGAGGCTGATCCTGATGCTCCTGAGAGTGGTGCTGTGAAGCAGACGGCTTCTCCTGGGAGGGCCGCTCCTTCAAGTGCGCCGACGGTTTCGGTTCCTGCTGTCGACAAGCAGGCGATGCCTGCGGCTGCGCCCGTAAAGCCTGCTGCTGGAAGTGATGGGAAAGGGACAAACTCGCCTATCGGGCCGCCGAAGCCGGCTGGGGATGACCGGAGCGGGGTTTCAAAGCCACCACCCGACACAAACTGAAATAGCGTTTTGATGCGGCTACGTCGCGGCCTATCTGTTCGCGAAGGGCTTCGGGGTTTGGCCAGCGCTTTTCGTCGCGGAGACGTTTTAGGAAGGTTAGTGTGAGTGGGGTTTGTTCGCCGAGCGAGACTGGGTGGAAGTTGAGCAGGTGCGATTCGACCGTGAAAGAGTCTGCGCCGAAGGTTGGACGATTGCCGACGTTGGTGACGGCGTCGAATGTTTCGCTGCAGGCGTCCTCGCCTATGGTCATGGTGGTGATGTAGACGCCGTTGGCGGGGAGAAGTTCGGAGTAAGGAGCGAGGTTGATGGTCGGGACTGTGTAGCGGGTGCCGTAGCCTCGTCCTGGTGCCGGCGTGGCGGCGATGGCGTAGGGATGACCGAGGAGGGCGCGGACGTGGCTGACGTCTCCTTCGGAGATGAGCTGGCGGATGCGGCTGGAGGATATGGCCTGGCCGCGGATGCTGCGTGGAGCGTAGACGCTGACGTTGAAGCCGAGTTCACGGCCGAGAGTTTCGAGGCTGTTGACATCGCCCTCTGCGTGATGGCCGAAGCGAAAGTTTTCTCCTTCGTGCAGCTCCTTGACGCTGAGACCTTTTTGGAGGATTTCGGCGGCGAAGGCGCGGGCGGACATGTGGGAGAAATCTTTGGTGAAGGGAAGGACAATGACCGCGTCGATATCAGTGGTGGCGAGGAGTGCTAGTTTTTCGGTGAGTGGCGTGATGAGGGGTAAAACTGTGTCGGGCCGGAGTACGCGGGCAGGGTGCGGCTCGAAGGTGATTGCCAGAGATTTAATGCCTAGACTGCGTGCTCGTTCGACGACCTCAGCGATGACCAACTGGTGGCCGCGATGTACACCGTCGAAATTGCCGATGGTGGCAACGGTGTGGCCGAAGTTCGGGGGAATGTCAGCGAGTTGATGGAAGATTTGCATCAGGCGATTTCGAAGTTGATCTTGAGGCCGTCATAGGCGAGACGAATGTGGGGAGGGAGACTCGCATTGGTCGTTTCGTGGTCGAGTTCGTGACCCATGTGGGTGAACAAGGCGCGCTTTGGCTGAAGCCGCTCGATGATGGCGATGGATTTTTCGATGTGCGAGTGGCTCGGGTGCGGGTTGTGGCGCAGAGCGTCGACTATGAGAACGTCGAGGTTCTGGAGAAGCGGGAAGCTGACTTCGGGCACGTCGCTCATGTCGGTGAGGTAGGCGGCGCTGCCGAAGCGATAGCCAGTGATCTCCTGATTGCCATGGATGACGGGGATTCGCTGGAAACAGGCGCCGAAGAGCTCGGTTCCGGAGCCTGGGGTGGGATCGAGGCGGTGAATATGTACGCGGGCGCTGGTGGGGTAGCGATCTTCCTTGCGAAAGGTGTACTCGAAGATGCGTTCGATGTTGCTGGCTGTTTCGTCGTCGGCATAGACGGGCATGTTGCCATTGTGGCGGAAGGTGAGCGGGCGTAGATCGTCGAAGCCCATGACGTGGTCGGCGTGGCCGTGAGTGTAGAGGACGGCGTCGATGTGGCGAATGTTTTCGCGAATCGCCTGGACGTGAAAATCGGGTCCAGTGTCGATGAGGACGACGCGGTTGTTGTAGTTGAGGAGAATGGAGGGACGCGTGCGGCGATTGTGCGGGTCAGGCGAAGTGCAGACTGCGCAGTCGCAGCCGAGCGTAGGGACGCCCATGGAGGTGCCGGTGCCCAGAAAAGTGAGGGTCGCTTCCATCGGTTAGCGGACGATCTTCGGACTCATATTTGGGCCGGAAGCACCTGGGATGGACCCGGTTCCTTTGGCTGCCGCGGAGCGGGCAATGGCCTGCGTGATTTCGAGGAAGGCCATGCGAAGCTCGAAGAGGGCGCTATCGAGCAGATTGGTCTCTTCCGGCGTAAGGTTGCCTTTTGTCTTTTCGGAGAGGACGGCCAGCATGTCGATTGATTGACGGGCACCGAGGATATCGACCTGAGGCTGCTGGCCTTCGCGTGTTGCTCCGCCGAGCTGCATGATGGACGTCATGTAAATGGACTGAACGAGTTGATCGAAGTTCATTGCGGGCGGATGGTCCATGCCCGGGTTGGAGGAGCGAATTGCTGTGTCGAGGCGGTCGGCGGTCATCTCGTAGGCGCGACGTGCCTGCTCGTTTTGTTCGGCGGTCGGAGGCGGCGGAAGGTCGGGCTCGGATCCAGCTTCGAGCTCAGGTTGCGGAGGGGGAGCTACAGCAGATTGCGGCTCGGTGGCAGCTGCGGCTGGAGGAGGGGAAGTGTTCTCTTCTTTCTCCGGCGACGGATCCGCGTCGGGGCGCGGTTCGCCGTCCATCGTGAATTTGCGGCGATCGGTGATGACGAAAGGTTTATTTTGTTCTGGCATGTTTTCAGGCTCTTTCAGTTTCAGATGCGTCGCGCGAAGCTGACGGTGCAGCGGCGAAAAAAGGAAGGGAGATTGGGATGGCGATTCCGCCGAGGTAGTGAATGGGAAGATTGCGATCCAGCACTTCGCGCCGGATGTAACCGAGGCCCAGCTGGATATTTTCGAGGCCCGATGCATACAGAGGAATGGCGGCGACGCTGGTTAGTTCGCCGACTTGCTTGCCATCTGCTTCGAGCATGGTGCTGGGAGTTGCGGGCAGTTCTTTTTCAAGCTGGAAGGCGGTAAAAGTGCGATGCACGTTGCCGCGGGAGCGGATACGCTCCACGATCTCCTGGCCGAGATAGCAGCCTTTGTTGAAGTGAAGTGCGCGAGCTTGTCCTGTCTCCTGGGGCAGATCTCGATCGCGGATGTCGGTTCCGTAGCGAGGAGTTCCTTCGAGAATTCGCAGCCATTCGAGAGCTTGGGGCCCACAGAGAGATGTGCCCGCCCTTCGGAGTGCATCGACGAGTTTGTCCGCGTATTGTAGGTCGATCCATAGTTCGAATCTTGGGACTAGAGGACTGTAGGCGTGGATTACGGTGACAGTTGCTCCATCCCAGGAGATTGTTTGCGTGGAGAGCGGGCCGAGATTCTCGATCTTCAGACCAATTTCGGCAAGCAGTGAAGATGATGCGGGGCCGGCGACCAGAATGCCTGATCGAGATTGCGTCGTGTCGGCGAGTTCGACATCATCCATGATGATGAAGCGATCGAGGAAGGCTAAGAGCGTGGATATCTGGGTGGAAGTCGTTTCGATGAGAAGAGATTCGGGTTGAGCGAAGACGATGGCATCGCCCTGGATGCGTCCCTGGGCGTTCAGAAAGAAGTTGTAAGCTCCGTGGCCGCTTTGCAACTGCTGGACTGAGTTGGTAACCATCCCGTTGAGCCAGCGGACGCGATCTCCGCCTGTGACGCGGATCCATCCGGTCTGATCAAGCCGCGAGAGGCCGGCGTGTTGAAGCAGCGCGGCGAGCTGACTGGCTTCGACCGGGGACGCTGTGGCAGCGATTTCGGGTTGTACCGGGGGAGTCATGACGGGGAATGCGGAAATCTCTCGTACACTTGATTATAGCGGTCGATTGAGAGGGTTATGTCGCAGCGAGCGGTTGTACGAGAGAGACGTTGGACCAAGTGGGTTGGCGGCGGGGCGTTGTTGATCGCGAGTTATGTTGGGTATGCCGGTGAGATGGCGAATCCTCCCCAAGAAGGTCAGAAGCCTGCGCAATCCGAAACGCAGACACCGATGACGAAAGAACAGGCAAAGGAGCTGTTTCGCTCGGTGGACGAGATTCTGAGCTTTGCGAGCAATGATACGAAACTTCCAATTGAACACACAGTGAAGCGAAAGCTTATCTCTCGCGACGAGGTTAGTCGGTACCTTCGGGAGAAGTTTGACGAGGATGAAGGCAGAAAGCGGATGGAACGGTCGGAGATTGTGCTGAAGAAGTTTGGCCTGCTCGATCGAGACTTTCATCTTGGGCCATTTCTTCTTTCTCTGCTGACCGAACAGATTGCAGGGTTTTACGACAACAAGACGAAGACAGTGAATTTGCTTGACTGGATTGAGCCAGATGAGCAGAAGCCTGTGCTGGCGCATGAATTAACACATGCACTCCAGGATCAGAAGGTTGGGCTTACCAAGTGGTCTGCGGTGAGCCTCAACGGAACTTCGCATACTGTTCAGGACGACAACAAGCATCTGCAAGTGGATGAGGCGGATACTGCGCGGAGCGCGGTTGCGGAGGGACAGGCGATGGCTGTCTTTGTCGACTACACGTTGAAACCGAGTGGGAAGACGCTTGCCGATTCGCCGGAGATCATGGATAAGCTGAAGAACCAGGTGACAGATACGAGCGGGTCGCCGATTATGGCTCGGGCACCGCTACTGCTACAGGAATCGCTGCTGTTTCCGTATAGCGAAGGGCTGAGTTTCGAGCAGGCAATTCTGGTGAGGAACGGCAGGGATGCAGCGTTTGCCGGTGTGCTGGCTAATCCGCCGTCTTCGAGCTTTGAGATTATGCACCCGGAGGCCTACATGGCGCATGTTCCCGTCCCGGTTGTGCGGTTGCCAGATATTCATCCTCTGCTGGATGCGGATTACACACCCTACGACATCGGCGTGATGGGAGAGTTGGATGTTCGGATCCTGATTGAGTTATTTGGTGGACAGGAGATGGCGGATGCGCTGGCCCCGGCGTGGAATGGCGGGGTTTATTATGCGGCGCAGCGTAAATCTGCCGTAAGTGCGGCAGAGAAAGAATCGACGGCATCGCTTGGGTTGCTTTACTACTCGCGATGGAAAAACCGTGATTCGGCGAGGTCGTTTCTGAATACTTATGCCTCGCAGATTCCGAGGAAATACTCCAACGTGCTGGAGCGGCAGAAGGAAGAGCACGATGACGTTGAGCGAGTCTATGCGACCAGCGAAGGTGATGTGTTGATTTCTCTTTCTGGAACCGGCGTTTTTATTGCGGAAGGATTTGATCTTGCGCTTGCGCGGAAGTTACGTGAAAAGATCGTGAGCATTCAGCCGGAAGGGCCGGTGCGCCAGGCTATGACGCCGACGCAGGAGCCTGCTCTATCGCTTTCTCGTGCTCTCGCATCTTACGGCGCGGTCGAGGAAAGCATCCTGCAACGATATACTTCTAGAGGATTAATGACAGAAACGGACGCTGTCCGCTGAGGGAGTAAGAGTTGAAGAAGGCAGAGATTGGGATTATCGGAGGCAGTGGTCTGTATGCGATGCCCGGACTTACGAACTTACGAGAAGAAAGGGTGGCAACTCCCTTTGGAGATCCTTCGGAAACATTTGTTCTAGGAGAGCTTGAGGGGCGAAAGGTAGTGTTTCTCGCGAGACATGGACGCGGCCACCGAATTCTGCCGAGCGAGATCAACTTTCGCGCCAATATTTTTGCGATGAAGATGCTTGGTGTCGAGCGGATTCTATCGGTTTCTGCTGTAGGCTCGCTGAAGGAAGAGCACAAGCCGACGGATTTTGTGATTCCGGATCAGTTTATTGATCGCACGTTTGCCCGGGTCGGCACTTTTTTCGGCGATGGAATCGTCGCGCATGTCGGTTTTGCAGACCCGGTTTGCGGGACGGTGGCTGGGGTGTTTCAGAAAGCTTGCGATAATGTGGGCTTAGTGAGCAAGCGCGGTGGAACTTATGTATGCATGGAAGGGCCGCAGTTCTCGACGCGTGCGGAGTCGAATCTTTACAGAAGCTGGGGTGCGGATGTCATAGGCATGACGAATCTGCAGGAGGCGAAACTGGCACGCGAGGCGGAGATCTGTTATGCCACCATGGCGATGGTGACGGACTACGATTGCTGGCGAGAAGGACACGACGATGTGACGATCGAGCAAGTGCTTGAAGTCGTGCATCAGAACTCAGAGAACGCAGCCAAGGTGGTGCGTTCTGCTGTTGCTGCGATGCCGACAGAGAGGCAGTGTACCTGCGGGGAAGCCCTAAAGTACGCCATCATCACGGACAAGAAGACAATTTCAGCCGAGACGAAGAAGAAGCTAGGGATTCTGCTGGATAAGTATCTTTAATCAACAACTTTTGTGACTGTATATGTTGCAAATATATTTTTAGTTTGCGAAAAGGGGTCTATGGCAATTCTCGTTGTAGGATCGGTAGCGTTTGACAGTATTGAAACTCCAACTGGAAGGGTGGACCATTGCCTCGGCGGAGCGGCGACGCACTTCTCGCTTGCAGCAAGTTACTTTACGCCGGTGCGTGTGATTGCGGTGGTTGGCAAGGATTTCACCGCCGAGCACGAGGCGGTTCTGACGAGACGAGGCGTTGATACGACGGGAATCGAACGTTCGAACGGACTGAGCTTTCACTGGACCGGATCTTACTCGGGCAATATGGACGAGGCGAAGACGCTGGGGACCGATTTGAATGTCTTTGCGAGCTTTGAGCCGAAGATTCCTGATTCTTATAAGGACAGCGAATTTCTTTTTCTGGCCAATATCGATCCGGTTTTACAGGCTCGTGTGCGAAGTGAGATGCCGAAGGTAAAGATGGTGTGCGGCGATACGATGAATTATTGGATTGCCGATCATGCTGCGAATCTAGCCAAGGTGCTGCGTGACCTGGATGTGCTGCTGATCAACGATGGCGAAGTGCGGATGCTGGCTGGGGAGCGCAATCTTGTGCTGGCATCGCAGAAGGTGCTTGCGATGGGGCCGAAGACGCTTGTGGTGAAACATGGCGAGTATGGTGCGACGGCGTTTTTCAGTGATCGGTCATTTCCGGGAGTGAAGATGTCGCGGCCATTTCGTGCGCCGGCGCTGCCTTTGGCCGAGGTTGTCGATCCTACGGGCGCGGGGGATTCGTTTGCCGGCGGCTTTTATGGATATCTGGCGTCACAGCCTGAGCTGACGCCATCAGTATTTCGTACGGCCATGTTTTATGGAGGCGTGATGGGCTCGTTTGCAGTTGAGCGTTTTGGGACAGAGCGTTTGCAGAATGTGACACGGCAGGAGATCGACGAACGCTTCAAATTGTTCCGGGAGATTTCGCATCTTGAGCACCCGGGCACCTAGGTCTTCAAGGCGCAGGCGCGGGGCGGCCCGGGCTGCTCTGGGCGGCGCTTCAACCAATCCGGATGAGATCAGCCCTGCGACACGTGAAGAGAGCCTGCCTTTTGCTCTGGCGGGAGTGCTTCTTTCGCTGATCGCGCTGCTGGTTAGTTTTTCGCGCGGATACCTGCTGTTGTATGGTGACGCGGTAGCGCATCTTGGGATTGCTCGCCGCATTCTAGACTCGCGTAATCCTGGGCTGGTTCAGCTTGGCGGAGTCTGGTTGCCGTTGCCGCATCTGCTGATCTTGCCTTTTGTGCAGAAGATGGAGTGGTGGCAGAACGGATTGGCCGGGGCATGGCCTTCTTTGATCTGTTTCATTCTCAGCATCGTGGGTTTTTATCGGCTTTGTCGTCAACTGCTGGTGCCGCGTTGGGCGGTTGCCGCTACGCTCTTTTTTGCGCTGAATCCTAACCTGCTCTATCTTGCGACAACGGCGATGACCGAGTCGCTTTTTCTTGCACTGCTTATCTGGACGACGCTGACTACGGTGGAGTGTGTGGAAGCCATTCGTGGAGAGCATCAAGATGTTGTTGGCCGGCGACTGATGTTTATTGGCCTTTTGGTTCTGGCGTCGGTTTATACCCGGTATGATGGCTGGATTCTAGGAGCGATTGTCTGGTCTATTGTGACGTTTTCGCTGATGCACAAGCGCGATTTGTGGCGTAGAGTTGCTCCGGGTTTTGTGGTCTTTACGCTGCTTGTGATTGCAGGACCGATCGGGTGGCTTGCGTATAACCAGCACTTTTTTCATGATCCGCTGGACTTTATCCGTGGTCCTTACTCCGCGGCGGCGATTGAGAAGAAGACTTCGGCCGCGGGAACGGAGCATTATCACGGCTGGCACGACCCGTTTTGGGCGATGGTGTATTACACGCGGACGGTGCAGCTGGATGCAGCATTCTGGGAGACCGGCTTTCTGGTGATGGCTGCGGCAATCGGCGGAGTGATGGTTGCAGTTCGCAGGAGATTGGCGTTGCCGGCTCTTGTGCTTTGGATGCCGCTGTTCTTTTATATCTATTCTGTGGCGTATGGATCTGTGCCGATCTTTATTCCGCCGTTGTGGCCGCACTCGTATTACAACTCGCGCTATGGGGTGGAGATGCTTCCGGCGCTTGCTCTATTTGGCATGATTGCCGTGGCCTGGGTGGAGGTGCGATGGAGCCAGTCACAGCCGATGGTGAGGCGGCTCATGCAGCCTATTGTGCTGCTGTTGATTGCTCTGAATGCGCTGGGGATGATGCGGCTGACACCACTGGTGCTGCAGGAGGCGATGAATAACTCGACTACGCGCGTTGCGTTTGAGGGTGCGCTTGCGAGGCAGTTGCGAACTTTTCCCAAAGAATCGACGATTTTGATGTACAACTCAGACCACGTCGGAGCGTTACAACAGGCGTCGATTCCTTTGCGGCAGACGCTTAATGAAGGAGACTATGACAGTTTTCATGCTGCGCTGGCGGCGCCTGCCAATCATGCGGCTTACGTGGTAGCAGTTGAAGGAGATCCCGTGTCGAATGCGGTCAAGGCGCACCCGGAGGGACTGACAGAGCTAACGATTTTATGTACAAGCGGCCAGCCTTGTGCTCGGATTTACCAGTCAGACCGGTTGGCACCCGCGGCGCCAAAGCTTAATTGAGATTTGCGACAGATGGTGAGGCACAATAGGAACACATGATCCCTTTCGTCAAAGCGCATGCGTGCGGAAATGATTTTTTGATTCTTGAGGAGCCCATCGCACAACGACGTCATGCTGAGATTGCGCGTAAGCTTTGCTCACGAAACACGAGCGTCGGAGCTGATGGGATTGAGTTCATGGAACGGCGGTCTGACGGTGAGTTTTTTTTGCGGCTCTTCAATGCGGACGGAAGTGAGGCGGAGCTCTCAGGAAATGGGACTCGGTGCGTTGCGGCCTGGCTGGCGAGGAGCGAAGGCAGAAACGAAGTTGCGCTTGGTACGCATGGAGGCGTGCGCAACTGTTATGTCGTTGATACTGCTGATCCGGTGTACTGGATTGAAAGCGAGATGGGCATTCCGCGCGTGATGCCGAGAACGATTGTGGTGCCGGATGTTGGAAATGTTGAAGGCGCGATGGTGAATGTCGGGAATCCGCATTTTGTTTTGTTCGTGGATACAGACGACTTCAGAACACATGGGATGAGCTGGCAGGAGTTGGGAGCGCAGATCAGTGTGAGTCCGCTCTTCCCGCATGGAACCAATGTCGAGTTTGTTCGTGTACTTTCGCCCGGGGAGATTGCTTTTCGGATTTATGAACGGGGATGTGGGCCGACTACCTCCTCGGGAACGGGCACTTGCGCTTCCTCTGCTGCGGCGATGGTGTTGCGCGGGGCGTATCGGGAGTTGACGGCGATGGCGGAGGGTGGGGCGCAGAGGACGGTATGGCCTGCGAATGATGCAGCGATGCGGTTGACTGGCCCTGCGGAGATTATTTGTGTGGGCGAGGTCTCGGCACTGTGATCAACTCGATTACTGCAGTCAAACCGCGGGTTTTGCGTGCTGGGGCAATGCTTGCGGTTCTTTCACCGGCGAGTACGCCGAAGCCTGATCTGGTTCATCGCGGGATCGCTCACCTGCATTCGCTCGGGTTCAAGACTTTTTTGGGGACTCACACGCTGGATAGCGGGCCACTTTACTATGCGGGGACGATTGAGGAGCGAGTGAGGGATTTGCACGATGCCTTTGCCAACCCGGAGATAGATGGGATTGTATGTGCGAGGGGCGGTTGGGGGTCGGCGGAGTTACTGCCATATCTGGATGCGGGATTGATTCGGGCAAATCCGAAGGTGTTTGTGGCATACAGCGACCATACTTCGCTCCATTGCTGGCTGCATAATTATGCGAATCTTGTGACTTTTTATGGTCCGATGGTCGCCGCGGATTTTTCGCGGGACCAGGGGGCGGATATGACGAGTTGGAGGTCTGCACTTGAAGGAAGTGAACCTTGGTCGGTTGGGGTAGCCGAGGGCCTTCGCGTACTACAGTCGGGGACGGCGCGCGGACTGTTGAATGGCGGATGTATTTCGATCTTCACGGAGGGGCTTGGAACGCCTTACACTCCGCGGGTTGAGAGTGACACGATTCTCTTTCTTGAAGACATCGGGACGAAGCCGTACCAGTGGGACCGAATGCTGCTGCATCTGCGGTACTCAGGACTGCTTGAGAAGGTGACGGGGATCGTCTTTGGGGATATGCGACAGTGCGTGCCTCCAGAGGAGGAGCAGTATCTTGACCGGGCGATCCTCCATGCGCTTCGTGACTTTGAGGGGCCGATCGCGATTGGGCTGCGCAGCGGGCATGTGGATCGTGCGAATGTGACTCTGCCGCTAGGGATTGCGGCTTCGCTGGACCTGAACGATGCGGGGAATCCGCAGATGCACCTTCTCGAAGGGGCGGTTACGATTTAGGCTTGAGCTTTTCGATCATGCAGGAATCCAAACATATACACCTTATCGGAGTTTGCGGCACCGCGATGGCTTCGCTGGCGGGCATGCTGCAGCTTCAAGGACACCGCGTCACCGGTTCCGATACGGCAGCCTATCCGCCGATGAGCGATCTGCTGGCGAGCTTGAAGATTCCTGTATTGGAGCCTTACGCTGAGAGCAATCTTGATCCACGGCCTGATCTGGTTGTGGTGGGAAATGCGATTTCGCGGGGGAACGTTGAGCTTGAGTATGTACTGGATCAGCGAATTCCTTTCTGTTCGATGGCTGCGGTTTTGCATGATGAGTTTCTGCTGGGGCGGGAGTCGCTTGTGGTGGCGGGGACTCATGGAAAGACGACCACGACGAGCATGCTGGCGTGGATCTATGAAGTGGCTTCCCTGCGGGATGCTTCGCTGGCACCTTCGTTTTTGATCGGAGGAGTTGCTGAGAACTTTGGAACGAGTTTTATGGTGCGGCCTACACGGCCATTTCTCCTTGAAGGCGATGAGTACGACACCGCCTTCTTCGATAAAGGGCCAAAATTCCTGCATTATTTTCCCGATGCGATTATTCTGACCCACGTCGAGTTCGATCATGCTGATATTTATGCAGATCTAAATGCGGTGAAGACGGCATTCAAGCGGCTGGTAAATCTTGTTCCGCGTCGAGGACGCGTTGTTGCGTTTGACGCGAGCGAGAATGTCCGCGAGTGTGTGGCGAAGGCTTTCTGCGCGGTGGAGTTGTATGGCTTTAGTGCGGATTCGCACTGGCGTGTGACGAACCTTCGGCATGAAGGTTCGGTATCGCGCTGGAGTTTGCGTCGTGGAAATGCTTTGTTTGCGGAGTTCACGCTGCCTATGGCGGGAGAGCACAACGCCTTGAACGCGACCGCTGCGGCTGCGCTGGCGGCCGGGCAGGGCGTGCCTGTAGACGCGATTGCCGAGGCACTTGCGAGCTTCAAGAGCGTGAAGCGGAGGCTTGAAGTTCGCGCGGTGGTGGATGGCATCACAATTATCGATGACTTCGCGCATCATCCTACGGCGATTCGCGAGACGCTGAGAGCGTTGCGGGAGGCATATCCGGGGCGAAGGCTGTGGGCAGTGCTTGAGCCTCGGTCGAATACGCTGAGGCGCAATGTTTTCGAGAAGGATCTTGTGGAAAGCTTATCGCTCGCCGATCGGGTGATTCTGGCGTCTGTGTTCAAGTCGGAGAGCATTCCTTCGGCGGAGCGACTGGTTCCGGAGAACGTCCTTGCTGGCTTACGCAGGCGAGCGATTGAAGCAGAGCTCCTTGTTGATGCAGATGCGATCGTAGATGTGTTAGCTGCTCAGCTTAAGAGTGGGGATGTGGTGGCAATCTTGTCAAACGGAGGCTTTGGCGGAATCTATGAGAAGCTTCCACACGCTGTGGCGCATCGTTGAAACTGAGTCAGGAAGGAAGTCTTTATGTGGCCCAAGGCTGAGAGCGATTTGGCGGCTTTATTGACGAGTAAGGTGTTCCCTCTGCTTCGTGGTTTACCTGAGTACGAAGCATTGCTGGCAGGCGGCAAACCCGATCCGGTGAAGTGCCAGGTGGCTGCGAAGCAAATCGTTAAAACAGTGCAGACCAGCGGAGGCGTGCATGGATTTGGGTCGCGCCAGGTGGTTGCGGCAACGGAGTGGACAGATGATTTGTATCGCGCGGCGAGTCCGCGTAACAATCCTTGTGGCGCGTGGTGGTTTGATGCTGAGCTAATTCGACGATGGGAGCAGGTTTATCCTGCATCGTTGCCGCGGCTTGAGCGGCGGGAGAAGATCTTCAACGCTTTAAGACCGATGCTGGCCGTCTGCTACGATTGGAATGACTTTACCCAGCTTTGGGTGATGAAGCCCGGAGGATTGGGGCTACCGGTGCTGACGGGACAAGGTACATCGCAACCTATCTTCTCGAAGAGCGCGGGACAAAATCATCTGGACAATCGGAATGTTTTGTTCATTGGCGGATACCAGCAGGTCTATGTTCCGTTCGTGCAAAAAGCGCGAGTTGTTCAGTATCTGATCTGAGGACGATGTTGAGGCGGTATTCTGAAGAGGTATGTTCAGTACGCTGAAGCTGATGTTTGTGTATCTCACGCTTGGCTCTCTTGCGGGGATACTTGGTATTCCTTACTCGCTGATGGTAGGAAACATCGATCTGCTTTACAGGGTGGCGATGTGGATTACAAAGACTGGCGTTCGTGTGGCAGGTATTCGGGTTGAGGTGAGTGGAATAGAGAATGTTCCTGTAGGGCGCAGCTGCATTTTTATGAGCAATCATGTCTCGAATCTTGATCCTCCCGTTGAGATTCCGATGCTTCCGGGCCGCAGTTCGGTGCTTTTGAAGAAAGAGTTGATGAGTATTCCGATTCTGGGGCGTGCGATGCGCATGGGCCAGTTTGTTCCGGTCGAGCGGGGCAGCCGTCGTGAGTCGGCAAAAGCCAGCGTGGAGGCCGCTGCAGAGGCTTTGCGGTCGGGGCTGAATATTATGGTTTATCCGGAGGGGACTCGCTCGCAGGACGGACGGCTTTCGGCGTTCAAGAAGGGGCCGTTCTATCTTGCGCAGGAGACGCAGGCGCCAATTGTGCCGATTGCGGTCTCGGGCACGCAGACGATGATGCGAAAGGGAAGCAGCGCGATCAAACCAGGAATCGCGCGGATGCGGCTTCTACCGGTGATTGAGCCGTCGCAGTACACGACTCGTGAAGAGCTGATGGAGATGGTACGGAATGCTATTGCTGAGGCCCTGCCGCCCGAGATGAAGCCAGTTATTTGACGATGGCGTTGTTGTAGCCGTCGGTCTGTAGGCGTTGGCGCATGGAATCGGCTTCTTTCTTGGTGGAGAAGGGACCGATCTGCACGTGGAAGAACTTGTCCTGCGGCTCGTGCCGTACGGCTACGGTGTATCCACGCCGCTTGAGATCGACCGCTACGACGTCTGCGTCTTCCTGATGCGACATTGCTGCAACCTGCACGACGAGAGTGCCAGGACCGGATGCTATTGTCGAGACAGGAATCATTGCAGGTTTTGACGGTGTCGGGAGGGGCTGGGCGGGGGATTCAGAATGATCAGGGGCAGATGCCTTGATCGTAACCGGCTGAGTTGCTGTCTGTGGTGATTCCTGAATTGCATTGCCAGGGGAATCGATGGGCACTATTGCGGACTGACTTGTACTGTCAGAAGGTTTGACTGTCTGATCTGCGGGGGCTCCGGGGGAAGGCTTGGAGCTCGGGGTCTCCAGACTTGTCTTCGTATCGGTGGCAGCGGCTGGTATTGCCGAACGCCTTCCCATGGTGTACCCGAATCCGAAGAAGACGGCACAGATGAGTGCCAGAGCAAAGAAGATACCGAGGATGGTGGTGGTTCCGAGGGAGATCTCACGGTCCTGCTCCTCGGCGTCGTTGAGATATTGGAGATTATTCTCGTTTTCGTATCGAGTTTGCACGGTCAGACCTTCTTCTCCAAGGCTGCGTCTGGAGCTACAGTCTTATTGAACAGGTTTATGAGCTCCAATGGGAGAGGAAAGACGATGGTGGTATTTTTCTCGACACCTATCTCAGTCAGGGTCTGGAGATAGCGGAGCTGGAGGGTCATGGGTTGCGTGGCCATGAGTTTAGCCGCGTCGACCAGTTTTGCGGCCGCATTGAACTCGCCTTCCGCGTGGATGATCTTGGCACGGGCTTCACGTTCGGCTTCGGCCTGCTTGGCCATGGCGCGGAGCATGGATTCAGGCATATCAACTTGTTTGACCTCAACCGAGATGACTTTTACGCCGAAGGGTGCAGTGTGGCCGTCGATGATGGTCTGAATACGGAGGTTGAGAGCTTCGCGGTGGGCGAGGAGTTCGTCGAGGTTGACTTCACCTAATACTGACCGCAGGGTGGTCTGGGCGAACTGGGAGGTCTGATAGATGTAGTTGGCAACCTCAATGACGGCTTTGGTGGGATCGATGACGCGCAGGGTGATGACGGCATTGACTTTAAGGGTGACGTTGTCGCGAGTGATAACGTCCTGCGGAGGGACCTCCATTGCCTCCTGACGGAGCGAGACGCGGACGATCTGATCGAGAGGACGAAAGACCCAGATGACGCCGGGGCCCTTAGCAGTTTCTTTTACTCGTCCGAGGCGAAAGATTACGCCGCGCTCGTACTCTTTGAGAATGTTGAGCGCATTGATCAGGTAGAGAACAACGATAGCGACGGCGAAGAGGAGCGGGAGAGACGTCATGGAATTGACCCTCGGGTGCGGCGAAGAGCGGCCACCGCTGCGATTGTAGAACAGCGGTGACTGAGGTTTTTCGGATGTTAGAAGCGCAGGAAGAAGCCGAAGGCCGGCTCGTAGGTCGTGGTGTGCTGCTGGATGGTGAGGTAGTTGGTTTCAAAGTCGGGCGCTTTGAAGAAGACCTGCCGGTATTGGGCGCGAAGCCCGAAGTGGGGGGAAAGGACTGTAGTCTCTGCCCCGACCGAGAAATAGTAAGCCGCACGTGCCTGCTTGGGGAGTGCTTCGCCACCGCCGGGTGTCGGTCGGAAGGCTATCGTACCGAGGCCGCCGGAGACGAAGGGAATTACACCATGGTGCTCTTTTCGGGTGTGGGCGACATATCCCAGGGTGTATTCGCTGGCATTCTGCTGAACCGCAGCAAATGGTTGCGCGCCGAAAGGGGTAAAGGTGTCAGCGTAGCGAGCGTAGCCGTAGTTTCCTTCAAAGCCTACGTAGGGTGAGAAGGTGTACCGGAGGGTGACAAGAGCTCCTGCGGTGTTGCCAGGGCTATAGGTGACTTTTGTGTTTGGCACTCCGTTTACGGTTGCGAAGCCATGCGCCGATTGGTTGAAGACGCCAACTCCGAGGATGCCGAGGTCGATGCGGGCGAGCTGACGGTCGAGAGGAGTTTCGGGCGCGGTGGTTTGCGCTTTGGAGATGGATCCCGCCGTTGTGAGGAGCAGGCAAAACAAGACACTTTGGACACACGACCGGCGAGACACATTCAACATCAAGACAAAACTCCCTCTTATCGAAAACTATCGTTCTTTTAGTCTACTCTGGCTTGGACGTTGGCGGCTTTCGCTGGATAGGGTCAGACGGTATCTTGTGACGATTCTACGACTAACGTGAGCCCTTCTACATCGCGGACGGAGACAGGCAACCCTGCGTCAAGTGAGCTGTGGTCGCGCAAGGACGCCTGCCAGAGCTCACCGCGGATTTCGACTTGACCTGTTGGATTGAGGGGCGTGCGGGTGATTGCGGTGGCCCCGATCATGGCTTGTGGACCCGTAAGGACTTTGGCGCGGCGGGCTTTGAGGGCGATCCATGCGAGGCCGAAGGTGATGATGCCAAAGCCCAGACCGGCACCCACGGCGGTTGCAGGATGGACGCGGAGCTCGGGGATGGGGCCATCGACCAGGGTGGCGAGGCCAAAGATGAGGGAGATGATGCCTGCAAGGGCCAGGACGCCGTGGCTACCGTACTTTGCTTCGAGGAGCATCATGACGAAGGCGGCAAGTAGAAGAACGATTGCGGTGTGCCGGATGGGAAGGAGATTGAGGCCGAACAGGCTCAGCAGGACAAGAAGGGTGCCAATGGATCCGGGGACGACAGTTCCGGGGACGTTGAATTCGAGGTAGATAAGAAGTCCACCCAGGATCAGCAGGAGAACGGCGATATCGGGATTAGTGAGCTGGCTGAGAAGACGCTCGCGGACGGAGGGTGCGATCGTGACGATCTGTGCGTTTTGCAAATGTAAGATCTGGGTTGAACCGTCGAAGCGGTGGATTTCGCGACCGTCGAGTGCGCGAAGGAGCGATGAGTCGTCGGCTGAATCGACGTCGATGAGCTTGAGCTTGAGAGCTTCGTCGTCACTGTAGGATTTGGAGTTGCGGATAGCGTCTTCGGCAGCTTCGACGTTGCGTCCGCGACGGGTAGTGTAAGAGCGCAGGAAGGCGGCTGCGTCGTTTTCGATCTTCTGTTTCAGGACCGGATCCATCTGGCCGCCTTCGACGATGGGGTGAGCGGCACCGGCATTGGTTCCGGGGGCCATGGCTGCGATGTCTGCGGCTTCAAGGAGGAAGAAGCCAGCGGAGCCTGCGCGGCTGCCGGGTGGAGATATGTATACAGCGACTGGGACGGATGAATTTTCGATGGCCTGGACCATGACTCGGGTGGATTCGAAGAGACCACCTGGGGTTCCCATCGAGACAAGTAGGAGTTGAGCGTGCTGGCGGACGGCTTCCTGCAGGCCACGTTCGAGGTAGTCGGCGGAGATGGGTTGGATGGTGTCGTGGAGGGTGAGTTTGACGACGATTGGTTGTGCGGCGTCGGAGTGGAGGATTGAGGGATCGAGACAGGCGAGGAGTATCAGAAAGGTCAGGACGGATTTGAAGGCGTTCCTCATCGGAAACTCTGTCCGCGGGCCTCGAGGGCCTGACGCATGCCCTGGGCTGCCGAGTCTTTGGGGTTGAGCTGGAGAGCCTTGCTTACGTTCGAGGCCGAGGCGTCGGTTTGGTTCGCTTGAAGGTCGAGGCGAGCGAGGACGAGATAGGCAAGAACGTTAGGGTGCAGGTTGATGGAAGTTTGAGCTTCGGCGCGAGCGTCGGCGATGTTGCCGCTGCGTTCGCGGACCTGTGCGAGACCGGCGTGCGCATCGGCGCTGGTGGAACTGTCGGCGGCGATGGCGGCCTGGAACTCCTGCTCGGCTTCGGGTATGAGGCCCTGGACGAGGTATTCGTGACCGAGCTGCGTGTATTGCATGGCCTGTTCGACCGGAGGAAGCGTTGCCATGCGAAGAGCACGCATCTGGTCGAGTTGGAAGGCAGCCTGACGGAAGGAGGCTTCGGAGTAGCTACGGCGGATGCGCTCCAGAGGCGAGAAGTCGGGGGATGCAGAGGTTGTTGTCTGGTTGACTGGGCTCAGGTGCTTGCCAGTGAGGATGTGCGTTCTCAGTTCTGCGGCTTCCGCGTCGGTTGGGCGGAGTTTTAGAGTCTGATCGACCTCTCGTTGGGCTCCGGCGAAGTCTCCGCGACGCAACAGGGCGACTGCAAGGTTGTAGTGGTAGTCGGCGTCGTTTGGGTCGGCGGTGGAGGCACGCTGGAAGAGAGCGGCTGCATCATGACCCTGACGGCTGGAGGCTACCGCCTGGTTGTTGACGACTTCGGGAAGGGGAAGCCTTCCGGCCACGAAGGCGAAAGCCGATTCCGCTTCGGCGTATTTGGCGGAGTTGAAGCGGGCGAGGCCGATGTAGAAGTGAGCTTCGAGAGCCCGTCGATCCGTCTGGCTGATTTTGGTAAGAGTCGCTGCGGCAGCGTCGTAGTCGCGCTGGGTGAATTGGGCCTTGCCGAGAGCAAGGAGTGCGGCGGGATAGTCCGGCGTGTCCTGAACGGCGAGTTGGAGGCGCTTGACTCGTTCCTCGGATGAAGTTGCGCTCGTGCCGCGGACGTAGTTCTCAAAGGCGCTGAGGCGAACTCCCGCTGAGGCTGCGAGAAAGGTTTGTTCGGCGACGTTGAAGTGAGGATCGATCTGGCGGGCAACCTTCCAGGCGATAGCGTTTTCGACGTCGAGGAGGCGAGAGAGTTCGGCCGAGTCATCGAGGGCTTGAGACATGCGCAGCTTGTTGGGCTCGAGTATCTGGGCCTGTACTGCGATGCGTCCGTTGCTGACGGTGTAGCTGCCAACGATGACGAAGTCGGCGTCGAGGGTTTGGGCGATGCGTATCGTGGTCGCTCGTGATGGCTTAAAGTCGACCGGGAGACCGAGATGATCGAGCGCATACTGTCGGTCGTCTTTGGAAATTGCAAGGAAGCCAGCAGAAGTGAGGCGCTGATTAAGGGTATCGGGGAAGGAGTCACCAATCCATGCAAGATTGGGCTGGCCGGAACGATTATCGAAGGGCAGGACGAGGACGACGCGGCCGCCTGTGTCGGATGGCTCGGAGGGGGATTGCGACAGCGCTGGAAGGGAGAACAGGAACAGGAGAGTGGCCAGTTGACGTTGGAACATTCGACGTACTTGAGGGGACCTTGTCACAGATTGAGTATAGAGCGTCAATGCATCGTCGGCAGCTTGAAGTGAGCTTCTACGATGCGCGGGAAATGGATTACGGCGGCCCACTCACCCCTGCGCTGTTGCTGCCAGACGACTTCTCCGTGGAGCAGGATTGCGACTTCGGATGGAGAGAGGTCGCGGTGGAAGTCGAAGTACTTTGCGTCGGAAGATTCGTTGGAACGGGCGAGGTTGATCTGATTGCCGATGGGCGCCCACTTCGTGGAGAAGATGAGAGCGGTGTCGTAGTTACCAGGATCGGCGGCAGCTTGCTGGATCTGATCCAGCGCGAAGTTCTGAATGGAAGTGGTTTTCACAGGATGGTTGGTATAGCCGAGTTCGGGGCGGGAGAGTTCCGCGGTGGCGGGCCATGCCGTGAGGACGGTGGCTTGCGGATAGTGCAGGTCAACGTAGCGGACAGCTCGCTGGTGGAGGACGATGAAGTCCCGATAGGTGAGGTTATCCTCCGGGGCGAAGGCATAAGGCGGGTTGATCCAGATGCCGGCCAGGAACGCTGCAGCGCTGAGAGCTGCCAGAAGCCACCACTGGCGGAGGTGACGATGCCATAGTGCGACGCAGACGAGGAGGACCAAAGGGAACATTGGTAGGAGATAGCGGGTGAGGAGAGCGCCGCCAAGGATGGAGAAGGCGACCCAGTTGGCGAGGAGGACGATGGTGATGGCTTTGAGCTGTGGCCTTGGGATTCCTGGTGGGGCATTGGGCCCCGGTTTGATGAGCAGAGCAGCGATTGCGCACACGACCGGGACGAACATGTTCATGTGCGTCGTCAGATGGAGGAGACGATGCCAGAGACTGAGGCCGATGCGGTAGACGCTGAGGTTTGCGGTGGCGTTGTAACGGAGGAACTCGGGGTTGCCGAAGACGAAGCCGGTGTGGTGATAGTGATACGCATACCAGATCGCCAAGGGCGTGATGGGTGCGAGCAGAGCCAGCAGGAGTTTGCGGTGTCGTTGTTGCGCGACGAACTCTTTGCGGTCTTGAAGCAGTTGGATCGCTTCCCATAGTGCGAGGGCTGTGGGCGTAATGATCGCAGTCTCTTTGGAGAGAGCTGCCATAGAAAACATAAGCGCAATTAAGACAGCGTTTTTGCTGCTATTCGACTCATCTGTGTCGAGGTAGAAGGCTAGTCCCCAGAGGGTGAATGCCGAGGCGAAGATGTCGGCGTGGGCGAGTGTGCTTTGCGCGAACCAGACTGGGTAGATTGCGGTGAGGATGACGGTTGCTGCGGCTATCGATGTTGTAGTGAGATTTTTTGCAAGTTTGAAGACACCCAATAACGACAGGGCCGCAACCATGCAGACGAGCGTGCGGGTTCCGCTTACGACATATCCGGAGAGGTGCCACCATCCAGCCAAAAAGATTGAGGGGAGCGGGGGATGGGCATTCGTGGTGGTGGTTTGCGGGATGAGCGTGCCGGCACGAAAGAAATCCCATGCAGCGGGGATATAGTAGCCGGCTTCGTCCCAGAAATAGGGGAGGCGAAGGAGGGTGAAATGGGAAAGATAAACGGCAACAAAGAAGAGAGGGTAGAGCATCCAGAGGGGGATGTCGACGGAGGGTTGCTCGGGGTTTGTTGCTGGTCGCCTGAAGAGGGTCACTGCCTTAGTTGATGGGGCCGCCGGTGTGAGGGAGCTGCTCGAGGGTGATGGCGCCGAAGGTCTGCTCATACTGGGCGAGGTTGTGGCCGAGGATGTTCCAGAGTGCTTTGGCCTGTTGGGGACTGAGATAGATGCCCTGGAAGTTGGAGACGTTGAGCTCCTGCGGGGTCTGCTGGGTCATGGTGCCGAAGACAAGGAAGAAATCCCAGACGCTCATGCGGACCTGAACGCTGTTGGCATAGCCGTCGCGGTAGTCGGGTGTATTGGTTAGCTTGAGGGTTGGCTCTTTTGCCTGGTTCTGCTGGCTCATTGCGTCTCTTTTCGGGGATTTCCGGGGATTATTTGGTGCGGGAGAAGGGACTCGAACCCCCACGGATTTCTCCGCTTGGACCTAAACCAAGTGCGTCTGCCATTTCGCCACTCCCGCGAGTGTCGCCGTTCCAGACTTTAGCGTATGGGAAAGAGATGTTGATTGCAATTGCCCAGTCTTCCGCCCGCTAGTGCTTGATGAGCCACATGATCCAACTGGCGGCGATGGTACCACCGACGAAAAGAGCAAAACAGTAGGCTCCGAAGCGGATCATCATGCGCGGTTCCGAGCGTTGGGTGATGCCGAAAACGATCGAGGTGAAGAGTGAGAAGAGAATGACGGCTCCGAAATGAGAGATTGTCACGAACGCTTCCTTCCGGTGGCCAGCGAGTGAGCGTCGACGGCAGAGATGATATTGAGGAGGCCGCCTACGACGATGAACTTGGTGCCGTAGTCGGCGGTGGCGACCTGGACGGCCGCGGTGCCGAGATCGAAGATACGGGCGAGGACGTAGAGGATTCCGTTGCCGACATCACCGGCGAAGTTGAGGATGTCCAGGATCTCTCCGGTGTTCGGCGTGTAGATCTTGCCTTTGAGCGCGAGGCCCAGGGTGAACATAGCGAAGATCGAGATGGAGATGAGACTTCCGCGAATCCATTTGCGAAGCATGAGATGACCTGCTCCGGGGATAAGCCAG
>Ga0206901_1041_pt2 | contig 22280 bp, 23 predicted proteins | sample Alteio_BWOrgHeat_47_FD_152936 | JGI IMG/M metagenome (GOLD analysis project Ga0206901, IMG submission 152936) | Enriched cells from forest soil in Barre Woods Harvard Forest LTER site, Petersham, Massachusetts, United States -... | ecosystem: Environmental > Terrestrial > Soil > Temperate forest >...
TTCCCCGAGAGATGCCGTTCCACCGCGCTCTTAAATTCCTCTTTTGGCATTTCTTTGGCCGCGTGCAACCAGGTTGCACTGTCAAAATTCTCTCGATCTTTACGCGCAACTTTGACCAATTCGACGGCTTTACTCCATCCGATTTCCCGCAGTGGACCCTTGGGGACGCGCGTGAGATTTTCATGAATTGCCATCAAGTAATAGGCTTTCCTGCGAGAAGCTGGAAAACGGGTTTCTAAGAATTGATCGAACGAGTCTAATGACTCTAATCTCCAATACTGCTTTGCCCGCGCTTCGCACAGATGCTCTCCGAGCTCGACAAAGCGTGTATCACGCTCGTTTGTCTGCTTCTTTTCCCACGCTAGAATCTCATCGATCTTGCCGAGAACTGTTCTTGCGCGAGCAGTGTCAAGGTTGGGTGACACGGACATTCGTGCGTTAATCCACAAGCTCGTCAAGCCAGTCAAGGTCGCTCGCTCCTGCTTTGCGAAACAGGTTGGCCGTGATCAGTGCCTCGTTGTTCAAGCAAAGCCCAAGGTGAGAACAACTCACGCAGCCATTCTGAGGAAAGCGAATACCACTACGTGAATCAAAGTGTCCGGACTCGATTTGATCGATGGTAGTTTCCACCAACCGGCCAAAGTCGCGCCGTTGTTCATCCGAGATTGAGGCTCTCAAATACTGAATCTCGGGAACTTGCTTTCGGACGAACACAACAAATGCCACGTCGGAAATGCCGCTGATCCAGGAGTAGCAGATCAATTGAGGGTCAAGCGAAAGCAGCCCTTGCGGAGCTTCGGGATAGCGGCTAGTCGTCGTCTTCCAATCGATCAAACAACGTTTACCATCGATTTCGCCGATGGCATCGATGTAGGCCACAAATTCTGCTGGTCTGGGTAAAGACACCAAGAGTTTTGCCTGCAAGTTTTCAGAGGGAAATGGGATTCGAACTCGGTCGTCTTGTGCGAATCGTTGAAGCATACTCATTCCTTGGTGCACCATGCGATCCCAAGAATCTCCTTTCTTGTAGTCAAACGGCGCTTCGCGATAAGCACCCCATTCCTTAAACAGGGCCGCGCCGCAATCCTCACCACGAAAATAGGCACCCAGCGCGCTCTCAAAGCAGCGGCCGAAGGCCATCGCCGCACGCGACTCTTTTTCCCGCCAGCCATCGAGATAGTGGTAGCGATAGCTGCGGGGGCAGCGGAGATACCGGCTGATTTGCGTATAGCTATAGACCATGGATGTCCCCTAGGTTTTCAGTAGTGCTGTTGACGGGGCAGGATAGGGTCTTCCACTCTGCTGCGGGTGCGAATGCGTCGAGGTTTTGATTTGAACGCCCATTCGCGGTGGTATGCGACGTTCGAACGACGCCATGCAAATTCAGCAGAGACTTCTCATCAACTTGATTTCGATTGAGCAGTTCGGTGTCGTATCCGAAGTCTTGCAGAAACCAATTCAATTTCCAAAGCGCTCTCTCGCTGCAGTACAAACGTCCCGAAAAGGACTGTGTAGCTGAAGGCGTGGGTTCGAGGATCACAAACCGCAGCTCGAAATAGGACTTGTGCCGGTGCCAACGGTAAATAGCTCCGTTTACGCGGACCAAGAACAGTCCATCGAGGTTGGTATCAGCGCTCGTCTGTAAGGAATTCAAACCAGGAATGTGTCGTCTCATGACCTGACCTCTTGAGGCTGAGAATAGGAGTTCAGTTTGCAGATGAGCGCATCCCGGTTTTCATTTGCCATCACGGCCAAATGTGAGATGAAGGATTCAATCAGATCGCGGCTGGCGCTGCTGAGGGTCTGTGTTCCGCAGAAAGCTGCGGCGTACGCCTTCACAAGAATTGGGTCGAGGTTGTGCTGTCGGATCAGCAGCGAGAGCTGATCCCGCAGACGCGGGCTGCCGTTAGACGAGCTGTACCCACGACTGAGTTTTTCGTCACGAGGAGGATCCGAGGCGGATTGTGGAGGTCTTGAGGAACCCAGTTCTTCCACCGAGCATAGCCCGATCCCGTAGGCCTTTCGAAGAGCCCGGTTGACTGCGCGCGTTTCCGCGATGCGCATTTCGGCGCCTCGGACCAGCGGAGACACGTTTAACGGATCAGCGTCTCCAAAACCAACAAACCCGCGCGATCGCGACGACCTATAGACAGTGGCCTTGAACACCCATCTGCCCGCGATGGGGTCGGACTGCCGCTCCTGTAGAACGGTCCGAATTCCCAAACACCGCCGACGAAGTGCAATCCTGAGAAGGCCGCTGTTGGTTACGTACCAACTTCCATCAATTCGCACAAGCTCGCCGCGCATCACGGAAAGATGAAAGGTTCGCGTAAGGTCGCCCAAGATTTTCAGATCAGGCGACCGGACCGAAGAATAACGCTGCCTGGCGAATCGCAGGTTTTGACGTAGTAATCCCGACGCACTAGGTTCGTTCACACCTATCTCCTTTTGCGGGGACGTTATCTATATCGAGATAAATAATAACATTATAGTACTGGAATCGTCAAGTATGATGCCATGCTTTTCCTGTCATTTTTCGGCCTGGGCTTCAAAATCTGGGCTTCGAAATTCGACTGAACGGCGGAGCGCGATACGATCCAAGCAGGATAAGCGAACAGCCGGCGACCGGAGTCTGCCAGGCTGCGCTTTGGCTTGATGATTGAAGGATCTGCACCGTGTGTGTCCTTGGGGATGAGCGAACCTAAGGTCCGGCTCATCTTGCTAATATCCGGGAGCCGTTACGTCGGAGCTCGCTGAACTTCGCTCAGCAGCTAGCCGCGGTTCACTAAATGGGTAAATAAGTTCTTGCTTTCTAAAGCCGTTGGATGAGAGCCGCAATCTCAGTGACCGTCCACGGTCCATCCAACGCTAGAACACCCGCGTTTGTGAATCCTCCCACTCCGGCATCGGCTAACTACGGCGGGTCCAACCTCTGGTCCCCGGAAGGGAAAATCGTTCGGACCTGAAGACGTCAGCTCTGTTCATTGCAGCTATCGGACGAGGTGCTTCAGGATTTAGCCATTGCGCTCCGCATTGCATGCAACGTAAACCGTTTGGAATTCGTTGAGTCATCATGCCACCGCAACTCGAACAAGGAACCGCCTCGGGAACGTTTTCTCTCGTGACTGCGGTCTTGTTGCATGCCTTTAAGTAATCGAGATATCCCAGCGTCTCCGATGAAGAACTGCTCTTAAACCAATCTAGCGCCTGCGACGTTGAATCGACTTGATCGTCGTGTTTTCCATTCGGAAAAGTCGACAGCTCGTGTAGATATTCTGCGAGCCACACCGATTGATCCGGGATGTGAACAAAACCGTTTTCGATCATGTTGGTGACGGAGTGCATCCGCATGATTTTGTCCATTTTAACTTCGTATTTTTTCACTTGGTGGATACCATCAGCCGTGAATTCTTGGATGAGTTGAGTTCCCGATGCTTTGTCTTCGATCAAAACGGTTTTTGCGTCAAAGGCCTGCATTTGTTCGATGACTGATCGCTTTAGCTCTGGGTAACCAAAACGCTTACGATAAACTTGCAGAAGAAAAATGTGTTTGTCTTTTACTCCCCAGCTCGTGCAGACGCTGTAGTCGTTGAGCTCCCCAGGTTTGTTCGCGCTGTCCCAACTCTGGAAAATCAGGTCGAATTTGTCAGGTAGTTCGGCGGAGGTATAGGTTTTGAACCAGCCCGATTTAATCAAGCCGCCACCCAGTGGCGCCGGTGACTGCTGATACTGGCCTGCGAACGTGTATTCGCCCTGGACTTCGCGTAACTGAGAGAGCACTTCCAAAGGCTCTCGCTCTGGATGTAATGCCTCTCCGAGTCTCCGGAAAACCGTCTTGCGGCCGAATGGCGATTGGATTATGTGCGTTTCGTCATTTTCTGCGATAGCCGGAAAGCGCAACACCGTCCAATTCCCTTGGCTCATTACGTGGCCGACCAAGTCGTCCTCATGCAGCCTTTGCATGATGATGATGATGATGCCTTCCCGTTTGTCATTCAGGCGGCTGACAAGGGTGTGATCGAACCAGTCGTTAACGGCATCACGCTGCGTCTCGGACAGAGCTTCATCGGGTTTGAGAGGGTCGTCAACGACGAGGATGTCAGCACCACGTCCGGTCAAGACACCCCCAACAGAAGTGGCCAGTCTAAATCCCCGCGCTGTGGTTGCGAAATCATGAACGGCTTGCCGTCTCCCCGTTAGGCGTGTCCCCGGGAACAGCTGCTGGTACCAGGGTGAGCACATTAGGGAGCGACAGTCCGAAGCCAATTTGTCGGCAAGATCTTGCGCATAACAACAGTTTATGATTTGTTTTGTCGGGTTGTGTCCCAAGAGCCAGGCCACGAAGCAGATCGAAACTAAATGTGATTTTAGAGACCGCGGCGGGACATTCACGATGAGTCGCTTTATCTCGCCCCGCCGACATTTCTCTAACGCTTCGGTAATTTTTTCTATGTGCCAATTGTGTTTATAGTTCGTTTCCGGATTGAGAAGATAAAATGCCCGCTCGGCAAAGGCAACAAAGTCCTCTCGTAGAATCGCTTGGTATTCAATCTGACTTATCTTCATGTGTGGTCTCCTCCCTGCGGCTCTGCTGCCATCGACGCAGTACGTTGGCCATTACCTTTTGATCGAATCCGTCGACCTGGTCTCTCGGTAGTTCGCTCGATGGTTCGGCTGACTTTGCGAGGGCCATCAACTGACGGAGGGCATTAAGGTCGCCAGCGGCTGCCTTGTTCACCAGCTGTTTCACGGCGGCTTCCAACTTTGTGATTGTTTTTCGAGTCCCGTTTTCACTGATGACGACTTTTTCCTGAAGCGATTTTTCCAACACAGTAGCTAGGTTAGGTTTTCCTTTAGGGCGTCCGGCAGGATTGCCAGAAGCTCCCGGTCGAAAGCGGGTTTGCTTCGGAGGCCTGCCGAAACCGACCTCATAAGATCCGTCGTGGTCATTCGCTGGCACGGGCGGTCTCCTCGCATCGCTCAAAGGTCTCTCCCGTTGATTCATTGATCGCAGTCAGTCCTGCATGTTTCTGGCATCGCCGAACTGCCGCGTCGACGTAGGGCGGGTCGAGATCCATCGCGTAGCAGACTCGCCCGGTTCGTGCAGCGGCAATTACCGTTGTTCCTGAGCCCAGGAATGGATCGAGAACTAGGCCTCGGCGCGCCGTGCAGTCCTTGATGGCGTCGGCAACGAGGTTCACGGGCTTTACAGTCGGGTGGAGGGCCAACAAATTACCCTCATCTGTCGATCGCGAGAAGGAGTTCACGCCCGGATAGTTCCAAACATTGGTCCTCGAGCGACCAAACTTTCCCAGTTGGACGTTGTTGCGGTGCGAACCGCCATTTCCAAACAGAAAAATCAGTTCGTGCTGGCTTCGATACAGCGACCCCATTCCGCCGTTGTTCTTTACCCACACGCACAAATTCCTGAGATCAGCAAAGGCAGCGCGACCAGCAGTCAGCAGCTCTCCCATGTGCCGCCAGTCCATGAAAATGTAAATAAGGCTTTCTTGAGAGCTATTCGCAGCAAGGAGTTCACAAACGTTCGTTAGGAATTCCGTGAAATCAGATGGGCTCATTTCACCTGATGCCATCGCGAACTCTCTGTGTTGGACTTTCCCTTTCCCGCCGGCATGTCCAGAAATCGGCACGTTGTACGGCGGGTCGGTAAAAACGGCATCAGCCCTCTTCTCCCCCATCAACTTGCGATAGTCGTCTTTGCAAAGCGCGTCTCCACACAAAATGCGGTGCTCACCAAGCCTCCAGACATCTCCTCGCCTACTGACCGGCTTCGACAAAACCGGTTCAATTTCGGCGTCTGCCGAGTCGATCAAGTTAGGCCCTGGCGAGTCGACGCTCTCGACGATCATGTCGATTTCTGCGACCTCGAAACCGATGACGTCGAGATTGAAGTCTATTTCCGCATCGGTGAGGATCTGCAATTGGTCGCGCAACAAGCGCTCATCCCAGGTTGAGTTTTCTGTAAGTTTGTTATCAGCTAGCGCGAATGCCACCCTTTGATGCTCCGTTAGGTGATCGATGAGGATCACCGGAATGTCGGCACGGCGGAGCAGTTTGCAAGCCTCCAGCCGAGCGTGGCCGGCGATCACCACTCCCGTCTGCTCAATAAGGATGGGCCAATTGAGACCGAAGGTCGTGATGCTAGCCGCGATCTGCCGGATTTGACGATCGGTGTGAATTCGCGCATTTGATGGGTTGGGCCGGATGGACTCGATGGGCCGATATTCAATCTTCAACGTGCGGTCTGCGATAGGAGATGAGATGTTGACGAGATTCTTTTTCACTTTTGCTCCCGGGAGTGGATTTCCTGATGCACTTCCACTATCCAGCAGCAGAGTCGGAGTCGATCCACACATTTGGGTCCAAAAAATTATCGTGTCGCCCAAACGATCGACACGTAGTTCGATGAATCGAACTCTGTTTGGTCATAGATGGAGTGTTTCGAGGACCGAAACCGACGAACCAGAGGGAATTCCTCTGTTTCAGAATAGAGCTAAAACTGGAAGTTCACTTCAGAGGCTTGGCATTGAAGCGGGGATAGTTTGTTCGTTTCTCGAATCCAAGGCGGAAACCGATCTTCGGTCTAAGCTCATCGCCGACTGGGCGCGAACGTAGTTGGGTTTTGGCCCACTCCGGAACTTGAGCCATCAAAAGGTGATGCCTAGCAATGTCCGAATCATTGCGGATATGAGAATCGACTCTAACTTCCGCCGGATTGGCAGCGGGCCGGAAATCGGCTAGAACACGCCTGACTTCGGTTTGGGAAACATGAAATCTTGGGATTCGTGAGGCTTCTCTGACGGCAACACTATGCTTTTGGCCGCGGTTGCGGGCATCTATGTAGGCGGTGTAAATGGCGAGAGCGCGCAGAAATTGCGACGGGCTCTTCCTGCCATTCTTTCTGGGTCGTCCTGCCGGCATCTCCGCATCAGTATAACAGTCATTTGATTAACTCTACAGCTAGATAATTGATGGGAGGACTTTGTACGCTCGCTCGAATTCGTTTGGCAAAAAATCGGCAGTTGAAGGGAGAGTTGCACCCAGTCGCCCCTGACCGGGCATGACTTTATGGTTGTTCACTCATGTTGCTGACCGCTGTGACACTCGTATCGGACACAAAAAACCTAGAAGCTTGAACGGGTGAATGCCAAAAACACGGTGTGACTCTGACGTTCGGTCAACTTCGACGTTCGAACCTGCCTGATTTCGAGAGAGGCACTCTCCATCAGAATGATTCAAACAAGCGTAATATAATGCCACTTTCTCGGAGTCTTAATCCCTTGGCGATTCGCACCGGCCAGCGTCTGGGCTCATACGAAATTCTGTCCGCGATCGGAGCGGGCGGGATGGGCGAGGTCTATCGCGCCCATGACAGCCGTCTTGGCCGTGATGTGGCTCTGAAGGTTCTCCCCGAAATCTTCGCCGCCGATTCCGACCGCGTTGTCCGCTTTCAAAGGGAAGCGCGTGTTCTCGCCGCGCTCAATCATCCCAACATCGGGGCAATCTACGGTCTCGAGGAGTTTGGCTCGAACTGTGCGCTTGTAATGGAGCTGGTCCCTGGAGAAACGCTGGCTGAGCGAATTGATCGATTTGGCAGCCTATCTGTGCAGGAAACGCTGGGTATCGCGGCGCAGATCGCCGACGCGTTGGAAGCCGCGCACAACAGCGACATCATTCATCGCGACCTCAAACCGGCAAATATTAAGGTTACGCCGGAAGGCCGCGTGAAGGTGCTCGATTTTGGCCTTGCGAAGCCGAACGCAGAGCGCTCCGCCCAGGATCTCAATCAAGGGGTAACCGTATCCTCAACTTCGCAGCCCACCCAAGCGGGCAGAGTGCTGGGCACTCCAGCGTACATGAGCCCAGAACAAGCTCAAGGCGCTGTTGTCGATAAGCGCTCGGATGTATTCAGTTTTGGTGCTGTGCTCTACGAGATGCTGGCAGGACGCCGCGCCTTCGTTGGCGGTTCCACTCTTGAGGTCTTAAGCGCCGTCCTCCGAGACAATCCTGCGCCCTTGAAAGTTGCCGCTCCAGTTGCCAGCATTGTGCGACGCTGCCTGGAAAAGGATCCTGCTCGGCGATTTCAGAGTATGGCGGAAGTGCGAGCTGCACTTCAACAAATCACGGCAAGTTCAGAAGGATCGCGAAAAGTCAGACCAAGCAGACGCGTCGTTGCGCTGATGATCGGGGCGGTATGCCTGGTTGCGGCTGCCGCGTTTGTCGTAATCCGTAAGGCTGGCTCGCCAGCCCAGCTCACCACCTACCAGCCCGTTCAGCTCACCGCACTCGGATATGTCAACAATGCCGTTATATCTCCAGACGGTAACCGACTGGCTTTCGAGTGGGCTGGTCCTGGCGTGCCGAGTGTGGAACATCTCGCGCTCCACGTGAAAAAGATCGGCGAAGAGACGATTCAGCGCGTGACTGAATTCCAGCCTGGATTGGTGGTGCCGGCGTGGTCGCCGGATGGATCGCAACTGGCATTTCATCGACTCGCTAAAGACGGTAGCGGTGGCATTTCTATTGTTTCATCGGAGGGAGGTCCAGAAAAGAAGCTGTATTCGACTCATGTCACCTTCGGGCGCTCCATGGGCCTTGCGTGGTCGCCGGACGGCAAGAGTATCGCCTTCGCCAATGCTCCCTTTTCCGGCGGACATCTGGCCCTAAACCTTCTTTCCATCGACACGCAAGAAGTTAGGCAGATCGAGCATAACGACCGCTGCCTCGACGAGGCGGGCCCCGTTTTTTCTCATGACGGCAAATACTTAGCGTACAACTGTTTCCCGGCGTCGTCTGATTTTGCGATTGCTATCGTCCGATCGGATGGATCGGGCAGTCGAATTCTGAAAGAGTTCAAGGGCTCCTGCAACGGAATGGCGTGGACGGTCGACAACAAACATCTGTTGTTCAGTCAATATCAGAATGGAGGCGACGGTGATCATTTGCGCGAATTGACAATTGCAGATGGCTCGGTGCGGGACATCGCGTCTGGAACGGGCTTTGACGCGATCTCGCTTTCCGCCAAGGGTGACCGCCTGGTTTTTGCTGAGGAATCCGGAGGCAATGATGTAATTTGGCGACTGAACTTAGCCCAGCTTCAGGATGCCCCGGTTGAACTCATTTCGAGTACTCGCACTCAGAACGGTCCGAATTACTCGGCAGACGGCTCTCACATCGTCTTTTCCTCGGATCGGACCGGTTCACAAGAGATCTGGATGAGTGACGCTGATGGACAGAACCTTGTGCAACTCACGCATCTTGGCCTGGGGGCGGGCAGTCCCAGTTGGTCTCCTGACGGACAGACTATTGCTTTCGATTTGCACGTTGCCGCGAAGGACGGTTCCAGTCACGCCGATGTATACACTCTTGACCTGGCGAGACGGATTCCAAAGAAATTGGACGTCGGTGCCGGCGAAGCTTCGGTCCCTACTTGGTCGCACGATGGAAAGTGGATCTACTTCGTCAGCGGAGCCGAAGGCCGGAACCGAATATTCCGCGTCGGTCGAGACGGAGGTCAGGCCTTAGCAGTATCGACCTCATCCGGATTTCTTCCGAAGGAATCGGTTGATGGCCAATACCTCTATTTCGCAAGTTCGGGGGGTTCTACCACTTTGCTGAGGGCTTCGCTGAACCCGATTGGCACCGAGTCGCGCGTCGAAGGCATCCCCGCGCTCTCGTTCTTGGACAACTGGACTGTGGTCCGCGAAGGCGTCTATTTCTATCCTGCCGACGACATTTCAACCCTGAGCTTTTTCGATTTCGCGAACAAGAAACTCCGACCAATCCTGAAAGGCGACACCGCCTACTTCGGCATTGCCGCATCGCCTGATGAACGTTATCTGCTCTATGCCAGACATAGCGTACCCAAACGCGACATCATGCTTATCGACAATTTTCGCTAACCCCCGGGCGAAGACTCCGAATCATCATCGATGGGGGCATTTTGAGTTTTGAGTGGTATATAGTGTTAGCAACATTTACCATGCGGCGAACTGTTGCGCGGCCGTCGCCTACCAGGGTGTCGGTGTCAGGTCGCCTCTTTGATTTACATGATCCGAAATATGGCTTGGTGAGGCTGCGTATGCGATCGTTGTCCTCGTCAAACGTGCGGACATTTACATCCAGGGCTGGATGCATTCGTCATGCAGCTTTCCTCGTTGTCATGCTCGCCTTCCTGCCTTCACTCACCAAAGCACAGGAAGCAACGATCGTAGGCACGGTGACCGATCCGAGTGGCGGCGTCATCGCCAGCGTCACCGTAACCATCGTCAACGAACAAACCGGTGCCGCGCGCGCCCTCTCAACAAACGTCGTTGGACAATACGTCGTTCCAGGCTTGCCCGTTGGTGCCTACGATTTGAGAGCGGAGGCCTCCGGGTTCAAACTAGTTGAGTCTAAAGGCGTGCTCCTGAACACCAACGATCGCGTCCGCGTCGATTTCCAGATGCAAGTGGGCGCTCACTCGGAGACCGCAGTCGTCGAATCTACGGCTGTTGCGGTGCAGGCCGACAGCGGAGAGCAAAGCTCTCTCATCAGCGGCACCCAAATGTCGGAGCTTTCCACGAACGGCCGTAGCATCTACACCTACGCCGCACTCACACCCGGCGCCGCGAGCCTGATCCCCAGTTTTGAGCCGCCGACACCCATCGGCGCCAACGGCAATGTCTCGTTTAACGGCAATCGCACCGCTCACAATATCTACCTGCTCGACGGAGGAGAAAACGACGATCGGGGCGGAGCCGGCTCCTCTCTCGCGCCTTCTATCGATGCGATTGCAGAAATGCAGACGCTGACGTCGAACTACAGTGCCGAGTACGGCTTGTCATCGGCAGGTACCGTCAGCTCAGTGCTGAAGTCTGGCACCCGAACTTTTCATTTCTCGCTCTGGGAATTCCTTCGCAATGACGCGCTCGACGCACGAAACTTTTTCAATCCGGCGCCTCAGCCGATCACCGAATTGCGCTACAACCTGTATGGATTCAATGTCGGGGGGCCCGTCACGTTCGGAAGGTGGTACAACCGCAGCAAGACGCGCACCTTTTTCTTTTACAACATGGAATGGCGAAAGCTCATTCAAGGGCAGATTCTCAATTCGGTCGTTCCTCTGCCATCCACTTACGGTGGAAACTTTTCCGCTTCAGCTCTTACACTCGATCAGTTTCACGCGCCTGCTGTTTGCCAAGTTTCGCCCGCCATCCAAGCCCAGTTCCAGTTGGCGAATCAGCCGCTCAGCGGCTGCAAGAACGGGTTTCCCGACCCGGCGAAGGAAGTCGCCTTCAACAACAACACGATTCCCGCAAGTCTGCTGGACGCAAACGCCCATGCGTTGCTCACGGCTGGCGGCAAGTACGGGGGGATATTTCCAGCGCCTAACAGAGGCAGCAATTTTGTCGGCGGCAACAACCTGCCTACGAACGTGCGAGAAGAAATCGTCCGCATCGATGAAAACGTCAGCCCGAAGCTCACTTTGTTCGGGCATTTGGTTGCCGAACAGGTCTCGCAAGACTACGGCACTACCATATTCAGCGGCGACAACGTGCCGACAGTCGGCAACAAATCTCTCGCGCCTTCCTACGCGGCCGTCGTCCATTCCACCTACATCTTCAGTCCGAGTCTCGTGAACGAAGCTTCATTCAATTACAACGGCAATCGTCTTGACTTGCTGCCGATCGGTTTGGTTTCCGCTCCTTCTGACTTCGACTTCAACCGGTTTTTCACCGGGCCCAATGCCCAGAACCGGATTCCATCCATTTATCTTGTGGGTAGCACCGGCTCGATTTACACGAGCTCCATACTTCCTTGGCACAATTACGCCCACAGCTACCAGCCGCGTGACGATGTCTCCTGGACCGAAGGTCGCCATCAGTTGAAGATGGGCGGTAGCTGGCTCTTCTACGCGAAAGCTCAAGATTCGAGTACCACGACCCAAGGCAATTTTGGCTTCACCGGGCAATTTACCGGAGACGACTTCGCCGATTACCTCCTTGGCTATGCGACGATTTATCAGGAATCCGCGATCCAGAACTTGCAGCACTGGAATAGCAACTCTTTTGCGCTCTACTTTCAGGACAATTACCGCGTCAATCGGCGCTTCACTCTGAATCTCGGGCTGCGTTGGGATGGAATCCCTCACACCTACGATGCCAACAAGCAGACCGCCAATTTCTATCCCAATTTGTACGATCCTGCCGACGCCGCTCAGCTCAGCCCCGACTTCCAGACCGTGCTTCCCACTAGCCCGGGCCTTGGGACCAGCCCGAATCCCATTCTCGCCGGCCAGAAGTTCTACCTGAATGGCGTCAGAACTTGCGGCCTTAGTGGCACGCCTCAGGGATGCGTAAACGGCGCGTGGAAAAACTTCGGACCGCGAATTGGTTTCGCCTACGATTTGACCGGCGCCGGAAAAACTGTCGTACGCGGCGGTTACGGAATCATGTACGAACGGCTTCAGGGTAACGACACCTACAGTCTCTCTTCTAACGTTCCCTTCAGCGCTGGCGTCAATTTCTTCAATGTGTCACTTTCGAATCCCAGCACCAGCATCGCCACCGGGCAACAGCTCTCTTCTTCGATTCCAGTCTCCGGACTGTTCGGATTGGATCAAGGCCAATACGCTGCTCCGAGGAGCACTCAGTTCAGCATTGGATTTCAGCAAGCAATAGAAAAGTCTGTCCTCTCCGCAACGTATGTCGGCAGCCGCAACCGCCACCAGAGTTTCTACAACCAGATTGACTTGCCTTCGGGAAGCCTTCTGCCGGGCTTCGTCGATAGCAGCGCTCTCGCCCAAGCTTACAACGCAAACTTGCCGTACTCGGGCTATAGCTCGATTGAGATGGGACAGAACGAAGCGAACGGAAGCTACAACTCCTTTCAGCTTTCACTCCGCGGAACCACGCTGCGCGGCGACCTCACTTATCAGATTGGCTACACCTACTCGCACTCTTACGACTCGTACACGGAATTCAGCCCCGGTGGCGGCGGAGACTTGTCCTTCCCTTCGAATCCCTACCTCGGCTGGAAGTATGACTACGGTCCGTCTGCGTTCGATATCCGCAACAACTTTTTTGTGAATTTCGTTTACGAAATACCATTCCTGAAGCGTAGCTCGAATCGCTTTTTGAAGACGGCGCTCGGCGGTTGGGAAGTCTCGGGAATCGTCAGTGCGGCTTCCGGTGCGCCGTTGACGATTGGCGTCGTGGGCCAAAACGTGGCGTCGATCATTCCGAATGCCGAGAATCGCCCCAACATTTCCGGGCGCATGTCGAATCCTCACACCGTCAACGAATGGTTCGACACTTCGGTGTTTTCGATGCCCGCCGCAGGCACTTGGGGTAACACTCCGGCGAACGACGTCAGCGGTCCAGGCCACGACAACTGGAATCTCTCTTTCTTCAAGAACTTTGTTTTCTCTCAAGAGCGTCCCATCAATCTTCAATTCCGCGGCGAGTTTTTCAATGTATGGAATCATACGCAATGGATTGGAGACACGCAGAACGACGGCGTCATTACGAATTTCGGCGCAAGTAATTTCGGCGCGGTTACCATGGCCGCTGATCCTCGGACAATCCAGTTGGCGCTAAAATTTTCCTTCTAGAGGCTCAAGTTTATAGAAGCCTCCCGGGTGTCCGCTCGGCACGAGGGCGCGGCTTGAGCTCCCCTCCGAATTGCATCTTTTGAGAAATTGACAGACGACACCTGGCCGGAGTTCGGCTGAATCATCCGTTATTCACTTAAGCCATTAATCGGGACCGCCCAAAGATGGATTCCGGTTCGAGCGACTAGGTTCTCGGCCGAATACGGTTTTCCACCGGTTTCCTGATGATTGGTTGGAAGCCGCAGCAATGCCTGTGAATCTGTGTTTTGAGGGAACTAGCATGTCACCTGATGCGCTGGTCTTGTTCGCTTCGAACGCTGTCGCGCATCCGCTCGAAATACCGCCGGGAACGATTTGGCCAAAGCCGAGCATGTTCCGCGTGCACGCAACAAAACAATTTCTTCAGCAGTTGGCTGCGTTTACAGGGAGGCATGCAGAAGCGGAGATTTGAGACCACTTTCATGCTTACAGTAATAGCCAAGGACAGCTGCAGTGGTACGACGCGACCCCTTGCTAATTGAAAAGTCCATACCTGAGGCAAACGTCCAGGACTTCTGTCGCAAACTCGGAGCGAAATACGCTCGCTGGAACGCTCCACTAGGCCGCCAATAAGCAGCAAATTTCAGGTAGAGCCTGGTTAACGCTGTTACCGGTAAAGTGGATTCCGGCCCAAAAGCACTTGTCCGGTAACGCGACTTATCGGGAGTCGAGCGATTTCGTCACAGGCTTTGCTTCACTCAATCCATTTCCAGAGCTGCCAGTAAGTAGATAACGAAGATAACCGAAATGGCTGACGCAATTGCAAACGCCCTGCCTCTACCTTTTGCGAAAGCGCCTAGTACTACCGTTGCAGCGATTGACCAAGTGGCGATGGGTCGTAAGGCGAGCCACAGTCCAGGTTTCGGCTCACCGCCGTGAGGGCTTCCTCCTTGATATGTCCATGACAGAAAGAATCCCATCGCCGTTAAAACTGCCAAGACACCTACGGCGAGCGATGCCTGTAAGATCAATGAACGCCAACTCGGCTGATTCGGTTTCGCTGAGTTTTTAAGCGAAGTTTTCCAACCCAACCAGATGAGCGACCAAGGAATCACGAAAAGAATGAGCGTGGCAACGTACATCGCGTCCCCTCACGTTAACGTACGGAATTTCCTCATCCTACAGCAGGAGTGCTAGCGAGCGTTGTCTACCACCCCTGCCACGACTTCGTTGACTGCGCTTCACGGTTGCTCTGGGACTTCCGGGTGACCTTGGCTTCGTTCTCTAGCAGAGACTTATCCTCGGGATCGTCAGGACGGTCTCCCGCGCGCCGGCTGCGTGGCCTCGACACTGACTGGCTTCTAGTTCGGTCAAAGCTGGTCGGTTTCCACTGTCGGCAGGTGGAAGTTTTTTTCAGGTTCGATACACCAAAGCTGGGAAGCGATTGCAGAAATCGCCTTATTGTTCGTGGTGACACCTCCGCTGTAACTTGGCGTTACCGGCCAAGGAGAGAGCTCACGATGAATCGTCCATTTACTGGCAATAATGATCTAAGGGTCCTTCGAAGAGTAATTTGCGTAGCCGCGATTCTTTTCCCGGTCTCTTATGCCACGTTTGGGCAGACGGCGCCGGCACCAACGCCGAGTCCTGCAGCTTCGACACCGAGCGGGCAATCAGCCGACCCGCGGCGGGATGAGCAGTCAAGGAAGGGGGCCACCGAGGCGGGGCCCGGGACAAGTCAAACGAGCGATCAACACTTTATGAAGGAGGCTGCACAAGGGGGAATGGCGGAAGTGGAGTTGGGCCAGCTAGCGGCAGAAAAAGCGTCGAGTGCCGAAGTGAAGGAGTTTGCACAGCGAATGGTGAAGGATCATTCGCAAGCGAACGACCAACTGAAGCAGATCGCTTCACAGAAGGGCGTGACGTTACCAAATTCGCTGAGCGCGAAAGACCAAGCAACAAAAAACAAGCTGTCGAAGCTCTCTGGAGACGCATTCGATCAGGCTTATATGTCGGATATGCGGAAGGACCACAAGGCGGACATCGCGGTGTTTCAGAAGGAGAGCGCGAGCGGGAAAGACCCGGACGTGAAGCAGTTTGCTTCACAGACTTTGCCGACGTTGAAGGATCATCTGAAGCAGGCAGAGTCGGTTAGTCCAAAACTGACTAGTTCAACAACGGGAAGCAAATAAGCTCAATCGGCGTATATCAACTCAGGAACAGTTCGTTCGTTCCTCACCGTTACTAGCTTTTCGAAAGGAAAAATTGTGATTGCCGACACGTCATGGATCTCCGATCGTCGCAGACTGTTGAAAACCGGTACTTTGATGGGTTTGGCTGCTGTGACGGGAAGTCTAGCCGGAGGCGCTGAGCGCGCCAACGCTGAGTCCTACACGGGTGTGAAGGTGCCGGACCAGAAGATGCCTGATCGGGCGCTGGGATTTATGTTGCCGCACGAGCAGTTTGATGTAGCGCAGCTGGTGGAGTTTGGCGTTGCGGCGGAGGAGGCGGGGTTTGATTTTGTAGCGACGAGCGATCATTTTCAGCCATGGCAGAATAATGAAGGGCACGCCGGGATGGCGTGGGTGACGATGGCAGCGCTTGGACAGAAGACAAAGCGAATTCGAATGGGGACTACGGTCACATGTCCGACGTATCGATACAGCCCAGCCGTAGTGGCGGAGGGATTCGCTTCCCTGGCGATATTATTTCCGAATCGAGTTTTTCTTGGTGTTGGATCGGGCGAGGCGCTGAACGAGCAGGCGGCGACCGGCGCGTGGGATCCCTGGCCGGTGCGATCGGAACGATTGGTGGAGGCGACGCAGATTATTCGCGAGTTGTGGAAGGGCGCGGAAGTGAATCACAGCGGAAAGTACTACAAGGTTCAAGCGAAATTGTATGACCCGCCGCGAGGGACGCTGCCGCTCTTGATGGCGGGAAATGGGCCGAAAGCGATGCGGCGCTGTGGTGTGCATGGCGATGGGCTGGTGACGGATCCGAAGACTTGGAAGGAACATAAGGACGAATTTTTGTCCGGCGTGAAGGAGGCTGGTAAGGATCCGCGCACCACGCCGGTGTTGGTGGAGCAGTATGTCGTGGTGGGTGGGCGGAAAGAGTTGGACGAGGCGGTGGCGAAGTGGAGATTTGGGCCGAAGGCGTGGAAGCCGTATTTTAACGTGCGCGATCCGAAGGAGATTGAGGCGCGAGCGATGCGCGAAGTGCCGGCGGAGAAGGTGTCGGAGGGGTGGCCGGTAGGGACCGATGCGAGCACGCATGTCAAGGTGATTGAGGGATTGTTTCAGTCGGGCGCAACGATGGTGAATATCCACACGGGTCAATCAGACCAACTTCGAGCGATCAATTTTTATAAAGACGAAGTAATTCCTAAGCTACGAAGCCGCATGAGATTTTCGAGCAACAAATAAATAGCATATAGGGATACCCGTATGGTCAAACAATGTCACGTAATTGGCGGATTCGTCGCCCTATTCCTCTTGTCGTTCAGCGCCATCAGTTATGGTCAGCAGAGCGAGCCGAAGGCGACGCAGAATCTCACCAAAGAAATAAGACACCAACTCGTGTTATTGCCCTACTACTCTGTCTTCGACAATCTCTCCTATCGCACCGAGGGGAGCAAAGTTATTCTGGGCGGGCAGGTTGTCCGCGCTTCACTGAAAGCGGACGCTGAAGCGGCGGCAAAGAGTGTCGAGGGTGTGTCGAGCGTGCAGAACGACATCGAAGTCTTGCCGCCCGCCCCGATGGATGATCAGATACGCCGTGCAGTCTTCCGAGCAATTTACAGCGAGCCGTCTCTCTCTAGGTACGCCGCCTCGGCCGTCCCATCCATACACATCATCGTCAAAGGAGGGCACGTCACACTGGTGGGGGTAGCAGAAAACGGTACAGATAAAAACATTGCCGGAGTGAGAGCCAATGGGGTCCCTAACGTCTTCTCCGTGGACAATCAGTTGATCGTAAACACCGACGGCCGATGAACCCCTCGAACTGTTGCATCGTGAAACCGAGGATAAGATGAGCACAAAGTGCGATGAACGAGCGCAACTAGAAGGTCAAGCGAACTCAGTCCTTGAGAAACTTGTCCGTTTGACGAACGCCCAACTCGAGGTTTTCCAGGCCCGCAATCATGCGGAATTCATGCGCCTGGATCGAGAGCTTGAGTTAACTGTAGGCGAAAAGGAACGGACCATCGGCGCGGTGCGCCAGCATATCAAGGAACATCGCTGCGACTATTAGCGCGTGTCAGCCCATATCCCACTGGGGCGTCCGATCCCGTCCAGCAAATTAGCATCTCCGACAGCCCTTGCGCTGTCGGCTGAACAAGAAATGAAGTGACAGGCAGGCAGTAATCAAAACTGAATCCGACCCGCGCGTTGTGTTCCAATATCCTTCTTCAGTCATCTCGATGCCCGGCGTGGCTACTCCTGTGTGGGTGTGGGATCGAAAATCAACTTCATTGCGATTAACGCCAACACAAGAGCAAGGCCCGCCACGTTTGCTACGATGACGGGCATCGAACGACTCATTGCGCCATAGGCGATCCACAGCGCTAGACCGCTTGCGAGTACTACCAACATTCTGAAGGACAATCCTTCGCCAGACCGGCTTCGGTAAGTCTTCCTAACCTGCGGAACTAGTGAGGAGGCCGCAAGAAATCCAACGCAGGTCGAGAGCATCGGTGTTTTCTCACGTCTTCATGTCGAGAATTCTGGTGTCTCGACCAGTCTAGGAGCACGTCGGTCGCTGAGAAATAAGCGGAGCCAAGTATCAAAGCGAAGAGATTACCGTAGAAACAGGACGTTCGACGGATTTTGAGAGACCGATACTCTTGTGGATTTCTTGCTTTCTGAGGTAAAACATGCCGACGACGACTATTCACGGAATCTATACGGAGGGTAAGAACGAACCCGAGGTCGTTCGTCTAGCGTGGGGACGATTTGACAGTTTCACTGTGCACTCTACAGTAGGTTACTACCAGGGCGAATGGGAACGGTCAGTAGTGCTTGAGGTCATCGGAGCGCATCAGCGTGATGTTAATTCGTTAGCAGAAAGCATTCGGCACATGAATGGCCAAAAGTCTGTCTTGATCGTTAAGACGCGCGGAACCTCCGAGGTGACTAGGAAATTCGCCGATAGTTGGAGCGGAAGAGAGCGATAGTCTGATGATCTTTCTGTTCAGCTCTAGCATCAAAACGGACACAGCTTTTCACATGATCTGCACGCGCTCTGGGTGCAGCACTTGACGACCGCGAAGGATAGGGTATGAGCAAAAAAGGAAGTCTAGCCGATCCGTCTAAACTGAGCCCCATTGATAAGAAGGATGAAGACATCGTACGCGTTATCATCGAGACGCCAAGTGGTAGTCGCAACAAGTACTCCTACGACGAGGATGAGAAAATCTTCATTCTGAAAAAAGTTCTGCCAGCAGGCATGACCTTTCCATATACGTTCGGCTTCGTCCCTTCGACCAGGGCCGAGGACGGGGACCCGATTGATGTTCTGGCGCTGATGGATGAACCGGCTTTGCAAGGATGCTTGATCAAGTGCCGATTGATCGGAGTGATTGAAGGAGAACAAGGCGATGGAAAGAAGAAAGAGCGCAATGATCGTCTCGTTGCAATCGAACAGAATAACCACGAACTCGCGTTCATTAAACACATCGACGACCTCGGAAAGAAGTTTATCGAGGAAGTGGAGAAATTCTTCGTCAACTACCACGATATGTCGGGTAAGAAATACCGAATACTGGACGCTAAAGGACCCAAGGAAGCACGGAGACGCGTCAAGCAATGTATGCGTGTGAGCAAAAATAAATGAGTGAGATCGGAGCTGTTGATTCTGCGCGTTTGTTGAAGTGTGATGCTGTGAATCCTCAGTCTCTCGGCACGGTTCCATGTTGAAGGTGATGCTGTTTCGCTTCCTGATTGGAGGCACCGTGGTATCAGCATTTTCTGCACTCGGAGACATTCTCAAACCAAAGAGTTTCGCAGGTTTGTTCGGGGCTGCTCCCTCGGTGGCATTGGCGACTCTCGCCCTCACGCTTGCGACCGATGGCCCGTCGTATGCATCCACGGAGGCACGTTCGATGATCGCAGGCGCACTCGCGATGTTCGGCTACGCGTCTATCGTTTTGTGGGTCATGTTCAAGTACAAACCGCCCGCTCTGCTTATTTCAACTTCACTCATCGCGGCTTGGCTTGTGACGAGTTTCGGCATTTGGTTTCTTGTGCTCAAGTAAATGGTAATCAAATTCCAATTGTCGGCGCTGCGCCGAACGAGATGGTACGAGATTGTTTTACGCTTTCTGTTTGGTGGCTTGGCGACTGTCGCGACTGGGATGATCGCGAAGTCATATGGGCCTGTTATTGGAGGCTTGTTTCTCGCCTTCCCTGCAATTTTCCCTGCTACCGCTACTCTGGTCGAGAAGCACGTAAATGAGAAGAAGAAAAACGCGCATATCGACGGCGTCAATCGATCACGAACTGCGGTTGCGCTAGAAGCTCGTGGAACTGCCATGGGCAGCATAGGATTGGCCGTATTCGGCCTTCTGCTCTGGCGCTTCTTGGTTGACCGACCCGCCTGGCTGGTCCTACTTGCTGCGTCGTTGGCTTGGCTCGTTACCTCGATTGTGATTTGGGAGTTGCGAAGATTAATTCGTGGTCGCTTCTCGACCGTCAGCTGACCGCGCTACTGATGGAATTACGTATCCCAATCGTTACATCTAGTCACTACACTTCCTGGTGAGATAGATTCTCTGCGGAGGATTCATGAACATTCTGGCGGCGATCAAGCGCGAAGAGAAGAAGCTCGAAAAGCAATTAAAGAAGGTACAGCAACAACTAGATGGTGTTAGATCAGCCGCAAAAGCATTGGGTCACACCGCCGCCGTAGAAGTGAAAGACGCGAAGAAGCGCGTGTTGTCGGCGGCAGGAAGAGCAGCAATCTCGAAGGCGGCGAAGAAGCGGTGGGCGAAGGTGAAGAAGCAGGCAAAGAAAGCCGTTAGTTAGGAATTCGCTCAACTCAATCGCCATTATCAAACGGATCGAGATCTCAAACATGCCCTCACGAACTGTTCGACGGAATACCTCTGCCATGTCCTCGGCCTTTCACCTGTCATTTTTCGAACTTGAATGGATACGTCACGAACAATCGCATACGCACCGCAGCGGTAACGCACCCTAAGATGTTCAGCGACCCACTGTTCACTCGATCGCCCATCACTTTTGGATTATCCGAAATCTGATTATCAGCACTAGAGCGGAGGAGCGAGGAAACCGTTCACTGCGGTCCAGAAGAGAGCCGCGCTTGGAGAACCAATTTCGCTCCAGCGCACCGCTCGCCTGCAGAGCCGGCAAAAAGTGAGCCAGGCAGATTAATTGAATCTTCCTGTTCGCCCGACCTGCGTATTCACTGTTAATGGAATACGTATAATTCTATCTCCATCAGCGCAGTAATGATTTCCCGGGAATCGCCATCAACGTAATAAATAACGGCAGAGTCCAAAATTATTCAAGGTTTGACTGTGTCAACTTTACGGCGCATCCACCGCTCGCACCTCCGTTGGTATTGTTGTTGCAATTAGCGTTCTCTTGAAGAGCATTGAAATAGACGCTGGCGGCCTGGGGGAAAGTCGTCGTGCTCCCATTGTTGTCTACAATGATGCCGCTCGTTCCGACTCCCTCAGTCGCCAGGTTAGCTCCTGCCAAAAAACCGCCTGTGATGTTCAACCCGCCAAAATTTACTTGCATACTCTGCAAGGCCGAAACAAACAGCCAGTCTGTTGAAGTGTTTGTATTAAAGAACTCCGACATCGGAGAAAATTCTCTACCCAGGCCTCCGAAATTGTCGAACTGCACGTTCGTAGGCGCACCTGCTTTCATGACGCCCGTCGAGTTGAAGCTGGCTCCATATAGTGTAGGAACCGCTGAGCCTCCGGAACCACCGCTGCACGGTTGATTTACCGTCCCGGTGGTGCTCATTCCCCCCACATACATCAACGCTCCGCTAGATGCGATGCTCATCAGGTATGCGTTGTTCGGCGTGGGAGCATGCATGTTGCATTGGTTGCCCACCCCGATTGGCACCGCCACGACCGACGACGTCAAGTCCAGCGAGGCTTGAACCAGAATGGCATTGGCACCTTTGTTTGCGGAGCCACTCACGACGTAAACGTAACCATTTATGCTGTCCACGACCGGTGGATCAACAATACCTCCGTACAATTTGCTCGCCACTCCATCTCCAACGACGAGCGATTTGACCGTGCCGGTTTGTGAAATCGAGTACAGTTTGCCGTCCGAGCAACCCACATAGATGTTGGAATTTCCTGCGCTCAGAACTGGGCCCGTCAATTTGCCGGTACATGTGCCGCCGATCGCCAGAGCGCCGCCTGATCCCCAGGTTGGGTCCGGAGCAGGCGCGGCACAACCGCCCGCCGGACAGAAGATATTCTTGATGCGATAGATCACGCCAATATCGTTACCGACATAGGCCAGATCGTTGGTGTAGTCGATGAATGGCGATGAGAGTGTGTCGCTGCCTGTCGTTGCAGAGCCCAAAGCTAAATCGCTTGCCGTGCCCGAGTTTGCGACTGGAGCACTACTTACGAAGCTGGTGACCGGTGTTGGCGTCATCACGCTCTGCAAGCTCGATGCCTGCCCGTCCCCAC
>Ga0206901_1026_pt1 | contig 21291 bp, 15 predicted proteins | sample Alteio_BWOrgHeat_47_FD_152936 | JGI IMG/M metagenome (GOLD analysis project Ga0206901, IMG submission 152936) | Enriched cells from forest soil in Barre Woods Harvard Forest LTER site, Petersham, Massachusetts, United States -... | ecosystem: Environmental > Terrestrial > Soil > Temperate forest >...
CCAGTCGCGCTCGATGCGGAGTTGCCGCAGGCGATGTCCAAGTCTTCTGAAAAACCGTTTGGAATCTGGCACATATCATGTTTATGTCCGTGCAAGCAGGAATACCACCAGCAGATTGTAGGAATTCCTCTTGATTTCTGAGGCCATATGGAGGTAATGTCCAGAAGAACTTGTTCTGTAAAATCCAGCAAATATGCCACAAGCAATTTATAGGTATTGCCGCTGGGAGCAAGCCGTTCTCATGAATGGCAATGCAAAGACGCCAGCAAGACTGAGCGGGAGACCGGAGGCAGCGTGAACTCGGAGGCTACTTCTCTTTTCCCGGGACCAGTGCCCTGCGTAAGAATTCGCCAGAAAGAGGACGGTCAATCTGTCATAGACGCAGACAGAATGCACGCGCGGGTTGCTAAACCTGTAACAGGTTCGGTTCAGGAACTGGATGGTAGCGAGGTAGGCCGAAGGGCCGAGTCCTCCGATGAAATTCTGCTCGACGAACTTCGTATTGGGAATAAAGAGGCTCTTGGAATCCTTTTCGGCCGTTATGCGCGGCTGGTGAGGGCAGTCGCGTACCGTATCTTGCGGGACCCCTCGGAGGCAGATGACCTGGTGCAGGAGATCTTCCTTTTCATTTACCGGAAGGGGAGTTTGTTCGACGCTGGGAGAGGCAGCGCGCGATCCTGGATCGTACACGTGACTTACACCCAAGCGATCGATCGCCGCCGCTACCTGACGACGCGCCATTTCTACACCAGTCTGGAATTGAGCGATACGACGGAGCTGGCTGAAGGGCTGCGGTCCGGAAGGGAGCTTTACGACGGGTCTATCGAGGGCGTGCTAGGAAAGGAGGCAATGCGGGAGATCGCCGAATCTCTCTCAGAGAACCAGCGGCGCGTGCTGGAACTCTATTTCTATGAGGGTTATACGCTGGAGGAGGTGGCGAAGGAGATGATGCAGACAGTGGGAAACATCCGGAATCACTATTATCGGGGATTGGAAAAGATGCGTAGGCAGATCTTTGAAGCAAAATAGCCGACGAAGTGAACGGGATATGGTAGAAAATGGCTTCATCGGAGGAGCCCGGCCCTTGCCTCCCCACGAATTCCAAAACGAACCTCATGACCAGTTCCTTGAACTGTGCGCCATTGCCACTACGGGGTCATTGAGCGCAGAGGAGCGAAGGCGTCTTGAAGGGCATTTGAAGGACTGTGCGGCCTGTAGGGAAGCACTATCGCAATACGAGGCGATCATCGGGGGGGCGATTCCGGCGATGGCTCCCGAACCTTCCTTATTAAAGGATAGAGAACAAATTACGGCTTGGTCGCCGGATCTGACGGAGGCTAAGTTGTTTGCGCGCCTGAAAGAGGATGAAGAAAGAGTGGAACGGGCACTTACCTGGGCCAGCGCGCCAACGAGACCCAGCGATTCGTCAGGAGAGAACCTCTGGCGCCATGTATGGTGGCAGTTTGCAGCTGGTCTGTTGTTGAGTGTCGCTTTTGGAACCTCACTTTATAAGGTTGGGATTCGTCGCGGGGTTGCGAGTGCGAGGCTTGCGCCACCAACTACGCCCGCTATGCAACCGTCCGGTCCCGCTAGAACGGAACAGACGGCCGCAGGGCCGGTTCCTGCAAACGAATTGACGAGCAAAAAAGACGCGCAGGTCGGGATACTGCAGGAGCAACTTGAAGAGCGAGCGGCAGAGATCGTCAAGTTGAAGGCGCAACAGGCGCAGATGGCGAAGAACCTTGACGATAAGGACGCAGACCGCGTCCGTCTTGCGGAGGAGCGGGTGCAAGCCGCTCGGCAGTTGCAAATGGCTCAGGCAGATTTGCTGACCGTGCAACAAAAACTCGATGCTGCGACAAGCGCTCACTCTGCCGAAGTTGCACGTGCGGAGACCCTTGATACGAAGGTCAATCAACTCACGGACACGCTTCAAGGGCGAGACAAGGAGCTTGCGCGGGAGCAGGAATTACTCGATCACGACCGGGATATCCGGGAGCTGATGGGATCGCGTGATCTATATATTGCCGAGGTATACGACGTGGCGAAGACGGGCGACACACAAAAGGCTTTTGGCAGGGTTTTCTACACCAAGGCGAAGTCCTTAATCTTTTATGCCTATGATCTCGACCAACAGGCGGGAATCAAGAGTGCGAGCACTTTCCAAGCCTGGGGACGCCGCGGACCTGACCGGGAGCAGGCTGTCAACTTAGGCATCTTATTTCAAGACAACGCCAGCAAGAAACGCTGGGTGCTGAAGTCGAACAACGCGAAGACGCTGGCCGAAATCGATGCAGTGTTCGTTACGGTCGAGCCGAATGGGGGCAGTCACCATCCGAGCGGCAAGCCGTTGTTGTTCGCTTATCTGAAAGTCGACCCGAATCATCCGTAGCAAGTTTGCCGCGAAATTGAATTAATTGGCAGTTGAGGAAAAATTCACTCGAAAATCTGATACAGAACACGGAGGGTCTCCGTATGCCGGATGAAGCGAAATTATACCGGCTATTTTGAGGAGCTTTTCGTGAGACCGAGAAACGCCTTCCGCCTGCTATCGGCGGTCTTGTTTGCTGTTGTTACCGCTGTGGCACAGTCGACCAATGGAACGATGAATGGTCTCGTGGTCGATCCGGATGGAAGGGCAATCCCAGGGGCCGATGTACAGGTGGTCAACGATGCCACGGGGGTTCATTACCCTGGAGCCACCAACGCCGAAGGTATCTACGCGATCCCCAATATTCCACCTGGTCCATATCGTGTCCAGGTATCGAAGCTTGGTTTCAAGACGATCATCAAGCCCGATATTGTTCTAAACACGCAGGCGGCGTTGGCCATCAACTTCACGCTGCCCGTAGGCGCGGCATCCGAGACGCTCACAGTTGAGGGGGGAGCACCGCTTGTTGCGACCGAATCAGCGTCGGTAAGCACGGTGATCGACCGTCAGTTCGTGGGGAATCTTCCGCTGAATGGTAGGAGCTTCAACACCCTGATGCAATTGACTCCTGGCGTCGTGATCGCGCAGCAACCGTCGGGAACCGCGGGAGGGAGCGCACCAGGGCAATTCAGTATTGGGGGGCAGAGAACAGATTCGAACAGCTTCATGGTCGATGGTGTCTCCGCAAACTTCGGAGTCAGCAGCAACGGCCTCTACTCGGGTGCGTCGGGCACGGGTTCGGCCCAGGCCTTCAGCGCTTTGGGAGCGACGAGCAGCCTGGTCTCGGTAGAGGCGTTGCAGGAGTTTCGCATCGAGACCTCCTCCTTCGCTCCAGAGTTCGGCAGGACGCCGGGTGGCGAGGTTACCTTGACCACACGTTCCGGAACGAACCGCTTTCACGGAGAGATCTACGACTACTTCCGCAACGAAGCGATGGATGCGAACGACTGGTTCGCCAATCATGCGGGGAAGCCGCGCGCCGCGGAACGTCACAACGACTTCGGCGGGTATTTTGGCGGTCCCATCTTGCGAAATAGAACGTTCTTCTTCTTCTCTTATGAGGGGGCCCGTCTCCGCCTTCCGCAGACAGCGGTGATCCAGGTACCCTACCTCAACGGGACCACCTGTAATGCGTCCGCTGCGGTCGCGCCCTTGCTTGATGCCTATCCGAAGCCGAATGGTTTGTTGTCGGCTATGACGTGTACGGGGCAGTTCACGGGGAGTTATTCCAATAGCGCCACTCTTGACGCGACCTCACTACGAATCGACCACAACATTACCAGCCGTTTGTCAGTCTTTGGCCGGTACAACTACGCTCCCTCAGCGACAACCTCAAGGCTCGATGCGCTGAGTATGCTCCAAGAATCCCCGGTGAATACCCAGACCCTCACTGCCGGAGTAAACATGCTGATCGGCAGATTCTCGGCCAATACCCTGCGTGCAAACTACTCGACGCAAAACTCGAATGCGATTCAGTCGCAGGACACTTTTGGTGGCGCTGTTCCAGTCAATCCCAGCCTGATTCTCGGAACGCTGGCGCAGGCGAGCACTTATGCGTCCTTTCAAACCCTCGATACAAGCTTTTACGGCCTAGGACCTGTCGCGGAGAGCCGAACCCGTCAGGTCAACCTCGTCGATGATCTGAACGTGGGGGTGCGCGCCCATCAGCTGAAGTTCGGCGTGGATTACCGCACCATCTTCCTCGACAAAACCCCGCACGCCGAAGCCATCGTCATGTCGGCGTCGACTGTCGCGGGTCTTCTCGCAACCAATAAACTAACGCAATTGAGCGCCACGACGAACGCGCCTTCGTCGTTTGCGACGACCTCCGCGTCCCTCTATGCGCAGGATGTCTGGAAGGCAACTCCCAGACTCACGATCACGTATGGGCTTCGCTGGGAGTTGGCTCCGGCGCCCTCGCCACGCGGATCGACAAAGGCTGCATCCTGGCTGAACGTCGAAAACCCATCTGAGATTGCTCTTGCTCCTTTCGGCACGCCGCTATGGAGTACAACGTATGGAAACTTCGCTCCCCGCGTGGGTATCGCTTGGACGCCCACGCCGAAAGGGTCCTTTGTGGTGCGGGGAGGCTGGGGAATGTTCTACGACTTGGGCGTCGGAAGGGCGGCCGACGTTGCGACGTTTTTCCCCGGTCAAGCTACTAAGGTTGTTACGAGTGTGCCTCTGCCGATCTCCGATGCAAGCTCGTACCTGCCCGCCAACTCTGTTCTACCTCCGTATCCTTTGGTCAGCGCCTTCACACCGGATCTCAAACTTCCCCTAAGCTATCAATGGAATGTAGCCGTTGAGAAATCATTCAAGGGCCGTCAGGTGACAACGGCGACCTACGTGGGCCAGTCGGGCAGCGACCTTTTGCGTCAGGCAGCGCTCTATAAACCAAACCCCAACTTTTCGAGTGCGTTTCTTCTGACCGGAAACACGGCGTGGTCGAACTACAATGCGCTCCAACTGCAGTACCGAGTCCCTCTCGTGGGTGGTCTTCAAGCCCTGGCGAACTACACCTTCTCGCACTCGCTCGACAACTCATCCAACGACGTGGTTGCCGGCGTTGCGGACAACGTCATCTCGGCAGCCAGCGATTATGCGTCTTCGGACTACGATGTCAGAAATAGCTTCTCGGGTGCGGTCACGTATGCGATTCCGACGAGAGTAAAATCGGGAGCGTTGGCGGCCATCGCCAGAGGATGGTCCTTGGCGGCGGTGATCGTCGCCCGCAGTGGCTTCCCATTCAATGGGAGGGTATTGTCGCTTTCATCGGTCACCGGCGGTTACGCTTATTCGCGGCCCGATCTAGTCGCAGGACAGCCATATTGGATTTCCAATCTTCAAGCGGCAGCGGGCCGATCGCTCAACCCAAGTGCATTTTCCACCCCGTCTACGGTTAGACAAGGAACCGAGGGCAGGAATGATATTGCAGGCTTTCGTCTGGCACAGGCCGATCTTTCGCTTGCTCGTACGCTCGCGATTTCAGACAAGGTAAACCTGAACTTTCGGGTGGATACGTTCAACGCGATCAATCATCCAAACTTCGGCAACCCGGCAGCGTTGATCGGTTTCGGTGAGATCTACCTGGAATCGTCACAGATGTTGAACAACGCCTTGGGTGGCCTGAACCCGCTGTTCCAGGAGGGTGGGCCTAGATCGCTCCAACTCTCGCTCAAATTGGCTTTCTAGCAGCGTTCCCCAAATACTCGGCATAAGCGCCGTACTCCGGCGAAAGGAGAGCACTCTTGCGGTTAATTTGGCCATCGATGTCTCTCAAATATCCTTGTATGGCACTTTTGGCGATTCATGCAGCTGCGCAGTGCCATCCGGACCAACGGCGGGTCACCGTCTCCGATGCGATCGAAATGACGCGTTTGGGTGTCGCCAGTTATATGGACGATTCGCCGTCGAATGTGGCGCAGTTCTCGCCCGATGGCAGACGTTTTGCTCTAGTTCTCAAGAAAGGGAACCTCGAACGGAACACGAACGACTACACCCTTGAGATATTCAAAACGCAGGAAGCGCTCTCTGCACAAAAGCCGGAGACTGTAGTCAGGATGTCGTCGAATTCGAATCGCGAGGCGATTCATCACGTGAAATGGCTGAGATCGAGTGGTACGGTTTTGTTCATTGGAGAGAAACCTAACGCGGTCCCGCAAATCTACTCCTTCGATATTGCGAGAAGACAGCTCCAGCGCCTGACCGATCATCTCACGCCGGTCGTCTCCTTTGATGCGAGCGACGATGGAAGAGTCGTCGTCTTTGAGGCCGATCCGCCGGCCAGGGATCCGATGAATTCCCCTGAGGTCGAGCGCGAGGGCTTCCGGATTTCCGGCGAGGACTTGGGAGAGGTCGTGCTCGCTGGAAGCCCTTATGCTCAGTACCGCTCACGAGAGAGCCGTCAACTGTTTCTGATGATTGGAGGAGGAAGGGCGAGACAGATTTCAGTGGTTGACGGCGTCTGGCCGAACTTGGCCCTGTCAGTCTCGCCAAACGGGCGGTATGCGCTGGTCGAAGCATTAGTACGAAACATTCCGAAGAGTTGGCTAGGGTACCGGGACAGGTTGTTGCACGAGTTTATCGCCGCGGACAAAGCTTCTTTGGCTATCTCGTCGGTGGAGCAGTATCTGCTACTCGATACCGTGACAGGTGCGATCGCTCCGCTGATCGATGCCCCGAAATCCTGGGAACACGATGGATTTCTCTGGATCGACGGCGGGAAGTCCATCGTCTTGTCGAAGGCTTATCTGCCATTGACTGGAATTGATGCGATGGAACAAGAACGTCGCGGAGCCGGAACGTCAGTTATTGAGGTCCTGCTTCCGTCGCGAGAGACGGTGAAGATCAGAGACGGGAATGCTACGGCCGCGGACTGGATTGAAGAGGACAGCGAGCTGAGTCTGCAGGAGCGGAGTGGCGCGGGCGTGAATGCGATGCTGGTTTATCGGAAGCGGGGAAATGAATGGGAGGAGGTCTTGGGAAGACTTGTAGCGGCCACGTCCAATCCACGTATCACCTATGAGCAGGACATGAATACTCCACCGAAGATATGGATCACCAATACTGTTACGGGCAATAAGACCCTGCTTCTTGATCCGAATCCTCAGTTCAAGCAACTTTGCTTCGGGAGAGAACGGATGATCTCCTGGCAGGCGACAGACGGCCACCCCGTCCGCGGCGGTCTCTATCTTCCACCAGATTATGATCCAAGTCGCCGCTATCCTCTTGTGATCCAAACGCATGCTTTTGATCCCGGCCGGTTCTGGATCGATGGGCCGTGGAGCAGCGCGTTTGCGGCACAGCCGTTGGCCGCGAAAGACATCGTTGTTCTCCAGATTGGCGGCGCTAGTGATCGCACAGATGCGGTGCATCGCAGTACCCCTTCAGAGGGGCCAGGTCAGATGGCGGCCTTCGAGGGGGCTATCGACTATCTTGATAATCAAGGAATCATCGATCGCGAGAGCGTTGGCATCATCGGGTTTAGCCGCACGGTGTATCACGTCGCTTATACACTGACACACTCCAAATACCGCTTTCGAGCGGTCACGCTGGCAGACGGTTTCAACGGAGGCTACTTCGAGCGGATTGCCTATCCCAATCAGGCCGCAGACCCGGATGCCGTCAATGGCGGCCCACCCTACGGCACGATGCTGCCGCTGTGGTTCGAACACGCACCTGCATTCAATCTCTCTAATGTCACCGCTCCCGTTCGTCTTGAGGGTTATGGCGTGGCTGCCGCAGTTGAGGAGTGGGAGTGGTTCTCACTGTCATCGGGAATGAAAAAACCTATCGATTTCCTAATTCTTCCTCGCGCTCCGCACCTGTTGGTGAAGCCCTGGGAGAGAAGAGTCTCGCAGCAGGGAAATCTAGACTGGTTCGCGTTCTGGCTTAAAGGAGCGGAAGATCCGTCACCGGAGAAGCAACCGGTCTATGCACGTTGGCACCAGCTTCGTGATCTTGAAGCGAAGATGCTGCGGCAGGCCAATTGAGGATGGAAGACCAGGGCGTCCGGCGCCGAGCGCCCTGGACTCCGGTTGAATTTTCTCTCTCGGAGATTAGCCTCTGCCCTGAAGAAGTCCTTCGAGAGCGCGGATATTACTCGTCCGCTTCATAGGCTGGCGGTCCGGTCAAGTCGACCCCCGTCGAGGCATCGATTGGAACGAAGTTCTTGTCCATGTTCGATTCGATTGCGTCCAGGGCTTTGCCGGCAGGGAAGATCTCCGGTTTTTGGTATGTCATGAAGTTCACCTCCTTTCGGATTGAGATCCAATCCGGTAGGGCGCCGGATCGAGAGTTTGCACCGCGGGATCATCTCGTTGAGTTCACGAAGCTCTGGGCCTCGACGAAGATCCTGCGTGCAAGAGTTCTCATCAACTTTTTAAGAACTGGACTAAGGCTGCGAACCTCATCGTTCCAGCCGGGACAACTCACCGCGAAGACAAATGGCGCGATCATAGGAGTTACTTTGAGCGCCTTCAACATCTGATCATCCAACGAGATGCTCTTCCACGTCTGGCAATAGACATTGCGAAGTTCCGCCTTCCAGCACTCGTTGTCCGGCCGGAAGCGGCCCAGGAGCGCGAGCAGGTACTCGAATGTAATCAAGGGTTGACCGATATGACTCGGTATCCAGTCTAGAAAGACCGCTCTATCTTCGTTCACCAGGACGTTGCCGGAATTGAGATCGGAGTGTCCGATGGTATCGGGTATCCCGAGCAGCTCTAACTCGCCGATCGCACGCTGCAGACTTGCTTCGACGAAGAGGAGATCTCTTCGATCCAGAATGCGAGGGGGCGTGGTGGGCTGGATCTCCATGAGCTGTGCAACAATGCTCACGAATGGCTCGATGCGGGAGCGCAATTGTTGTGCCCTCAGGTCTTCGCATCCCGCTGCGAGGAGTGATTTGCAGGCATGTATGGATTCGATCTGTAACTGGGCCAAAGATCGCACCGCCGTCTTCCAGTGCTCGATATCTGCAGTCTCATCAAGATGCTGTCCCTCAACGTCGAGCATCAACCAGCCGTGCCAGCCATGATGCGACGCGAGCAATTGTGGCACGTAATGAGAGCGCAACCGCGTAAGCTCAGCGGTTATCGAATATTCGCGCAGATTAGGCTCGCCAACGGCTTTGAACCAAACTGGTGCTCCGTTCGTCTCATAGCAAATCAATGAGAAGGACGGTCCCATGTTGTACTGATCCCACCTTCCGCTGAGCTTCATGCCATTGACCTCCAGGCCGGATTGGACCCAATCGGTTACCACGCGGAACCAATCGGGTTGTGTAAAGGGAGGGGAAGAGGGAGCCGACTTATACGAATTGGCTTGCCGAAGTGTCGCGTAGAAGCCATTGCGCGCCACTACAGATTCCGAGTCCGACCAGGAGATATCGTCAACCGAAACCCATCTCGCTTCGTTGGAGAGGGGATTGGAAGAGTCAGAAGCATCGAGAACGACATATCGTGGCCCCAATTTAAAATTTTCGTCAGCGAAACTGAAGCGACAGATGGCGTCTACATTCCACCTTCTTTGCACCTCAGGAACAAGATGCGGGGGAATCCTTTGCGAGCGTGGAATCTCGATAGCTGGGAGCGAGTATCGTTCGTCGCGGTGGAGCGACAGGAGCACTTCGGAATCGTTATTCCTGAGGATGAGTGTGTAGCACAAGAAGGTACCGGCATCGCTTTCCTGTGAGGTTTCCTGGCATGGTGCTTCGAAGGTATCTGTTTCAGCTCGCACACTATGCTCCTTGAGTGTCTGCGATCACGAGCTCAGAAGAATGTGTCGAAGATCTGAGTGTCGCCTTACTTAGAACTGCAACCGATGGCGCAATCGACACCGAGAAGCCTTCGAGATGACCGTGAGCTTTGAGACCGCGAAGCCACTGTTCCAGACTCAGGGCACGAAGAAGTGGGACGAGTGGAACCTGTTTACCCTGGCGGGCCTCCTCCAGAGCAGAGAAGAACGCCTCGGAGTTTGCGATTCCCAGAGAACCAACTATCAGCCCAGAGCGCGCGGCCATGAGTTGTTCGCGCTCGCGTGCGATGGCTGCCAGTGGAGACCGCGTTACATAGGCTTTGCGTTTTCGATTGAGTATCTCGTCCGGAACGATACCGCGCAATGCGCGGCGCATGAGAGAACGCCTTTCACCCGGACGAACCAACTGTTCCCGAGGGATGGCATAGAGAAATTCGAGCAGGTCGCGGTCAAGAAAGGGATAGCGCTTCTCATACGGATGCTCCGCACACAACTCTGTCGCCGCTAATTGCCGCTGTAGCCTGTCGAGCGCACTGAGGTTCTCCTGAAAGCTGGGCAATGCTCCTAAGATCGTCCATCGCGGATCGAGGTTGCCGAAGGCCACGCGGTGACGTCTTGCGAACGCCGGGTGCAGCCAGGATGCGGGACGTTTGTACTCAGGCACGAGGCGCAGCATCGGGGGTAGAAATCCAGTTACTGCGTCATGAAAAAGATAGATCCACGGTTTTCGCTGAACTAGAGCCCAGACCTTCAATCGATGGGCGAGTGCCGCGAACCTTCCTCTCGCAAACAGGTCTTCAAGTTCTGGAATCGGCGTTGGTACTCCGCCGAGGACTTCATCTCCACCGATGCCTGAGAGCAGAACACGGTGCCCGTGGCAGCTCATCCATTCAACCATTTTGGAAGGCCGTCGCCTCGATCCGGGCCAGAACATCATGTCGTCATCTTTGGTCTCTTCTAACGGTGATGCACCGACATTGACGTGCAGGCCCGCTTTTCCGCGTCTCTCCTCGACCTTGCCGAAGAAAGGTCGCTCATCCCAGTTCGGCTCGCTGTCGTCGTAGTAAGAGACAGTGTCTAGCCTCGGGGTTCCGGATGAGTGCGCCGTTACCCGGTCGACCATCGAGACGATCGCCGTTGAATCCATCCCTCCGCTTAACTCCGCGAGAACAGGAGTATTGGACCTAATACGCCTCCGGACGGACTGTTCGAACAAGGCAAGGAAGTGTTCTTCGTATTCACCATCACTGCGGTAACGAATTCTTTTTGTTCCATCAAACTCCCAGTATTTCTTGAGCAGGTGTCCTTCAGGTGTGAACCGAAGAAAGCAGGCAGGAGGAACAGCATGGACTTCCGTGTAGGGAGTCAGATGGGACCGGGGATAAGAGGAAATCCATCCTGCAATGTACTCTTCATCGAGCGTGAGATCTCGTTCTGTGGCAAGCAGATCGAGCGTTGTCGACCATCGAACGGTGTTGCGCTCCATGGAGTAGTACAGATGTTTTGCTCCGACGAAGTCCCTGGCCAGAAGAAGCGACCTCTCGTCTGGATTCCAGATCGAAACTGCCCAATCGCCCACCAGCCTCCCGAAGCAGCCTGCCTTCCACCGGTCATATGCGGCGCCTACGATGGCTGCATCACTCTCGGCGCGCGATGCGAAGCCGTCCAGCACAGAGACAAGCTCTTCTCGATTATCCAGTCGTCCATCCCAGGTAATGACCGCGCCAGATGGAGAAATCAGAGGCTGATGCTCCAATACCGGCTCTTCGCTCGTTGAAAAAGCGCGGAACACCACCGCAATTCCGCGGTCACAGTAGAGGCCTTCTCCATCGGGACCATACTTGGATAGAAGCGCACGCATTTGTTCGCTTGGAGTCGCATCCGCGCCGTCGAAGCTCCATCTGCCATATTGAGCGCTCATTTTGGCTCCTAACATCTTTCGAGGACTGCATAGACCGCAGGCGTGTATTGCTTATCGTTGACGACGCGGCCATTCACCTCAACCCAGGCATGCGCTTTGAAGGGCATTGGTCGTGCACCAATCACCAACTGGGCATCAATGCCGTGACGACGCAGCAGACAGGTTGTTGCGGCTGATCGTTGCAGGCACAGCACTTCTTTCCCGTACCAAATAGAGGCCATGTTGACTGCGTCACAGACTCGCTCGATAGATTCCTCTTGAAAGAGGCGTCGCGAAATGGGATAGGTGCGCACGCGTTCGTAGAGTGACGAAAAATTTCCCCGCCGAAGATAGATATCGAACTTGATCAAACTCAAGTACGCCTTGAGTACGAGAAGCCGCATCGCATTTCCCTCTGGCCGCTGTGGAATGGTAATGCCGGCCGCTCTTCGATCACCTGATGCTCCTTGAGCCGCTCGATAAATTCTTTGGCATCGCTGGCAGTAACTTCGAAGTCCCCTCCGAACTCCGAGGCGATCCTCATTACGATTTCTGGTTCCTTCAGATCCTCTTTCAGGAGTTCCAAAATTCTCGATCCTACGGTGTTCAAGGCGAACATCCGGCCGTGCTCGATGTCTAGTACCGCACCACCTTCCGCATGATGTGCAGTTCGGATACTGTCTGAGAGCCTATACATCGGTCCACCCTCCGTTGTCCCCGCCGCGTTGTTCAAATCGGAACAAATCAATACGTGGTCACTTTCCGGTCTCTTCCGGAGATGGCATTATGAAACAACGATTTGGTCGATTTTCGGCGAAGGAGGTGATGAGCGGTCGTGTTTCCGATCAGTGCTTGAAAGATGTTGAAGAACCCGCCTCATCGGGTATGCCGTGAAAGATAAGTTGGTCGGAATAACGACCGAATACGACTAGTTCGTTCTTTGTGAGCCTAAGTACTCCATGATTACGGGGAGATGCTGCGCTTTCAGAGGGCTTTGAACGAGCGGTACTGCTAGGCAGGAGTCCGTGTTCCAGAGGAAGCCGCACGATGCCTGCTTCGAACCCCAGTCCGGAGGCCGGACGACGCCTGAAAGCGGCGCGCAAGCGGGTCCGACTTTCAACGCGTGACGTTGAGCGCCTCAGCCGTACCCTCGCTCAGGAAAAGAAGAGCCAGGACTATTACATCTCCCACGCTTGGCTTACCGATATCGAAAAAGGAGAATTCACCCCGAGCATCTATAAGCTCTACAGTCTCAGCGTCATCTACAAGCTCAGTTACGACGAAATCTTGGCGTGTTTTGAAATTCATCCGGGAGATATCGGAAGGGAACAGGTCTCTTTGACTCTTCCACGAACTCATCTGATCGGGGAGCGTGGCTCTGATTCCTCCTCGCAAATCGCGATTCCCGTTGAGCTCAGAGACAAAGTTCCGCTTGAAAAGACCAATCTCGTATCCCGGATGTTTCACCAATGGGGAGGAGTTCCGGTTTCGCTACTGTCGCAGATGAACTTAGGTTCCTCTCTTTACGGCTACGTGGGGATGGAAGACCTCACGCTCTTCCCTCTAATACGCCCCGGGTCCTTCGTCGAAATCGATTCCCGGCAGAAGAGAGTCGATTCCATGAGCTGGTCGAACGAATTTGATCGTCCCATCTACTTCGTAGAGCTTCGTGACAGCTACGCTTGTTCCTGGTGTGAGCTCCGAGCAGGCCGTCTCCTCCTCGTGCCTCATCCTCAATCCCGGAGCCAAGTGAAAGAGGTGCGTTTTCCCGATGATGCCGGAATCGTCGGTAGAGTTACCGCTGTCTCCATGAAAATTGTGGAAATGCAGGAAAGGTCATAAAGACAATTTTGGCCCTGTTGAGCGTCTTCTTGAACTCACTAACCTTCGGACTAAGAACCTGCTTAACCGACTTGTAAAATTCTTGTCAGATTTTTAGATCTTGCTACTGTTCATCAATATTTTAAATCTAGGCGCTACCCAAGCTGCAGGAGGCTTTAGTCGACGATTTTCTAACTCGCTCACTAAACTAGAAAAAAATATGTTGACGTAGGTTCTCCGGTCGAGTACGCTTCCCGAACATTAGTCCACATATAGATTCTCCGCTTTCGTAGTAAGCAATAATTCCAAATTTATCTCTGGAATGATTCCAAGTCTGCGTTGCACAATGTGAACGTTTTTGCAGTGCTTGGAGTTAACCCATGCCTTGGTCCTTTGTGCGCCACTCTTGTGTGCGAGATTTCTCTGCGTTTGATCCCCATGTAACATATGCTCGCCGGTCTATCGGTCAGCAATGCTGCCCCTCCTCCCCCCGAAGAATTAGACAATCTCTCTTCTTGCTTGTCATGGTGTGTGCTGTTGGGCACGCGCAATCTACGCCTATTGGCGTTGAGCAAACTGCTTCGACTGCCGCTACTGGTTTTCTCGATACAGATGTTCCGATTCCAGCCGCGACGGGCGCCCCCGGACAGCAAGATACCGCGGCTGCTAAAGAAATAACGGAACATCTCACGATTGTAGGCTCGGTTCCGTGGCTAGGGATGCAGGGCACGGGTCAGATTGTGTACGGATCGAAAGATACGACCGCATACTCCGCCACGCTCTCGATGATGGGGAGCGATCAGTTTCGTCTTGATGCACAGACAAATAGCGGTGAGATGAGCCTCCGTATTCACGGACAACTCGGCAAGGTTCAAGGGGGTGGTGGACCAGCCAGGACAATTCCTTCCGAGACGGCTGCAGTCGGGATCTTCCCATTTGGGCTCGTGCGAACAACGCATTTTCCGGGGCCAGGGACCTCTCTCATCGATCATGGACTCACCGCCGTTGGCGGCGTTCAACTTCACCGAATCACCGTCGAGACTCCTTCCATTGGCCGTGATCCGGTTACGAAGGCGAGGCGGATGATCGCAATTGATCTCTACTTCGATCCGGCCTCGCATCTTCTTGTCAAAAGCGCAAGTTCGAGTCTTGTTGCGCTTGGCCACAGTTCCAGATTTCTTCGCGTAGTCACATACAGCGATTACCGCAAAGTTGGTGCCGCGATGGTTCCATTCCGCTACACCGAGAGCATGGATGGACAGCAATACTGGGTCCTGCAACTCTCCGATGCCCAACTGAATCCCGCACTTGATACCGCATATTTCCAGTTCTAGAAGAGGCGATGATGAGACAAACGATACGCCTGTGGTCCTCTGCGCTTATATATCTGGCGTTTGCCGGCACTCCCGCCCACAGCCAGAACAGCCAAAGTTATTTGAACGACACCGGGAGTACTTCCTATGGAGTAAACATCCCGGTGGAAAACGGCTTCATCAACGTCAGCAATGGAAATCTACATTTGGAGTTTCCCCTGGCTACTCACCCGCAGAGGGGAGCGTTGAAACTCGATGAAAGAATTGTGTACGACAGCCGCATTTGGATGTTTTCTCCGTTCGGCTCAAATGGCAACTACCATTGGTGGCCCTACAACGTAAATCCTGCTGGGGGTTCCAATACATCAGGTGGGTGGCGATTTGTAACTGGAGCGGAAATCGGGACTGTCCAATCCACGTTAGTGTACGCTTCGGATTTTCAATGCCCGAATGGAATACAAGTTTATTCCTATCAGTATGCGTATAGTTGGACGGACCCGAGTGGCTTTACGCATCCTTTTCCCGACGATTTTTATCTCAGTCAGCAAAACTGCGGCCAGGTGCCATCACCAAATCCAGAGTCGGTGACTGACTATGCTCTGGACGCCAGCGGATATCAAATCACTCTGATCGGTGATGACCAAAACGGGCCGTCGACTATCACGGTCCGCGATCAGAACGGTACGCAAGTCTACCCCCAAATCGCAGACCGCTATGGTAACTATTGGTCATCTGATGCGAATGGCAATCTGATTGACGATACAGGACGCACTCCTGTGATCGTAACGACAAACGGAAATGTGACCTACTACGATGTATTAGCGCCGAACGGACCTATCAACAATAACGGAATGCGCGTCCGGTATACCGTAACGAGCGCCTCCGTGCCGGTCGCTACCAATTTCCAGCAGAACAACATCTATGAATGGAATCCGTCAACTCCTTATCTGACTCCTGTTCAAAGTATCTCGCTTCCCGACGGCACGCAATATTCATTCACCTACGATGGTTATGGCGAGCTAGCAAGCGTAACGCTCCCCACGGGTGGAGTTGTCCACTATGGGTATAACAATTTTCTAGACTCCTCGAACACCGCTAATCGATGGTTGTCTTCCAGAACCTTGGGAAGCGATCCACCGATGACGCTCACTCCGAGCATCGTCACCAACTGTGTCAATTATTCGACAGGCTGTATCGAGAAAGTCAACCTGCACAAGCCAAGCGGCGATGAGAACGTGTACCAGTTGACATTGATTAATGGCGCTTGGACCACCGGAATGACTACCTACACCGGATCTGCTTCGAGTGGACAAATATTGTCTAGTATAACGAACACTGATGTCTATTCAAATGGTTGTAGTAACGCTTCCCTATGCTTTGGCGCGAACTATCTCAATTCAACGACTTCTACTAAGGTTTTGTATGCGAATGGATCTCCGTCGGTAACCACGCAGTCGAAAGTTTCCTACAACCCGAATGTAGGAAAGATGAGTGCGCTCCAGGAGTGGGATTACGGAGCAAATTTTGGTGGAACTCCGGCGGGCGAGGTGGACTACACCTATGCAGGCGTCGACCTTCAACAGGTCACGGTACTCAGCAATGGAATCCAGGCGGGACAAACGACATACGTCTACACATCAAATGCGACCCCAACATCAGGCATCACACAGCATGGAACACAGAATGCGGGCGGCCCTTATTTGCAGAAAGTATCGCGCTGGCTCAACACGGGCAGCCCCTCAATCACTACTTACATAATGGACGACACTGGGCAAGTGAATAGTATCAGTGATCCGAACGGAAATCCGCCATACACTTTCTCCTATCAGTGTGCAAACTCCCTTCTCCATCAATCGACAAATCCGCTCAACCAAACAACCAACTACGGATATGACTGTAGCTCAGGCGCCGTCACGAGCGCGCGTGATCCGAACGACGCTGCTGCTGGTAGACAGGGGACTACTTACGCTTACGAAGGAACGGCCGGGCGTTTGCAATCTGTCAGTTCTTCGGATGGAGGACAGACAAGTTATGGCTACCCGTCTGCGACCGAAGTAGACACCACCATTTTGGCGACACCGAACCCTTCGATCGTTTCGGAGGAAATATCAGATAGTTTCGGGCGTAAATATCAGCATATCCAGGCAGGTGTTTCCAGCGAAACAAGCTACGATGTGAATAATAGGATCGCTTGCGTCACCAACCTACATTTCACGACTTCGTCGTCTTCGACCGATGGAAGCACCTGTGTCACCTCTTATGACGGATTGGATAGGCCGTTGATCCAGCAGCAGCCTGACGGCAGTACCCTTCAATGGTCTTATGCTGGGAATTCAACAACGTCCAAAGAAGAGTCTGGCAATCAATGGGTGCGCACATCCAATGTGTTCGGACTCCTCACTAATGTAAGTGAGCCAACTGGTGCTTCGACCGGATATATTTACGATGGCTTGGGAAATCTAAAGACCATAACCCAAAGCGGTGTTTCCGGAGAGACGCCGCGGCTGCGCGGATTTGTCTACGACAGTTTGTCGCGATTGACGTCCTCTACGAGCCCGGAGACTGGAACGATCGGGTATGGCTATGACGCCAATGGCAACATGACCAGCAAGACCGACGCACGTGGCGTTTCGATCGCTTACACCCCTGATGCATTGAACCGCCTAATACTAAAGACTTCCGCGGGTACAACTGGCGTCCCAAGTCTGTACCACGTCTACCAATATGACCAGGGAGGGCCGGGAAGCAATTCCATTGGAAGACTGAATTGGACAAGTAACTACGTCAACGCCGACATTCATTTTTCGTACGATCCCGTAGGCCGTATTTCGCATCAGTCCGGCTATTCGCAAGCGGACCCGTCTGGTGTCGGAAACGCAGTCTCAGTTCAGTACGATTTAGCTGGCGACATCACTTCACTGACTTACCCTGATGGCCGCGTGATTAATCAGAATTGGGATGCGGCTGGCCATCTCATCCAAATCGCCGATGGCAGCGGCTATTTGTATCTGACATCGAACACCAGATACATGCCGAACGGGTCCCCGTCAGTGGTTTATTACGGCAACGGGGTAGCTAATGGATACTTACTCAACAGCAGGCAACAAATCGAAGAGATGGGTATCGTTCGGGTAGGCTCGGTTGCACCCAGCAGCGGTTATTCTGGGAATAACAATCTCTCAGTGAAAGAGTATTGCTATGGTCCCGCGACATCAGCGCTTTCGTCGACAATTCCAGGATGCCCCACTCTTGGCGCCAATGCCAATAATGGGACGATGTGGCAAGTAATGGACACTTTGAATAATCAGAAGACTCAGAATTTCGGGTACGACAGTTTGAGCCGCCTTACCCAGTTTTCGCAAACAGACGGAACTATGCAGCAGACCTATGCTTATGATTCGTTCGGCAACTTGAAACAGACATCTCCGGGAACGCTGGTGAACAACCTGGGTTTTGATGCGAACAATCGCATTAACTCGGGAGGGTACGGTTATGATGCCGGGGGAAACGTCACCTCAGTCTTCAATGGGATTTCGACCATACCTTACAGTTACGACGCCGAAGGCAGGATGATTAGTGTGAACGGCGGACTGGCCTCTTATTCCTACGACCCGGAAGGGAATCGGGTGCGAAAGGACATGAGCCCCGACTGGACCGAATACGTTGTTTTTGGTGGCCAAACCTTGGCCGAAAGGAATGACGACGGCACGTGGAGCGATTATATCTACGCGAATGGGCAACGGATTGTGCGAGCCGACAACTATGACGTCCGCATCCACATGAGTGGAACCAATTGTTCCGGATGCGGAAGTACGAATACATTCGCCGGTACTACTGCCCTTACCGGGGCTGTCAGCGGTACCGTAATTCAGAATGGTGATCTGTTGACTTGGCGACAATATCAAGATGGAGTTGCTTCAGGTGGTATCAGCGTAGCGTTCAACAATAACACCGTAGGAACCTCGGGTGTGTTAGTGGCTGCCGACGGCCAACTCGCGGACAAAGATACTAGGGGCAACAATTGGTATCTGCGGGAGGCAGATTTAAGCGCATATTCAGGAATGACCGTTAGTAGCCTCAATTTCTATAACTATCAAGGAGGGGCTGCTGGCAACTGGGATATTTTTTTAGGGGATATTTCGTTGGTTCATGCGAATGGCACTGTCGTACCAATCTATCATCGCACGATGACTTCGCTTAGCCAGTTTCCTCCAGGTGCGGCAGAGAGCAACGTGTCTGTGATTACGGATAAGTGGTTCAATGAGCCCACCGCTCTGGTCTATCCAACGTATTATTCCGGTGATCAGATCGGTTCGACTCGGGTCGTGACTTCCGGGGGTGGCTGGCCAATGTCAAGTGAAACCTACTACCCCTTCGGGCAGGAACAAAGTCCGACCACAGATCCCAACCATTACAAATTCACCAGTTTGGAACGCGATTCTGAGAGCGGGCTCGACCACGCCATATTCCGGCAGTACTCGTCCTCCGCGGGGCGCTGGATGTCGCCCGATCCTTCCCTGGGCAGCATAAACCTCGCCAATCCGCAGAGTTTGAACCGGTATAGTTATGTCGGTAACAGTCCGTTGACGAGTATTGATCCTAGCGGGTTAGCGAGTGCGCCTCCTAACTTTACTAATTTTAACTTTAGTAATTATTTCGTTAATGTATGTGGCGGTTCCCAAGACATGTACATGACCTGGGCACCATGTGGGTTATCCACCGACGGGGCATCGGTCTACGACATTAGGGGCATAGCCCAGGCTCAAGGGAGCGCCGATCCAAGAATCGGTGCATTTGGTATGTTCCATCCCGATCCCTACTCTAGTCTCGGAGACATGATTGGCGGTGTTCTGGGACTTCCAAGCGGCGGATGCGAGTTCGGAGTGTGTGGGGGCGGGTTCACTCAGGATGGTCAATGGGCAGGCCAAGCAGGAAGAGGCCGCTTACAGTATGGGGCTGCGAGTCTGTTTGAACTGCTTGGTTTCAGCGTTGCCTATGCTGATCTCAACGATCCCAACAAGCGTCTGTACGGTACACATTACTGTGGCCCAGGTGGAGGAGGCTCGGAAACCGGTCAGGTAGATCATTTCTGTCATTTGCATGACATTTGCTATGCGAATGCCGGAATCACAGCCGGGATTCAGTTGGGAGGAGGAACCGATGCTCAACTGAATGCGATGGGATCATGTAATCAGCATCTGTGCGATGCACTGTCTGGGTTGTCTACGCCTTACGGATCGCAGGAGCGGGAAGCTCAGTATGGGGTTCTTGGCTACTTTAGAACTGTCAGTCGAAGGCGGTGTCACTGATGGCACCGAGATTAGGTAAATACTGGATAATTTATCTGCTCGCCTTCCTCTGGTCGTTCTGGATCGGGGCGCGGGATTTTGGGGTCTGGTTTACGCTGAGCAACGAGGAGTCAGCCAGGGCCATCAACCATCTATGGTTCTTCTTGGGGCCATTTGTGTTCCTTCCTTTTCTGTTCTTATCTCTCTTTTTCCGAAGGGCGTTTGGAGCGATCTTGTTTTGCAGCGGAGTGGCCTTCAGTCTGCTCTCGATCATCGGACGACCTTTTGGTCTCTCTCTTTTTGAGGCGATGCTGCAGGTACTTCAGATAGGCGTTCCGATGATTTTGCTTGGCGGTTTTCAGTTCCTTAGAGATGGGTCGGTGACTCAAAGAGCCGGGGAGAATATGGCCTGAGCAATCCAGAAGACGCCCATCAGGTCAGCGTGTTCCTCGAAATCCACTCCCCCGCCAGCGTACTGAAAAGCACGGTGCTCTGCACCGGCAGTAGGTATGAAACGTCACCTCAGTCTTCAATGGGATTTCGACCATACCTTACAGTTACGACGCCGAAGGCAGGATGATTAGTGTGAACGGCGGACTGGCCTCTTATTCCTACGACCCGGAAGGGAATCGGGTGCGAAAGGACATGAGCCCCGACTGGACCGAATACGTTGTTTTTGGTGGCCAAACCTTGGCCGAAAGGAATGACGACGGCACGTGGAGCGATTATATCTACGCGAATGGGCAACGGATTGTGCGAGCCGACAACTATGACGTCCGCATCCACATGAGTGGAACCAATTGTTCCGGATGCGGAAGTACGAATACATTCGCCGGTACTACTGCCCTTACCGGGGCTGTCAGCGGTACCGTAATTCAGAATGGTGATCTGTTGACTTGGCGACAATATCAAGATGGAGTTGCTTCAGGTGGTATCAGCGTAGCGTTCAACAATAACACCGTAGGAACCTCGGGTGTGTTAGTGGCTGCCGACGGCCAACTCGCGGACAAAGATACTAGGGGCAACAATTGGTATCTGCGGGAGGCAGATTTAAGCGCATATTCAGGAATGACCGTTAGTAGCCTCAATTTCTATAACTATCAAGGAGGGGCTGCTGGCAACTGGGATATTTTTTTAGGGGATATTTCGTTGGTTCATGCGAATGGCACTGTCGTACCAATCTATCATCGCACGATGACTTCGCTTAGCCAGTTTCCTCCAGGTGCGGCAGAGAGCAACGTGTCTGTGATTACGGATAAGTGGTTCAATGAGCCCACC
>Ga0206901_1050_pt1 | contig 21165 bp, 17 predicted proteins | sample Alteio_BWOrgHeat_47_FD_152936 | JGI IMG/M metagenome (GOLD analysis project Ga0206901, IMG submission 152936) | Enriched cells from forest soil in Barre Woods Harvard Forest LTER site, Petersham, Massachusetts, United States -... | ecosystem: Environmental > Terrestrial > Soil > Temperate forest >...
ACACACATCCGCCATACCGGCAACCGTATCAGCCGCTGTGTGGCACAGATTATTCGTCGGAGAATCCAGGCTGCGTGCAGTAACGCGCCGCGTTAGCGCTGGCGCCGCGACTCAACCCCAGGCTTCTTCTAATTTATCCAGCGAACGGCGCGCAGCGTCGAGCTGCTGCTGTGTCGTCGGCGCCTCGGGGCCAATCTTTTCTTTCAATTCCAGTGTGAGCGGCAAATTCGCTTCGGGCGCAGTCTTCAGCAGCTCGACGCTCGCCGGCCAGTCGATCGAGCCTTCGTACGGTGGCAGATGCTCGTCCTTTTCGCCGTGATTGTCGTGAATATGCGTGCTCGCGACGAGTTCGCGCAACGGCTCGAAACTTTCCGCAATGCGATTTTCGTCCGGACCGTCGGCGAGATGCGCATGGCCGATATCGAAATTGATGCGCAGTCCGGTGAGCCGCGTTTCGTCAATGAACGATCGCAGATACGCCGGCGAACCCATTTCGCTCGTCGTGTTTTCCACGCAGATCGTCACGCCGACATGCTTCGCATGCAAAATCAAATGCTCCAGCGAACTGAACGCCGCATCGCGCTTGCGCGGGTCGGCAGTTTCGCGGCTGCCGCCCATGTGAAAAATCATGCGAGAGAAGGGAAGCTCTTCAGCGACGTCGATCGCGCGCTTGAGCTCGTCCATCGCTTCGATGCGGCGCACGCGTTCGACTTCGCAGATCGAAAGCGGCTGCCCGCCTTCACGCGTGGCGCTCAGGTCGCGACTCGTCGGAGCATGCAGCGACGCCAGCTTGAGCTTCGCGTCCGCCAACGCACCGCCAATGTTCTGGATCTCCGCCCGACTTGTGTAATCGAAGTGGCTGCGCGAGCAGAAAATCTCCACGCCGTTGAATCCAGCGCCACCAATTTGTGAAATGAGTTCGCGCGTCAATTTCCGCGAAACAAAAAGATAAGTCGAGAGCAATCGTTCCATAGTTCGCCTCGGACATTATCCATGGAATCCGATGGCCAGTGCGCACCTTACTTCCGCGAGTGTGCGATAGAGCAAATATTTCTACGCCGAGCAGCTGTAACATTTACAACTCGTTAAGATATGCCCCAATGTGCCTCCGACGGTTCGCGGTTCTCTTGACAGGCATTCTTTTCATCGCTGCCGGCAACACCCAGGGCGGTGACTCGCCTCCACCGCTCGACAAACTGACGATCAGGGCCCTGGCCCAACAAAATTTTTGGGCGAAGGACATGCCTTCGACGAAGATTCGAGCGGAAGTAACTCTACAGCTCGAGCACGCCCCTGCAGCTTCGGGCGATTACCAGCTGGATTGGATTTCTCCGTCTCAGTGGCGTGAAGAGCTACGGTTCGCCAACTACTCGAGGGGCCGCATCGGCGTGAAGGACGGATACCTGCAAAAGAGCAGTCTCGAATATTTGCCTTATTTCATGTTTGAGTTCGACTCTCTGATCCACCCGAAAGATGTACTCGCGCTCGGTGCCAAACAAGCTTACGAAAAGACCCATCGACGATCGCAGAACGGCGCCCAACTGATTTGCGTTGACGTCAGCGATAAGGCGGACAACGCGGTCGAACGAGGCGCGCACGTCGTGAAGACATTTTGCTTCGATGAAAATTCAGGAAGTCTCGTGAGCGTGGATTACCACGGCTACGAGCACAGACACACGCCCTACGTGAGCCGAATTGAATACTCCGACTTTCGAACGATCCAAGGAAAGCTGCTGCCTTTTCAAATGCGAGCTCTTCACGGCGCGCAGCCATTCGTGAGTTTCAAAATTTTGGACGTCGGCAATCCTCCTGATCAGGATTCGCCCGTCTACCGCAGTAGCGACAGACCGGACTGGCAGTTCTGGTCGCAGTGCGACGATATGCAGATCGAACTCAAACGAAAACCTAAAGTCTTCTTCCAGCGCCCCGATCGTCGCCGAGAGGCAGGCGACGTCGTTTTCTACAGCGTGGTCGAACCGGACGGTTCCGTTTCTCACGTGAGGGTAATCCGAGGTGAGACGGAGCGTTTGGATCAAGCGGCGGTCGTAGGAATCCAGCAGTGGCTGTATTCTCCCGCAGTTTGCGGCGGTAAGCCGGTGCGGACCGAGCTGGCGATCTCCGTCGATTTCTGGTTTGTCGATTAGCGAAGAGCGGTGAATTCGGTCAGTAGCCGACGGCGGAGCCATTGTCGCGCGGGTCGGCGGCGCCCTGACGTTCGCCCGTTTTAGGGTCGATGCCGATCGCGTTGACCAAGCCGATGTGGCCGCGGCGCTTTGTTGCGAATCCTCGGGCCTGAAGCGCCTTCTCCATCGCTTCGGGGAAGTTCTGCTCCATCAAGATCGTGTCGGGCATCCACTGGTGATGAAAGCGTGGAGCGTTGATCGCCGACTGCGCTTCCATTCCGAGCCGCATCCAGTTGAGGACGCTGAGCAGCGTTGAGGAAATGATCGTGGGGCCGCCGGGTGATCCAGTGACAAAGCTGAGCTTGCCGTCGCGCAGCAGAATCGTTGGCGTCATCGAACTGAGCGGCCGATGGCCCGGTGCGATCGCATTGGCTTCGGATTGAATGAGGCCAAAGAGGGCGTTCGGAACACCGGGCTGCGTGGTGAAATCGTCCATTTCGTCGTTCAGCAAAAAGCCGGCGGGACTTGTAACGTGCGAGCCATAGCTGTCGTTGAGTGTGTAGGTGCTGGCGACAGCGTTTCCAGCCGCATCAACCACGGAAAAGTGCGTGGTATGCGGGCCGTCGTTCAGGCTGACGGTCGTCGGAGCTGAACCTGCGCCGGCTGAAGCTGCGCAAGCGTGCGGCGTTCCGGCCTTTACATCTTTGCTTGGCGTCGCGCGTTGGGGATCGATCGTCGCGGCGCGTTCTTTCGCGTAGCACGGTGACGTCAGTCCATCGACGGGGACGTTTGAGTAGTCGGGATCAGCGAGGTAGGCCGCGCGATCGGCGAAGACGCGCTGCATCGTTTCCGCAACCATGTGCACGCTCTCGACGTCGTCCCAGCCTTTCAGCGGCGTGCTTTGCAGCATGTTCATCGCTTCAATGATCGCCACACCGCCGGAGCTTGGCGGCGGCGACGTGAGCACGTCCCACGAGTGCACACTACCTTCACGATCATTCGCGGTGTATTTCGCGCGCAGAACTTCGCGTACCTTTGGTTTGTAGTTCGCGAGATCGTCGAGTGTGATCAAGCCACCGGATTTCGCGATGTCGGCGACCACAACGTGCGCAGTGTCGCCGGTATAAAACTCGGCGGCGCCATTTTTGGCGATGCGCTTCAACGTTGCGGCGAGTTCGGGCTGGCGAAGCGTATCGCCTGGGCGAAACATTTTGCCGTCATTCAAAAAGATGTGGCGGCTGAACTGGAATTTGTCGAGGTCTTTCTTTTCTTCGGCAAATTCGTGTGCGAGCCGTTCGCTCACGGGAAACCCCGTTTCGGCGAGGCGAATCGCAGGCTCCATCACATCGGCGAGTTTCATGGTGCCGTACGTTTTCAGCGCGAGTTCGAGCCCTGCCACCGTTCCCGGCACCGCGACCGAGCGATATCCGATGACCGAACTGGTGACATCGTCGTTGGGAATCAGCTTTCCATCCGGACCGATGTACATGTTGCGCGTGGCTTTACCCGGCGCGATTTCGCGATAGTCAAAAAAGCTCGCGTGGCCATCTGCGAGGCGCACCAGCATGAATCCACCACCGCCGATATTTCCCGCAGCGGGTTCGACGACGGCAAGCGCGAACGCGACGGCGACCGCGGCATCAACGGCATTCCCGTCACGTTTCAGGATTTCTATTCCCGCCTGCGACCCGAGCTGTTCGTCGGTTGCGACCATTCCGTGCGTCGCACGTACGGCCTGCTTCGGCCAATCTTTCGAATCGACGGGATGGGGCCGAAATTCGGCAGCGGCTTGAGCGCGCGCAACGCCAGAGTGGACGAAAGAAAGCGCGAGCGCGAAAGCGAAATGCTTCGCGCGCAGGCGTAAGGCCCGGGAAATTTTCATAAGACCGCAAACACTAAGGGATTCACGTAGCGAGGTCAAGAAGTTGCGTCATGATGGTAGAAACGTTTTCGCAGGAAGAAAGTGCTCAGGCCGATGCCGCCGAACTCTTTGGCGTTGATCGGGCGGCTGCGCTAGCGACCGGAACCTGAGCCTGTGCGGATTGCTGCGTGCTTTGCAGGGACGGATTCTGTCCATTCGATTCCGGCTGGGCGGAAGACGCCGAACTTTGCGACGTCGCCGGAGTGACGGCCGTCGAAGTTGACGAAGCGCCCGTCGCTGATGCGCGTGCCACCGGCGATTGTGTATTTTGCGCGGACGCGTTTGGCGACGTGGCCTGCGCCTCCAACTGATACGCCAGGCTCGTAAATGCGGTCGGACTGAAATCGTTGGTCACGGTTGCCAACTGATCGATTTGCTGGATATCCGCGGAGCTGAGGCCGAGCGCGGCAAGCGCGTTGTTGAGCGTATCGAGCTCCGTTTGTTGGGTGACGCTGCTTGAAGTCGATGCGGCTGAGTCCGGGGTTGACGTTGCGTTCGAGGTGTTCGTGGCTGAGGATGCGGACGCGGCCTGCGACGTTGGGGCGTTCTGCGCGCTCGCGCCCGACCAGCCCGTACCGCTCGATGTGCCGTTCGACGAGCGGGAGTTGGTGTTGCTTCCAGCCTGAGAACTGCTCGATGAATTCGAAGGCGCAGCAATCTCCGCAGTATTGTTTGTCGTCGTTTGCGCGCTCGATGAAGTTGAGGTCGACGGCAGCGCCGAGGTCTTCGGCGCGCTGAACAGTCCAGCCGCTTGCGCTGTCGACGCCGACGATACGGTCTGAGACGAGGGCGTGAAACTGTCCTGTGGCAAGGCCGAAGTCGGAGTTGCCACGAGCAGGGAAGTGCCGGCAGCGCTATTCGATGACGAAGTCTGCACTTGCTGCGTGGACTGCTGACTCAGCGGGCCGGCATTCAAATTGGCGATGCTCGAAAGAGACATGATTCACCTCTACGTTGCCGCGAAGCCAGAGCGCAAATGGGCCACCGGCGCGCAACTCGCGAGCTTCAACACGCGAATGGTGAAGGGAAAGAACGAAGCCACTCAACGCCAAAGCTTCTACTCAGGGCATCGACATGCGAAGGAAAAACTTTAGAAGGAAATGCAGCCGGCGTCAGTGAACCGTGCCGAAGAATTAGCTTTCGCTAAGGAATTCCACTGTCGGTGGCCCTGGCAGCAACCCCGCCGCCGTGCCTTGCTCGATCAGTTCCTTTACAGCGTGCTTGCCGCGCTCGCCGTAACCCATCGTCCATTTGTTCACATACATGCCGATGAATTTGTCGGCCAGTTCGGGTTCCATGTCGCGCGCAAATTCCATCGCGTAGGCAAGAGCTTGTTCGCGATGGTCGAGCCCATACGCCACGCTGTCGCGAATCGTCTGCGCGATCTGCCGGCCTAGTTCCGGCCCGAGCGACTTTTTCACGGCATTGCCGCCCAGTGGAAGCGGCAGCTTGGTTCGCTCCATCCACCACGCGCCGAGATCGATCACCTTGTGCAAGCCAAGCTGCGGGAACAAGAGCTGCCCTTCGTGAATCAGCAGGCCCGCCTCGACCGACTCGTTCTGCACGGCGTCGAGAATCTTGTCGAAGGGCATCACCACCGCTTCAAAATTCGGCTCGAACAATTTCAGCGTCAGATACGCGGTGGTCGTCAGCCCTGGTACGCCAATGCGCTTGCCGGCCAGATCCTGTTGCCGCATAGAACGCGACGCGACCACGATCGGTCCGTAACCTTCGCCGAAGCTCGCGCCACAATCGAGCAGCACATATTTGTCGCGCAGCGCCGGATATGCCGCGAAACTGATCGCGGTGACATCGTAGGTCTCTTTATGCGCGGCATCGTTCAGCGACTGAATGTCCGAAAGGACGTGCGTGTATTTGTACCCAGGGGTCGCCAATTTGTGCGTGGCCAATGCATAAAACATGAATGCGTCGTCGGAGTCGGGGGAATGAGCCAGTTTGATTTCCATCGTTTGTTGCGCGGTCCTTGGGGTTGCGGTTGTGCCGGACATAGTTTGCCCCTCTCTTCTCAGCGCTGGGTGGCCGGAAGCCGTTCGGGTCCGACTCCGAGCAGCGGGACTAAGCCCAGGCAATGTCCTTCCCGAAACGAATCCTCCGGTTTGGGAGGCGTCAGGAAACCGAAGGTAGGTCGCGAACGGCGCGAGTACGGACGTCGCGGCTGGGCTGAATTTCCGCGCCAAGAGACTAGCATATCGGCGAGCGCGGCAAAAGAGCCGCGGCGGAAGCGCCTTGATATCAACAGGTTGGAGAAGGCGGGCGAAGACCGTGAGCGCAAGCTACAGTGCCGACACCATGTGCGCGATCGCGTCGTCAAAGCTTACGTTCCCATCCAGGTAAGGCTGCCAGAATCGCTCGAGCAGCTTGAGATATTCGTCCCAGCCGCGCTTATAAAGCTGCTCCCTCACCGCGTATGGCGTGTATTCGCCGTTCGCGCTGCCGCCGATGCCCTTCATCACTGGCTTAATGACTTCGCCGGTCGTGTAAAAAACGAGCGCGTGCCAGAGGTCGCGCGGAATCGCTTTGTCGCGCTGGCGGCATTCGCGATTGATCGCCAGCTGTACCGGCTCGGCGATGCCGTTCGACGCTTCGTGAAACAAAACCTCGAGCGCCGCCGGCCCCTGGTTCCGCGGATCGGTGCTCGAAATAATGATGCGCAGCGGATCGATCGTCGTGTACGCACCCGCATAGTTCGCATAAGCCGAAACGTCCACGCGAATACGCTGCTTCGGCCAACGCGTTTGATAAATCTGCGCAAGGCGCTCCGACAGCTCGACGCCTTTCTCGCGCACCAGCGGGGAAACCGCGGCGATCCATCGTCGATTCGCGCGATCGTGCTCCGGCCACTCATGCACGCGATACACAGCCGCCGCCGCGTTCAAAACCTGCGTCAGCCTCGGCGGCAGCCCGGCGTCGCACGTTTTCCTCTTCGAGCCCGAAAGCTCATCGCATTGTTCGAAATCGCCGAGCTGGTTCTTGAGAAGGGTCAGCTCCGTGCTGAAGAGCAGATCCTTGTCCACATAGTTCTCGGCGTAATACGCGACCGCGTTATCCCACGCGATCTCTTCGTTCGGAGTGCGCTTCGTCGCTCCGCCCCCGCTCGAGGGCATTCCTCGGCCGTCACGCGAGGCGCGCGCCTGGCCATAAAGCGTGTGATGGAGATTGAGCCAGAATCCGCTGTGCAATTCGAAAATCGGCAGGTTGGCGTATTGCTCCTGCTCGCTCTGAGGCGTGCCTGCGGGCGCCACCGCGGCCCCAGCCGGTAGCGCCATCGCTAAAATCAGTAGAAGTGTTATGCACCAAACCCGGCGACGAAGGCCCATACGCAGTGCTTCGATGTTATCTCCAATTTCGCCAAGAGCAAACTGCGTATCCAAATCCGGCCATCGTTTGGATGCACTTTCGAATCACCCGTTCGCGTTTTTCGCCGCCTTGGCCAGCCAGCGATCCAGAATCGCGAGCGTCTTGTCGGGCAGGCTCAAGCCCCAGTTCACGCCCATCCCCAGCCCCGGGCACATGTACACGACGCGCGCGTGCGCTTCGAAAATTTCGTCGCCGCTGCGCAGCAAAATCTTAACGTGCGCACCGGTCGGCAGCGGCTGCAGCGTGTCGACGTAACATCCGCTGCGGCTCACGTCCGACGATCGCGCGTTCATTACATTGGATGTCGCCAATTCCGTGACAATTGCCACCAGCGTCAGCGCGAAGCGCGGAGAATCGCGCCGGTCGGTCATCACATCGCTCATGACAAGGCACCTCGATCTTCATCGGTCTGCCCTGAAAGTGAGTAAGCGCGTCGAATCGCGTTCGCGACGAGCGCCGCAAGTGGAGAGATGCCCCTGTTCGTATTTTCAGAGGCCGGCGCAAAAAGGAAAAGTCAAAAGCGTCGCGAGCCTCGCGAATCCGTCAACTCTGGCGATGTGGTTCACCCAAACGCGTCGGAGGCGCGTCACTGCGTCTTAAGCGATTCCACCTTCGGATCCGATACGGTCCCAACTCCACCTTGCCGGTCCGCTCCATGAATCACGCCGTCGCCTTCGGTCAAAAATGACCGCTTCCCCGTGCGCCCATAGACCTGCGGCGTTGCCGCCAGAGCATATTTCGCCGGCGCTCCGAGCGTGCTGTTGCTCGCCAGCACGTAGCGGAAGTTGTAGCCGCTGCGCGAGCCTGCCGCGAGATCGGGATCGAGGAGTCCCGCAGCCTCCACCGTAGGTGCTCCTTTCGCCGGTGCCGCTAGGTTCGCCAGCGACTCCGGCAGCCGCGTGTACGTCCGACGATACTTCTCGACGGCATCCGCGATCGTCCTGAGCGATTCGATCGCTATCTTTTCCGTCGACTCAATCTCCGCCGCATCCCATTCCATCGCCAGCGAAGGCAAATCCAGCAGCACGAGGCCCACCGAAATCAATTTCCATTCGCCGTGTTCGCGTACCAGCCCCATCTTCACGCGCAGCACGTTTTCGCCGACGGTGTCGGTCGCGTCGCGAATCTCCACCGGCAGCAGCGCAAGGTTGTCGTCGACGTCTGCGCCGCCGATCTGCAGTTCCGCCGCGCCCACTGGCGTTTCGCAGCGCACGGTCGGACGTCCCGCGGCGCCCGCGACCAGCGAAGGCTTGCCCGGTTCGTTCAACAACACAAACCGCTTCATCAGCGCGACGCGCGCGCCCTGGGTCAGCGTCGAAAATGTCTGCGCATTGCGGGTTGTCAGAAATTTTGTGAATTCCGTCTCGTCCTGCCGGCACGCAGCCGAAAGCGCCTGCCGCAACGCCAGGCTCGGCCCCGTCAATGCGGCAGCGCTACCGCCCCTTGCAGGCGGCGTCCCAACACTGTTCGGCTGCGGCGCTGCATCCTGCGCAGCAGCCGTTACAGATCCAGCCGCTGCAAGCAACACGGTCAACAACGCCGGCAAAACGATCTTTCGCAAAAGCAAATTCCTACTCCTTGGCGCTGCTCAAAATCTGCGCTAGATTCTGCGTGAATTTCGATCGCGGCATCACTTCATCGCATCCCGCCGCGCGTGCCTGCTCCGCAAGGTCGACCTGCACGTGCGACAAAAATCCCACCACGCGCACGCCATTCTTCTCTGCTCGTACGCGTTCGATCGCCGGAATCGCCCCGCCGCGCGCATTCAGATCGACAATCACCAGCTTCGGCGAAGTCGCGATCAACTCCATCAGCGAATTCGCGGTCGCCGCAACCTTGAACTGTAGCCCTAGCTGCTTCGCCGTCTCCAATACCTTCATCTGAAAAAACAGATCGTCCATCAACCCGACAATCTCCGCCATCGATCCTCCCGGCCAACGACCCTTCGCGTCGCACGTCTAAGCTCTTCAAACGCGCATCCGCCAAAACGCGACTACAATCTTCTCTGCCAGGAGGCCGCCGATGCAACCCGGTCCGTCCGTCACTCTTCGTCCCGCAATCGCGCTAATGGAAAAGACGCCGCAAGTGCTCGAAACGATGCTTGGCGGAATCGCGCCCGACGTCCTGCGCTGGAAGCCAAATCCCGATCGCTGGTCCATCTCCGAAGTTTTGTCGCATCTGGCCGACTGCGAGGATTGCCTGAGCGAGCGCGTCCGCCGCTTTGTCCTCGAAGAGACGCCAGCTCTGAAAGAGTACGCGCCGTCCGCCGAAGGATTTTCCGCCGGCACGCCTCAGGAACATCTGTCGCGTTTCGCGTTCACTCGGAAGGAGCTTGTCCAATTCTTACGAACCTTGCCGCCAGACATCGGCGCACGCACCGCGCAACATTCCGAGCTCGGTCTGATCACACTCGAGCAGATGCTCAACGAATGGGCCTCTCACGACCTCGGCCACATCCGCCAAATCGCCGAACTTTACCGCGCCCGCGCGTTCCACCCCAACGCCGGCCCATTTGCCGCCTACCAAAACCTGAATCCGTAAATCGCCAAAGGTTCGAACCGAAAATAAAAGGGCGCGAAACTCGCGCCCTCTGAAATCCGAATCGTTACTTCATTACTTCATTGCTTCATTGCTTCTTTGCTTCTTTGCTTCTTTACTTCGCTCTTTTAGTGTCCCGACCCCGGACTGTGCGCGCCCACCGTCTCATCCGGCACCGCGCCCTTACGCCCCTTCACGCGGTCATACACCGAAACCTGGCTGACCGATCCCAGCGCCTCGTTATAAAACGTCGGTACTCCCAGCGCCGTCCGCAACTCTTCATTGAACTTCCGCAAATTCTCCAAATGCGTCGCCAGCGCCGGCAATTTAATACCTTCATCCGTCAGCAAAAATTTCTGGTATCCCGCATCCCAAAGCCGCGAGAACTGGCCTTTCACCATGATCGTCGGCAAAATCGTCAGCTGATAGTGATCGTCCGAGCCTTTGCGAAACTCCGCGCCGCATCCATATTTCTCCACGCGCACAACCCCGCGTGTGCTTCCGACGCTAAACCCCAGCGCCGCCAACCCTTCAATCGCCTTCGGTGCAAACCGTTCGTCAACATTCCACATAGGGCCTTAAGCCTAAATGAACCGCCGTGTGTAGTAAAGAGACCCGGCGATCCGATACAAAACCGCGTCTTCCACGAGTACACTCACCGTCACGAAATCCCGATGCTAACGCAACGGCCTCTCCGGAAGTCTAACCGTGCAAAGTTCGGGGATCAGTTCTCACCGGTGCCATAAATCTGCAGATTAGGAGAATCAAATGCGAAACCATCTCGCCAAGCTCATCGCCTTTGCGTTCGCTCTGGTCACCGTTGTCCCTGGCGTAGTTGCGCAGGCCGCAAAAGATGCCTATCCGGCGATGGCCCCCTTGGATCAATACCTGATTGCCGACGAAAAATCCGAAATCGCACTCGCTCGCAGTGCCGCACCCGCTTCTATTTCCAACGCAGCTGAGGTGATGGTGCTGCAACGCGACGGTTACAAAACCGTCGTGACCGGCACGAACGGCTTTGTCTGCCTCGTCGAGCGGGCGTGGGGACAAGGCACCGAGGATGCGGAGTTCTGGAATCCCAAGATGCGCGCGCCCCATTGCTTCAACGCGCAAGCCGCCAAAAGTTTTGCGCAAATCTATCTATTGAAGACCAAGCTTGTCCTGGCGGGTAAATCCAGGTCGGACATCGCGAGTGCCGTCGTGACGGCACTCGACAACAAACAACTTCCCGCGCTGGAACCGGGGGCAATGGCTTACATGATGTCCAGGCAGCAGTACTTGAATGACACAGGCAAGGCCTGGCACTCGCACACGATGTTCTTTTCTCCCGGTGACATGACGAAGAGTTGGGCGGCCGACGATCCCAACTCTCCCGTCATGATGGTGAACGATCCACAGGAGCGCGTGACGATTCTGCTCGTCCTTGCCGACAAATGGTCCGACGGAACGGCGTCGGCGATGCATTGATCCTCACCCCGCGGATGACAATCCGTCCGCAGGCACGGCACCGCCGTACCCATCTCGGTCATCGATTGTTCCGCCACATTGCGCCGATTACCGGTCGCCGTCCGCCTCTTTTAAATGATTTGTAACAATTGCTTCATCTCTCTCTAAATAAGCGATTTTTCCTTACTTTTTTCACAGGACTCGTCTCGATTTACTCGCCTGCCTTGTGATATACCTCTGCGCAATTCGGTGCACTTTTGACGAGGATAAAGGGCTGGTACAGAAAAAATGCATAAGTGCGTTCGTTCGCTCGTGGTGTTCCTCAGCAGTCTGCTTCTGCTTTCGTTTCCCGCCCGCGGCCAGCAAACTCTCGGCGCGATCAACGGCACGGTCACCGATAGCACCGGCGCCGTCCTGAGCAAAGTCGATGTAAAAATTCGCAATCTCGACACCAACCTTGAGGTCACCGCCTCGACCAAAGACGACGGCTCCTATCTCGTGAACGCGTTGCCGATCGGTCCCTACTCCGTTTCTTTTGCGCGCGATGGATTCAAGACCGAAGTGCACAATCAGATCACGGTCACCGGCGGCGTCACCGCCACGATCAACGCCTCGCTTCAGCCCGGCGAAGTCAGCACCAGCATCACGGTTTCCGGCACGCCCCTTCTAAATCAGACCGACACGACAAACGGCTACACGCTCGGCACCGAACTCATCGAAAGCACTCCGCTCGGTACGGGCAGCTTCACGCAGCTCGCGCTCTTGAGCCCCGGCGTCAACGCCGACTTTCTCACCGGCTCGGGCACCAACGCCGGCCTCGGAAACCAAAACATCTTTGCCAACGGTCAGCGCGACACCAGCAACAGCTTCGTCGTCAACGGAGTGCAGACCAACAATCTCTTTAACGGCAAATCGTCCAGCGGCGTCGCCGACAATCGCTCCGTGCTCAACACCGGACAGAACACCAACACCACGGCCGGCGGCGAGATTCAAACCAGCACGTCGGTCTACAGTGCCATCGGTCAGGCCATGCCCGCCCCGCCGCAGGAAACGCTCGAAGAGGTACGCGTCAACACTTCGATGTACGACGCGTCCGAAGGCTCCTATAGTGGCGCGCACATCACGCTCCAGACGCGCACTGGCACCAACCAATATCACGGTCAAGCCTACGAGTATCACCAGACCGATGCCTGGAACGCCGCGCCTTTCTTCTTCAATCAGGACCCGACGTTGCGCAGCCTCGGCAAGACCGTGCCTGAATTGAAGCGCAACAGCTTCGGTGTCACCTTCGGTGGCCCGATCAAGAAAGACAAACTCTTCTTCTTCGCCGCGTATCAGGGCCAGCGCGTTTCCGACGAAGACAGCTCAATCTCCGAAGCCAACGTGCTGCCCGGCCTCAGCGACACCAATCGCGACGCGACGAGCTTGGCTGCTCTCGCCAACGCCGCCTTCGGCACCACGCTGACCGCCGCCGATATCAGCCCGACCGCGCTGAAAATCATGAATCTCAAGCTGCCAAACGGGCAGCTATTCATCCCTTCCGAAAACAATCTCGACAGCGATCTCGGCTACAACGCACTGGTTTTTGGTCCCAAGACCACCTTCAAGGCCGATCAAGTCAGCGGCAACATCGACTACAACGTCAGCGGCCGCGATCGCCTCACGGGCAAATATTATTTCCAGAATGACCCGACCTTCGCTCCTTTCGCTATCAGCCAGGTTGGCAATTTCCCGCAGGAACTCTCAGCCGGATCACACCTGGTCTCGATTCAAAACACCACCACGGTTACTCCAAACTCTGTCTGGACTCAGGGCTTCGGATTCATCCGAGAGAAGGCCTTCGCTCACACGATCGACGGTTACACCAATGGCGACTACGGCCTCAACATATTCGGTCTTTCCAACGTTCCCGGCATCACCATCGGTCAGGCCGATCCGAACACGGGCAACGGCCTCGGCATCGGCCCTTCCAACAACTTCGCCAACGCCGGGATGTTCCAGAATACTTTCGAAGGATCGACCAAATACTCCTGGACGGTCGGGCGCCACACGATCGTCGGCGGCGTGCAGATCGACCACACCCAGCTCAACATCCTCAACAAAAACAACAGTCAGGGTTTGCTCGATTTCGATAACTTCGCCACTTTTCTCGAGGGGGATCTGTGCAATCCCACGACCCCTTGCGGTGAGAACGGTTCCTCCGTTTTCGTCAATGGCGAGACCAATCGTTACTATCGATCCAACCAGGTCGGAGCCTTCGGCCAGGACACTTTCCGGCTCAAATCGAATCTCACCGTCATCGCAGGTTTGCGTTGGGATTGGAACGGGCCACTCGTCGAGAAAAACGGTCTCCTCACCAACTTCTATCCCAAGGACTACAGCTACGACGCCGGCACAGACACGATCACCAACATCGGCATCGTCGTCGCCGGCAATAACAAGCAATTTCCGACAAAGGGTGTTAGTGACTCCACTCTCACGGGTCGCCAGTGGGGCTTCGCGCCACGCATTGGCGTCGCTTGGACTCCAGGGTTTCTGCACAACGTAGTCGTGCGCGCCGGCTTCGGCATGTACTACGACCGCGGCGAATACTTCGCGGAACTCTCACAGAGCGCCGGCGGCGGCATCGGCGGTCCTTTCGGCGTCACCGTCCAGCAGCCTTTCGCCGTTCCTTTCTACAGCCCACCGACTGCTACCTTCGCGACCCCGTTCGGTACAACTCCGCCGCCCGCTCCGGTGAAAAATCTTTCCGGTGTTGCTTCACTCATCCCCAACATCGCGGACCTCATCAACAACACAACGCCATACTGCACCGCGAATGGTGTCACCTTCTGCAGCCCGCTCATTTTTGCTGGCTACGATCCGACCAACAAGCTGCCCTACTCCGAGAACTACACGCTCAATCTACAATGGCAGCCCCGCAACGACGTCGTCTTCTCACTCGCCTTCGTCGGTAATCACGGCGTCCACGAAGTTATCCCGGTTCCGTTCAACCAGCCCAACATCGCCACGCCTTCGAGCCCGATCAACGGTCAGATCTACTCCTACGGCTACAACGTCCCCGGAGTCGCTGCCGAAAACGTCTCGACACTCGTCGAGGGCTTCCCAAGCGGCAACACCGCCATCCGTGTCCCGTTCATCGGCTTCGACCCCAACTCGCAATACGCCAAAGCCGCCGGCGAATCCAACTATGACGCGCTGCAATTCAACGTCACCAAGCGCTACAGCCACGGCCTTACGCTCTCCGGCTCTTACACCTGGTCGCATAGCATGGACGAGGAAAGCGGCGAGCAGCTCTTTTACAACGGCGATAATCCGGAAAACTTGCGCACCGGCTACGGAAACTCCGACTTCGACCGTCGCCACGTTTTCATGATCACGTACACCTACGAATTCCCGAAGCTGTCCATGATTCACGGTTGGGCCGACAAGATCGTCAACGGTTGGGGCACCAGCGGCTTGATCTCCGCGGAAAGCGGCCAGCCCTACAGCGTCATCGACTTCAGCGGCGGTGTCGCCAGCCAGTTCTACGGCGGCGGCAACGACTTCATCACCAACCCGCTCGTTCCCATCGGCGGCACCGGCAGCACGCAAGGCGCGAATCCTGTTTTGCAAGGCACGCTCGGCGTCAATCCCGGCAATCCCGTTCTCAACAGCGCCGCATTCGGCATTCCGCTGTTGCAGCCCGGGCAGAACGGCGTCCCACCGTGCGACACTTCGAGCGGCAAACCCATTTGCGACGTCTACGAGACCAACTTTGGCCCCGCTAGCCGCAATATTTTCGTCAGCCCGTTCCAGTCGCGCGTTGACATGGGAGTATTCAAAAACTTCAAGATCAACGAACGCTTCAACCTCAAGTTCGACGTGCAGGCGTTCAACATCTTCAACCACCCGAGCTTCGACACGCCCAACAACAACGTCGAGTTCAACCCGTTCTTCGAAAATCCGCCGCAGTACAGTGCGCCGTTCCCAGTCGACGGCCAAGCCAACTGCGCCGCTCCCGACGCCTACGTCTGCCCCCCATCCGGCAAACTCGGCCTCATCCAGCACACCATCGGAAGCCCCCGCTTCCTCCAAATGGCCCTCCACCTGACGTTCTAGATCAAGCAGGGCGGCTCAATCTCAAAGGAAAAGGGGAAAGGCCAAAGTCGGCCTTCCCCTCTTTCTTTGTCATTCAAAAAATAAAAAGGCGAGGCCAAGGCCTCGCCACCAAAACTCATCGAAACTTCCTAACCTGCAACCTTCAAACCTGGAACCTGCAACTCGCCGTTCTTAAATCTGCCCTGCCTGCTCGGCAAAGCTCATCTGCAGCCGGCCATCGATCTGCGCTCCGACGTACCGCGCGCAAATCGCCATTTCCCGTTCCGCCCACGCTGCGCAAGCCGCCTGCGTCCGGCCAATCGCACCTACCAACTGCACCGCGCGATAGTAAGCCTTCACCAGCGTAACCCCGCCGGCTCCGCCCGGCGTCAGGCTATGCACGTCCGCCAGCGCCGCAAAGTCGCGCCCGGTAATTTCCTCGCCCGAAAGGTGCGCCGCAGCCCGCACTTCTTCCGACACCGGCAACTCCGCTGCGCGCAGCAAAATTCCGCGGCAATAGAGGATCCCGAACCGAATCAGGGCCACCAGCGAGAACGCGAGTATGAATCCTGAGACCATCAACCCTCTGGAGATCTAGCTGCTTCTCTCCACGTGCAACTTTACGTTCCGCATCTGCCTCTGCAAATAGGCAGGTAGTACTACCTGAACCGGCACTTTCGTTGTTCCTTCGGTCAGGTCCGCTTCAGCCACGGACAGGTCGAAACTGGTAACGTGCCGCGGTAGGAACTCACCAACGCTAGGCGGCACTCGCTCAACTGCCACTGAGGGACGTATCGTCAAGCACGGGCCGCATTCGCCGCAACTTTCAGAATCCCCATGGGTTACAGTGGGCAGGAACTGAAGCCCCCATGCCGCTTCGTCTACAGTCTTCACCTTCGACTTTCAACGGTCGACCTCTCCCAATCATCCTTCTTTCGCCACCGTCTCAATCACCCTCGAAACCACAGCGCTCTTGCCCCCACGCTTCGCTTCATACATAAACTCGTCCGCCCGCTTGATCATCTCTTCCATCGAATCCAGCGCAATCGGGAATGTCACCACGCCAAAACTGAACGTCACCGGCCAACCCTTCGGCCCAATCGCCGCTTGCAGGTTTTGCCTCAGTTTCGCCACGATTACCCCGGCGCTCGGCTCATCCGTCTCCGGCAACAACACCGCGAATTCGTCCCCGCCCAGCCGCGCTGCCATATCCGTCGAGCGCACCGTCTTCTCCAGCGTCGCGCCGATCGTCTTCAACAATTCATCGCCCGTCGCATGCCCGTAGTGATCATTCAAATGTTTGAAGTTATCGACGTCGATGTAAATCAACGTAATCGGCCGCCCGTATCTCCGCGAACGTTTTCCTTCCAGTGTCAGCGCCTGATAGAACATCCGCCGGTTCGGAATCCCCGTCAGAAAATCCACTCGCGACAAATTCTTCTCGCTCTCCAGGGCCGCCTGGAGCTTGCCTTCGTTTACCTTCAGCGCCTCTTCCATCATGACCTGCGCCGTAATGTCGTGCGCGTGTCCCAGCACGTACGGATCAGCGCCAAAATCCGAAACCACGCGGTTCGAATACGACCACACCACTTCTTCGCCCTCTGTAGTCAGCATCCGCATCAACCCGCTGTGCGAATTCCACTCCGCCACCGCCGTTAGATACCACTCCAGCTTCGAACCGAAATCCGGCGCCACCAGCTCGCTCAAATTCTTCCCGCGCATTTCGTCCACGGTATATCCCAGCGCATTCGCAGCCGCCTCGTTCACCGCCAGCAAAAATCCCTTCATGTCGTGGACAAACATCAACCCGCCGCTCTTCTCCACCAAGTTCCGATACCGTTCTTCGCTCTCGCGCAGCGCCCCTTCCATGCGGCTCCGTTCGCTGATATCGCGAAACACCACCACGCCGCCATTCACCACTCCGTACTGCACGAGCGGCGCGCTCGTATACTCCACGGTCGCCCACGTTCCATCTTTCTTCCGCAGCCAGTCGCTCTCATTATTCGCGCGCACCCCTTGCGGGCTCAGCGTAATAATCGGGCAGCTCACGTTCGAACATTTCTTGCCTTCACCGGCCCGGTGCAACAGCGCGTGCGCTCCCAACCCCACGACGTCTTCCGACTTGTACCCCAGCAGTTGCTCCCCGACCGGGTTCATGTAAACGATGTTTCCGTTTCGATCGACCTGCAGCAATCCCTCGCCCATCGCATTCAGCGTCGCCGTCATCTTCAGGTGCTCTTGCAACAAACGGAATGCTGACGCTTCTCGTTGTCCCGTGCTCCGGTAAAAAAACGTAAACACCAGCGACAGCAGCCCGAATTGCATCAGCGCGACGACCGTCAACGCACGTTCGCGCTTGCTCTCGCTCGCCTCGAATTTCTTCTGCGACTCCGTGACTCGGTTGGTTTCGTACTCCTCGATCGCATCCGCCGCCTGCCGCACTCTCCGCGCCGCATCCGTCTCCCCGCTCAATTTCGGCACCGCGGTCGCTGCCGGCAGCACTTCCGAGTGTCGTTGCACCTCGACCGCTGCCGACAGCTCCGCCATCCTCACCCGCGCGTACAATCGCAGCGCCTCCGCCCGATCCCCTTGCACCGGGTCGAAGTTCGTCATCGCCTCCAGTTTGTCCAACGCGTTCGAAACGCGAGTCTCCGACTTGGCAAACTGCTGCCGGTCCTGCTCGTCTCCGCTGCGCATGTACGCGTCTCGCTGCGCCTCGGCCTCGTCCATGTTTCGCACAACGTCATGCGCAGCCAGTGAGGTCACGAGCCCGTTCGAAATTTCACCCTGCGTGCGGCGATACTGCGCACTGTCCGAGCGCACGATCAGCGCGGCAATCGCCAGCGATCCTGTGGCGAGCAGGAATCCCACAATAAATCGGAGCTGGAATTTGCCTTTCACGGCTGAAAGGAGGAGCCACCCCGGGCCGCTAATACACTCATTTTTATGGGGGTTTTGACCGAGAATGCGTTTTCGCAAACTCCGGCCCGTAAGGGCCGCACCTCGAACGGTTTATAAGGTGTTCGCTGTATGTCCCGGTCGCGAAGCTGTTGATCGTGCAGATAAGATGTGAGTCTTGTCGCCGCAACTTCCGTACATCGAAGACTTCTGAACCTTTTCGTTTCCAAGTATCTACTTCCGTTCCAAGAACCCCTGTCCCTGGTCATCGGTTTCGCCTTTGGATTTTCTCTCGCGTGCGCGCCCCGTGCCTTTTCGCGACCTACCAGCCGCTTGCTCGAACGATTTGGCGTGGCACACGCTCGCGCGGCCTCATAACATCATGTGCAAAATTTCCGCGGCCATTTTTCCTCCGCCTGCTTCCATAAATAAGCAACTCCCCCAAATTCCCGCTAAAAATCGGATCACCGCGAAAAACATGTAGGGGCGCAGCATGCTGCGCCCCATGTCCGCACGATCACAAATTCTTGAGCTGTTCGAACTGCTGGAATTGGAGCGAAAACCAAGCCTGTCATTCCGAGCGGAGCAAGCCGGTGCTTTTCTTCGCGTTCGCTTCTGCGAACGCGCCGGCTAGCGCAGTCGAGGAATCTCTCTTCGATCTTTCGCGAAGCCGCTCACTCGTTCGCAATGATCTCCAGCCCCTTACTGCCGTCGAAACAACTTCCCAATCGCAATCTCCGCATCATCCTGCGTCCCCGCCAGCCGCATCGCGATCCCCGTCACGCGTCCCACAATTTCCGCATCCCCCGGAAACGCAAACCGTCGCGTATTGCACGGCGACAGCGGATGCGGCAGCAGCGCCAATTCATTTCCCTGCACCTCGCACCATCCGCACGCATACCCCTCGCGCAACTCCAGAAAATAAATCGGCCGATCGAATTCCGTGCGCCAGCGCGACGGCTGAATCCGCCGCATCCGCGGATCGATCTGCACAAACGACCCCGGCCGCAGCAGCGGATACAGCGTGTAATCGTGCATCCCGATGAATCCGTAGCTGTTCTGCCGCAGGTGCAAGTGCTTCAGCACCGCGAACGGCACATCTCCCCAGCCCTTCACCATCCGCGAAAAAAGATTCGTCCCGTTCAGATCGACGCTGTCCGCGAACTGCACCGGCAGCGAAATCTCGCCGTGCTCCTCGTACTCTTCCGTCGTCAGCAGATACGTCGTTCGCGACGCCACCTCAAACTGGCGCACCCCGACGTGGCCAAGATCGACGCCATACAACGTCAGCAGTTCGGAAAATCCAACGTGGTAAATGACACTGAGAGTGACTAGCTTGTGGACGCTGGGTATGGAGTCAGTATTTTCGAGCTTTGTCAGCCATGCATTGGAAATGTAGAACTCATCATTTCCTTCCGCCTCGGCTATGCCCTGACTCTTTTCTTCCACTTCTCGAGTCGTTATGCCTGATCGTACGCGGAACTCTCTCAACCGGTCGCCAGATTGCACGCATACCCCTGAGTAGGACAGTGCTCTGGTTCGAGCGCAGAGTTTGTGGTCCCCTGGCGAAACTTTACCGAACGTGTCCCAAAATAGAACTAAGTGAGTGCTGTTTGCTTCGCTATAGAAGCAAGATTCGATAGTTTTCCACGAATCTTACTGAGTACCCATACTCCCCTTCATGTATTCGGCTCGCAAATCTCTCCTCTTCTCGAAAATGTATCTGTATTCGCACGTTACGACTGTTCCAGACTTTAGCTCGTTTTCGCGCTCGTGTTTCGCGGCAAGCCGCCGCGAAAATTCGTCGAAGGCAGCGAGGTTCTAGGCCTCGTGCTTCGAAAACGCAGAAAAATCCACAGCCAGAGCACAAATTCGCCCGCTTTGGTTTGTCCTGCAACCAGATTTTTCGAAACGAGAATCTCTCGTGCGAAGCGTACAGCAAACCCTGTACGTAACCTTAGGCGCACACGATGTATTTGGAATGTATTTGTCACCCTGAGAAACGTTCGTTTCAAAAGGCGTCGGGGCACGGCACGCGTGCCCGTTCTTCCAGCGCGAAAAATTTAAGACGGAGGACTAACGATGAAAGACGACACCGCGAACCTCACCAACACCGCCGTCACCAATCGCCGCCGAAGTCAGCGCGTCTTTCTCAACATCCGTGTCGTCGCGCGCTTCCGTCTTCTCCAGCGCGAATGGATCGTCGAGGGCGAATCCCGCGTCGTCAACGCTCACGGCGGCACAATTCAACTCTCCGTCGCGCCGATGGCTCCCGGCGACATCATCACTCTCAGCAATCCCGACACCGGCCACTCCGAAACCTGTCGCGTCATCCGCATCGAATCGCTGTGCGACCAGGGCTTCGAAGTCTCCATCGCCTTCGACCGCCCTCCCCCAGCTTCTGGGCCGTCGCCTTCCCGCCCACCGACTGGCTTGAATCCACCGTCACCCACGACTAGCCCCACCATCGCCTTTCACTGCTCTTGTAGGGGCGCAGCACGCTGCGCCCCATGTCCGCACGATGTAATCCGCTCCACCCGTTTCGCCGTATCTTGCCTCACTCTCGCGAAGCCCCCCGGTAGCGCCGGCATCCTGCTGGCTTCCTGCGATCTCGCGAACTCCGCACCCAGAAAGCTCGGTGCCAGTCGGGACCGCTCCACTCTTTCCCCCGATAATCCCACTCACCTACATCCGCGCGAGTCGCGCAAACGCCGCAATCGTCGCCCCGCAACTCACCAGCTCCAGCGGAAGCCGAAAGACGCTTCGATGCGTCCATTTCCG
>Ga0206901_1054_pt1 | contig 20520 bp, 16 predicted proteins | sample Alteio_BWOrgHeat_47_FD_152936 | JGI IMG/M metagenome (GOLD analysis project Ga0206901, IMG submission 152936) | Enriched cells from forest soil in Barre Woods Harvard Forest LTER site, Petersham, Massachusetts, United States -... | ecosystem: Environmental > Terrestrial > Soil > Temperate forest >...
GTGGGCGAATCGGGGGCCAAGGTGCTTAGGTGGTGAAGATTTCGGCGAAAAAGGATTCGATGGTGCGCCAGGAACGGGCATCGCTGGGGGCATGGTAGGCGACGCCGGGGACGTTCCACTTATCTTCGTGCGTGAAGCCGTGTTGGGCGTTGCCGTAGATGATGAGTTGCCAGTCGGCGCTGGCGGTTTTCATTTCTTCGGCGAAGGCGGTGACTTGAGTTAGAGGGACGTGAGGGTCGAGTGCGCCGTGGCAGACGAGGATCTTCGCTTTGATGGCGTCGGGCGGCGTGGCTTGGCGCTTTGTGTCGAGGCTGCCGTGGACGCTGACGACGCCAGCGATGGGCGCGCCACTGCGGGCGAGTTCGAGGACGGTCATTCCGCCGAAGCAGTAGCCGACGGCGGCGATGTGGTCGTCGGTGAGCGGATGAGTGCGGAGGACTTCGATCCCAGCGTTAGCGCGACGCGGAAGGCGGTCAGGTTCGGCGCGGAGCTCGGCGATGCGGGCCATGATGCGCTCGCGGTTGCCGGCAACGCCTTCGCCGTACATGTCGCAGGCGAAGGCGACGTAACCGAGTTCGGCGAAGCGGCGGGCGCGATTTTTGGCATGGTCGTCGAGGCCGGCGCCGCCGTGAATGACGAGGACGCCGGGTCGTTTAGTGGCGAGTGATTCGTCCCAAAAGAAGATGCCGTTCAAAGTTGTGTCGGCGTCTTTGTAGGTGACTGGTTTCGTTGCGATTTGCATTCGGTCCTCTCAGAGTTGGTTTTTGCGCGATATTGCGTGGCACACCACGGCGTAATCCTTCGAACCGACGCATGAGCCACGGCGGGCGCCTACAGTCGGTCCGGAGTGTTTACTACACGAAGCTCCGTTACTACATTATACCATACTTCGAGACTGAAGTCAAATTGCCGTGCGGACGTGAAACGACGGAGATCGGCGAGCGAACGGATTGACGCTCGCACATTGACGCGCGTTGTTGGACCTAGCCGTGTTTTTGTTGCAGGTGGCTAGTGCTTGCCGGGTTTGGGCGTGGTGATCGGAGTGTGTTTTGTCGGGATGAAGACCGTGCCGGGAACTTCGACGTTGAACTTCTTCGCGTAGTTGCCTTGATTGATGGCGATGCCGACGCGGCCGCGCGAATCGATGTAGAGGAGCGGTTCGCCGACGGGGACGTCCATGAAAGTTTTGCCGAAGGGGAGGGTGACAACTTTCTTGTTAATTGTCACCGGGACTTTATCGCCGACGACGTAACCGAGCTTTGTGAAGTCTTCGCGCGTGATGTCGGTGATGAGTGAGCCGAAGGGATCGTCGAGGCCGATGAGATCGCCGGTGATGCCTTTGTCGCTGACGACGGCGGATTTGCTTGTGAGGCGAACGAGTTGCGGGACGACGGGGCCGACGAGGGTGTAGTCCCATCCAGCAGCGAGGTGAGCGGCAGCGGGCGAGAAAATGTCGCGGCCGTGGAAAGTGGAAGAGACGGCGGCTTGAATCATCCAGTTTTGATTGGTGATTTCGCGGGCGGAATCAAAGCCGTCGCGATCGAGGACGGGAGTGAGGACGCCGTTGTCTGGAGCGACGAAGTATTGTCCTTTTTTCGATTTGGCGATGATGGCTTTGCGCGAAGTGCCGACGCCGGGATCGACGACGATCAGGAAGACGGTGTTTGCCGGGTAATACGGAGTCACGCCGAAGAGGAAGCGCGAGGCTTCTTCGATTGAAAACGGAGTGACCTGGTGCGTGATATCGGTTAGCCGTACGTCGGGGGCGATTCCCCAGATGACGGCGCGGCAGATCGCGACGGCGTCATTTGCGACGCCGAAATCGGTCATGAAGACGATAGTGGGTCGCGTGGCGGAACTGGGCGCTGCTGTCGCCGCGGGGGCTGCGGGTTTCGGCGCGGGTTGCGAACATCCGGAGATCCCCACGGCGAAGAAAATCGATAATGCAGCGAGTAAGCGAATGCGCAAGGTAATCTCCGGAACAAGTGATGTTACAGCTGAAATCGCGAGCCCTGGTGAATCTAAAAGTATACATGAAGGGTCGTTCGCGGCGATTTTTGCGAGCCAAAATACTTGCGGATGAAACGCAGATTCCGATGGACGACGTCCAAGAATTGAGTAAGCTAGATGCGCTCCTCCCAGTGATGTTGGGAGCGCAAAAAGGGTGTGTCACAGCGCTAAAACGCGCCGCTGAGCCGGACTCAGCGTATCAATCCGCAGTCCTGAGAATCCGTTCAGGACGTAGTGTTCAAGTAGGGGTTTCTCGAAGCCTGCTTTAAGACCGAACAAAACTAAGGAGAACTACTGTGCGCCGAAGTGTCTTCATCTTCGTGGCTTTGTGCTTACTGGGGGTAAGCGCGCGGGCCGACCAAGTTGTATTGAAAAATGGAGATCGGATTACGGGAACGATCGTCAAGACCGACGTCAAAGCTGACGATAAGACCAAAACGATTTTGGTCATCAAGACGGATTTTGCGGGCGATATACCGGTGCTGTGGGATGCGGTGGCGTCAGTCGTTTCCGCCGAGCCGCTGCACCTGCAATTGAAAGATGGACAGACGATCGTGGGTCCAGTGACGACGTCGAACGATAAGTTTGACGTCTCGACCACAACGACCGGTGAGGTTGCGGCTTCGAAGGATGCGGTCGTTGCGGTTCGCAACGATGCCGAACAAAAAAGCTACGATGACACCGTTTACCGCTTGCAACATCCGCGGCTCACGGATTTTTGGAGCGGCTTGCTTGATACCGGACTGAGCGTTACGCGCGGAAATTCTTCCACGTTAAGCTTCACGCTTGCAGGCAAGGCGGTTCGCCAGACCGATCGCGACAAGATTTCGGTTTACACGACCGCGGTCTATGCGAGCGACGATACGACTCCGCCGAGTAGGACGACGGCTCACGCGATACAAGGCGGTCTGCGCGGCGATCTCAATGTAAGCGACAAAGTCTTTGTCTTTGGATTCACGGACAATCAATACGATGAATTCCAGCACCTCGACTTGCGAAACACGCTCGGCGGCGGCGCTGGTTATCACGTCATCAAAAGCGAAAACACAACGTTTGATGTATTTGGCGGCGGCGACTTCCAGCAGGAATATTTCTCGCCGAATCCACCGGACGAGCCGACGAGTGTGACTCGAAAGACTGGCGAAATTGTGCTGGGCGAAGAGTTCGACACCAAACTCAACGGGCGGACAACCGTTAGTGAAACTGCGTCGTTCTTTCCGAACATCAGCGACACGGGCCAATACCGCTTCCAGTTCAACGCGACATCGGCTACGAAGCTCAAGTCGTGGCTAAGCTGGCAGATCACGTTCAGCGACATTTACATCAGCAATCCGTTGGTTGGATTGAAGGGCAACGATCTGTTGCTGTCTACCGGCCTGCGCCTTTCGTTTGGAAAGCAGACGTTCTAGACGAGCGGCTCAGACGTTTTGAAGTTTGAAAAGAAAAGAGGGCGCAGAGAAATCTGCGCCCTCAATTTTTTGTGCGGTGAGTCTTATTCCGTTACGGATGCGGTCGCGGGAGCCGTGGATTTCGGGGCGGCAGCCGGATGCGTCACAAGAAACCACTCGACGGTCGGAGCGCGCTGATACTTGAGACGCGTTCGAATCGTCTGCGCTTCGGCGGCGGCGTTCAACTTGTCGTAACCGACGGCAAGCTGCTGGAGAGCAATTGGCGAATGCGGATCGGTGGTCAGCTCATCGACCGCGTTCGCATAATCGCCCTGGGCAAACAGCGCGAAGCCACGAGCCGATTCATAGTTGTTTTCGACAATCAGATCGCGCGTGATCGCGGCATAACGCTCAAGCTTCGAAATCGCGTCCTGCGCAACTTCCGGCTGGCCGTTTAGCGATGCAAACCGGGCCTCTTCACGCAAAACCTGTCCCATGGAGAGATTGCGATCCGGCTCGCCCATGCCTGCGACCGGCTTCTCGATGGATGCCTCCAAAGCTTTGAGCTGTTCCTGTGCGGAGGCATTGCTGTCGGAAAGCTGCGCGAGCGTAAGCGCGGCCTCGAACTGTTCGTACGGCTCCTTCTGGCGGCGCGCCGATTCGAGAGTCGCATGCAAAGCCTTGCGCCCCTCTTCGGGCTGGCCTTCCCAGAAATATACGAGCGACTTCTGGAACTGAGCGTGCAGCTTGTCGCGCGGATTCGTCGCGGCGGCGATCACTTTGTCGTACTGCGCGCGAGCGCCGGTGTAATCGCCCATCAAGGTCCGCGTGTCGGCAATCCCGATGTTCGAGCTGTAGAAGTTCGGCGTGATTTTCAGAGCGGCGGAATAGTGTTCGATCGAGCCCGCATCGTCGCCCGCAAAGCGCAGCACCTCGCCAAGGGAGTCTTCGGGATTGGGCTGATCGCTTTCGATCGTGGCATAACGCTTGAGGAAATTTACGGCCTTGGCCGGATCGGGATCGCCGGTCTCGACATACGAATAGCCAAGCATATTCAGCGCCGGCGGAAAGTTCGGATCGATGTCCAGAATGCGTTCCATCATCTTCCTGGAGCGCGTGTAGTCCTGCTGGAAGTACAGCCATTCGGCGGTGAGATAGAGAACGTGCTTGTCGCCCGGAAAGCGCATGCGCAAGTCGTTCATCGAATTGATGGCGGCGAGATTGTCGGCTTCCTGCACATTCAGCAACCAGGTGACGAGAAGTTGCTCATCCGGCGTGGCGGTCGGCAGAAGCGCGCGCGCATGTTTGACGGCTTCGGGAGCCGGCTGCGAGCGATTCGAGGCATAGCCCCAGATCGCATACGCGAGAGCGAATTTCGGATCGCGAACCGTCGCCTGCTTAGCGGTTGCGACGGAATTGTCGAGGAGGACGTTTTCGTACTCGTCGATCGATTTTTCGACCAGCTTGCGAGCTTCATCGGAGCGAGTGGCCACGGGGAAGACGCCGAAGAGAGCGCGCGGGGCCGCTGGCGCGACAGCCTTCGGTTTCCTTGCGGCGGCTGGTTTTGAAGCGGGCACGGGCTCTTTGTGCGCGGCTTCCGTGATCTGGGACGGCGGGGCCTGCTGCGCCCACACTTGGCCGGCCAGCAACGCCGGCAGCGCCAAAATGCCAAGGCGCACGGATAAGCGGTTCATGAGTACGCTCCTCGCTGCAAAAACATTCCGATGGTCTGAAGCCAACGTAGCGTCTGCATGCGCCGAGCCGATACTGGCCTCAAGGGCAGGTGTGCGACTTGGTAAATGAGAGGTGGCGAGTACGCTACAAAACGCGCTTCTGGCGCACGGTTGGACACATGTGACAAAAACTATACTTGCCGCGCCCGTGGTCCCTGCCGATACTTCAAGGTAACGCTTGCGAAAGGTGATGCAGGACCATGATAAAGACTCCATGGAGCCAGCGGATTTGCGTTGCAGTCATTACCATCGCGTTGACGATGTTGGTCGCGCCCCGGCCGGTATCACCCGCAATCAAAAACATCGCTCTAGTGATGTCCGCCGGAACGAAGATGGACGACGTGCAGCTTTCCGAGTTGATGAAGCTCTGCAAGGGAGTTCAGAAGACCTGGATTGAGGGCAAGAGTTTTACTCTGGTGATGACCGACCCGGCCAGTGCCGACATGCACGCGGCCGTACAGAAGCTTTTCAACATGACGCCGGTTGACCTGAAGACGGCGCTGCCGAAGCTGAACGAAACTCGAACGATCGTTAAAATTGTAGACGACGATGCCGATCTACTCCGCACAGTGGGAGCGACACCAGGCGCCGTGGGAATCGTGGACGTCTATGCGATCAATAGCTCGGTCAAGGTGATCCGCATTGACGGGAAGCTACCGTTCGACGTCGGCTACGCGCTAAAGGGCAACTAGGAGTTTTGCACGCCCGGCGCTTTGAGCGCTCGAAGCGCAGCGTATCCCAACGCTGCGACCGCAAATAGAAACGCAATCCACAAAACATAAGGATGACGTTCGGTGAAGGGCCGCGTGTCGAGAAAATTTGCCGTTGCGACTTCGTTTGCCAATGTCGTTGCACCTGCTTCGGGCCCCGCGTGCGGATCGAACGTTCGTGCGAGGTCATACGTCGGATGCTTGGCGGTGTCGTTGCCGTAAAGAATTCGGTAAGCGTGGCCGGGCTGCGGAAAAAATAAGAGCGCGCGCGGCGTCGCCAGTAAAGTCGCGGTAATGCCTGCGAGCGGCGCGTCGTTGGCATTTAAGATTTCGATGCGCCAGTAGCGCGGCTTCCAATAAACGAACGGCGTGGTCACCTGAAGTGACTCGGCCTGCTTCTCGCCCTGTTTGTAGCGATAGATTTCGCCGTTGCAATACTCAACCCAGTTCTCGTTGTCGTCGCTGCTCTGGAGCCGCACGACGCGGAAAAATTGCGGCTGCGCGGTGGCAAATCGAACTCCATCGACGGGAATCTTGCTTTGGCCTAGATCGACGGTCCACCGAGTTGAGGTCTTCGGCGCCCTCGGATCGATCTCGAGAACGACCGGCAGAGTTTCTTGCGGCGCCGCTTTCGGCTCTCGCGAAAAGGAAACGGCTACGGAGGAAACAGGGAATTGGTGAGCGGGCTCGAAGATTCGTTCGCGGATGTAGCGCGCATTCGTATCGGGATAACGCACGAGGCGGCTGCCGACGACGTTTTCAGCCTGGAAGCTCGAAATGGGCGCTCGATCCTTGACGATGCGCCAAGTGCTGGCGTCGTCGCTGACAGCGATTTCGACCCAATTGATGAAGTTCGTTTGCGGCGTTCGAATCTCGACACCGTTGTGAAACCCGGTGGCTGGTCCGAGGTCGATCACCAGCTGTGTGTATTGATTCGGCAGAAAGCTTCGCTCGCCAAGAGTCGCCGCCCGATTTTCGATGGGCGGTTGAAATTGCGGCCCGTAGAAAAGGAACGGAGTTTCGGCGCCGGTCTCATCGATGATGCGGACGTCGGATAGGTCATGTTCGGAGTGGCCGTAAAGATCGAACGGAACATCGATACGCGCGGGCGCCGAAGGATTCGTCACTTCGATCGATCGAGAGTAGCGCCATGCGCGCCAGGCATCGGGGACGTCGGAATCGGCAAAGGCGAGAGCGACGGTGGCGATGAAGAAGAGGAACGTTAGTGCGAAAACTCGGTTTGCTCGCCGCAGAGATATGGACATGGATGCAGCGTCGAAGCGCCCTTCGCCTTTCCGTCTCATGACGGAAGGCGGTCCCGCGTAGTTTTGCGTTGATACAGGAGCGAAACTACCATCAGCACGATACCTAAAATGAAAAATGACAGGATGCGATAGAAGCGCTCGAGAAACGAGCTGTCGTAGAAGAATACTTTCAGCACGGCAGCTCCAAACAGAATCAGCGCCTGCCAGCGGAGCAACTGTGACTGACGTTTCATGCCAACGATGAGTAGCACTGTCGCGTAGGCTGTCCAGAGAACGGAAAGCGCGAGGTGTTGCGCCAAGCCGCGGTCGATGCCAATCGTCGCGGAGTGGCCAAAATAATCCCAAAGCTCGAGCGACAGAGCGACGAGCGCATAAATGTTCATTACGATCGATAGGCCGGCCAGAAGTGTTAAGTCTGTGCTGTCAAATTCCACGTCCGGGCTTGATCTTTGTTGCTGCGCCGAATAGAGCGCGAAGCCCATGCAAGCGATGACGCCAAGAAAAGTTGCGAAGCGCTCATTGAAGAGGAAGTGTTCTGCGGGTAGGGGAATCAAGAGGACGCGCAGAGCGGCGATCCCCAGCAAAACAAAACCTGCGGCCCGCAGCAACGGCGCCATCGAACGGTAGCCCATTCGAATCAACAGCGCCGCTTCGACGGCGAACGCGAGCGTGATCCATTTTCCGTCCAGCCGGATGGGGATGGCGATGGTGACGAACGTGAGCGCGAGTCCCGCGAGAAGCTGTTGCGAAGCAGTCCACTCGCCCGGCTTGTCCGAACGCACGAAACGCGCGATGCCGAGATGCAGAGCGGAGAGAAGCAGCACGGCCAAGGTCAGCGGCCAGCGATACCCCGGCCAGAGCATGGCGTATAACGCGCCCATGTAGGCGAACGAATTCAAAAGGATGACGAACAACTCGAGCGTTTCGAGCGTCGATCTGCGCGCGGCGCGAATCGCCGGCAACGCCATGAACAGCAAGAAAAACAGCGTCGCGAATGTCAGCGTCATCGCGAGTTTCGCGGGCCGGTAAAACTCGGAGTAGTAGCCCCAGAAATAAATCTGGGTCAGGAAAAAAGAGATCGGTGCAAGGCTCGACCAGTTTCGAAATCCCGCAGTGACGAGGAACCCGGCGCCGAGGATCAGCAGATAGGTAAAGAGCGCGAATTCCTGGTCGCGGCCGGTGCTGAGGAGCGCCGGCGTCAGAAAACCACCGATCAGAGAGAGCACGGCGATTCGTTCTGAGTTGCGTCCAATCGCCACAGCCGCCATCACGGCCGTGACAACAATCATCGCCGCAAAGCCGACATCGAGCGAAAACAGGGTGTAGTAGCGGCAGCCCGCCCAGACTGAAAGAAGCAAAGTCGCTTGCCCGAACGCGGCGATGCCTTCGGAGAAATACGAATATCCTCGACCGAGCAGCCACTGGCTCCAGGGAAGCATTGCGGCGCCGAGGAACAGTCCGATGGCGACGCGACCTGTCGGTCCGATCCAGTCGTTGTCGAAGGCGTATTTCAGGAAGAGGCAGACTGCGACGATGAGCGCCAGGATGCCCAGCCGGTTGAACCAGCTTCCGCCAATCAGGGATTCGAGATCGTGCGAACTTGTGGTCGAGGCGTGGGCGATCGGCGCGAAGGTCGGGGAGTTGGGCGCTGTTCGCGCTGTGGATGCGGATGTCGAGGTCGTAGGTCGCACGGGCGGCGCCGGGGGCAAAGGCTGTGGCTGTGGCGTAACCTTCGGCGCTCCGATGGGCGCGGGTTGCGGCTCAGTGGCTGGCGCGGCGTGCGGCACAGAAGGCTTCACTGACTCCGCAGAGGCGATCTCTGGGGAAGCTGTCCTGGTTTGAAACAGCTTCTCGAGCCGGTCCAGCTTCTGTTCCAGGGCATAGATCCGGCTAATAAGGTCCTGAGGTCGCAGGCTGTCGACTTTCTCTGACAGCTTCTGGGCACGACTGAACGCCAGGAGCGCAAGTACTGGCGTTCCAATGACAAGCAGGGCCACAAGCAAAATAAGTCCCGTCATTGTTGTGATTATGCCCTCAAGCCACTCCTCTTGGACGGGTGATTTGGGAGCGAATGGCCCAGTTGGTAAGTCCCCCAAAAACGCGGCCTTAGCTCAAAAGTGACAAAAAGTGTCAGTCTTAGAGCTAGGTAGAACAGGAAACGGGCTACGGGCGAGCTAATCCCCCTGTCCTAAAGTGCAGGTCTCTAAGGCACGGTCAGGCGAAACCCTGACGAAAGACTGACGAAAGTCGGGACCAGAATAAGTCGGCCCAATTCAGCGAGATACGGCGTTTCAGTTCGAAACAAAAACGTACTAGGCCGCGAGTTTCGAGCCAAAAATGTGTCTGCCGTACCATCGATATCGTTGCCCGAATCGTGTCAAATGGTACAGGTGCGGCGGTCAACGGACCAGATGGGCAGGCAGCCCACCCAAGGAAAACCGGCAGCTAAGGCAGCCTGAGCCGGATAGACGAAAGGATTCAAACAGGAAGTTAGCAGTCGGGACCTGAGGCCCAGAAAAGACCCAATATGAAAAAGACAGACAAAAGCCGAAAGTGGATGTGGTGGTTCCTGGCAATCGTCGGAGCCACGCAGCTCTACTTCGTTCAGGAGCTGTTGGCGGCGTTTGCTCTCTTCGCGGCGGTTTTTGCGGTGATCGGCGGCTTGGTCGCGGGTGGGTATTTGTTGCATAAGGGTTGGGTGGTTGCCATCGAGCGCGTGGCCGCAAGCAGCCATCCGCTGGTTTCGATGGTCAAGCGCGGAGCGAACTCGGTCGAAGAGCTAGCTGGTCGCCCGCTGCGGCGCCCTGGATCGGCAGCGGCGGCGCAGTAATCGGGCGCTGACTCGCAGGCTGAGGTATACTTCGCGGGCGTTTTCGATGTTGCGGATTTGTTTTACCAGAGCACGCGGACTGGACCTGAGAGACCCAATCCGCAGCACATGAATAAAAAGGGCCAATCGGACTTGAGACCGATTGGCCCTTCGTTTTTTCCGCGGCGCTCTCCACCTGTCGGCGGCAACTCCTATTCACCTTCGCTGTGATACTCTTTGCGCCCGTCGAGGGCAGAGATCACCATGACATTCAATTCGAGAGTGATGTTGGCCGCATTCGTTGCGGCGCTTCTTCTTACGACCGTGGGTTTTGCGGCACACGCTCAAACCGCCAAGAAGGAAGCGCCGCCGAAGCGCGTTGCGATCCGAGCCGGCCGACTGATCGATGGCAAGAGCGATTCCGCAATTCCGAACGCCGTTATTTTGATCGAAGGCGACAAGATCGTTTCTGTTACCCCGGGAGGCGCGGCGCCCGCCGGCGTCGAAACAATCGATCTTTCGAAGGCGACAGTGATGCCTGGATTCGCCGATGTGCACACGCACGTCGTGTTGAATGGCGACATCACGGCGGAAGACTACGACGCACAGCTCTTAAAGGAATCGATTCCTTACCGCGCGATTTTGGGCGGGCGCAACGCCAAGATTGCGCTCGATCACGGGTTTACTTCGATCCGCGACCTGGAGACCGAGGGCGCAATGTACGCCGACGTCGATGTGAAGACGGCTATTGCGAACGGCGAAGTCCCCGGGCCGCGCATGCAGGTCGCGACGCGCGCGATGACTCCGACCGGGATGTATGGGCCGCTTGGCTATTCGTGGGAGCTGAAAGTGCCGCAGGGCGTTGAGTATGTGGATGGCGTCGATGGCGCGCGCAAGGCGGTTCGCGAACAGATCATGTACGGCGCGGACTGGATCAAGTATTACTCCGACCGGAAATATCATTTCGAAGCCGACGGCGTGCTGCACAGCATGGTGAATTTCACCGACGAAGAAGCGAAAGCGATTGTCGATGAGACGCATCGGCTGGGGAAAAAAGTAGCGGCGCATTGCATTGGGAGCGACGGCATCGCGGCGGCGTTGCGCGCGGGCGTGGACACCGTGGAGCACGGCGACGGATTGACCGATGCCGAAATCGACGAAATTGCGCGGCGCGGAATCTATTGGGTGCCCACGATTACGGTCGGAGCGTACGTGGCGCCGGGACGCGGCGGGAATTGGACGAAGATGGTCGATCTGGAAAAGGTCGCATTCCAGAAAGCGCTGAAGAAAAATGTGAAGATCGCGCTCGGCACCGACGCCGGCGGATTCGACTGGAAGGAAGTGAATCAGGCGAAGGAGTTTGAGTATTACGTCGATTACGGCATGACGCCGTTGCAGGCGCTACGCACGGGCACAACGGTAGCGGCCGAACTGCTCGGCTGGAGCGACAAAGTCGGCACCGTCGAAGCAGGGAAGTGGGCCGACCTCGTGGCAGTGAGCGGCGATCCGCTCAAAGACATTACAGAGGTCGAGCGCGTGAAATTTGTAATGAAGGCCGGCGTCGTTTACAAGAACGAATTACGGTAACACTCAACACGACGCGTGAGCTCGTAGGGACGGGAGCGAACGCACACACCTTTAAAAGGCCCGTCTCGCAGGTGACAGTTCTCGAGAGGATGAGGGGCCCGGACAATCTTCGTCCTCGAAATTATCCGCCGACCTTGATGGTGCCGCCGCCAGTCTTAGAGCCGGCCGACGCATAGTTCGCAGTTGAGCTCGTACCGGAGGCGTTCGTGCCAGACGAAGACGTGCCTGCCGGAGGTGCGGCTGGAGCTCTCACTGCGTTTAACTTCTCAACCGGACGCACCTCTTGATCCTCGACTTGCGGCACTTTTTTGAGATCGACCTCGAATAGTTCGTAATAGCACTCACCCGATGGGAACGTATCGGGATCTACGATCACCGTAAAATTGCCTCGCGGCCCAAGCAGCACGTCAAGGTCGGCGTGTTCGTGTCTGCAACGACTCCAGAACCGAACTTTATAAGCCACTAAGTCAGTGTTCGCGAACTGGACGGTGCCACCCACTTCCACGTTGACCGGGTCATTGACCGGACACCCTTTAAAAATCACTACTGTGGGGTCCGCCAAATACACTGGTTCGAGTCCCTGTTTTGTCCCAGTTCCATCCATTTGTATTCTCCTTCTTTCAGACGTCACTGCTTTCCGTCACGACGGAAATTCGGGTCCGACAGCAGGTTTTCGAGACCTGGCTCGTCTTTAAGATCCTCGTATTTGCCGCCATTGGCGAGAAATTCATGAACATATTGGGTCGCTCGTTTGCGGTCCCCTAAGTCATCGTAGGTGACTGCTACGTCGTTCAAGACGTTCAGGCTTTTGGGATCAAGAGCTAGAGCCGTTCTCGCTTGCGCCAACGCTTTATCGGGATCGCTTCGCCCGTAAAGAGTACTGAGCATCGAATGAAGCTTCGCGTTTTGCGGCGTGACCACAAGCTGGTGCTCGACGAGTTCGATGGTTTTCGCTCGAGTTCGCGCGACGTTGGTTTCGTCCTTCAACCACCGATACGAAACGAACAGATTTGCCCAGACACGCCAGTCCTGATCATTTAGCGCTAGAGCCTTACGGAGATTTTCGACCGCCTCGGCGTACCGATGCTTTCCGAGGTAAAAATAGCCAAGGTTGGTGTATGCGTTGTAGTTCGGTTCGATCTGTATGGATTTCTTGAGTGTTGCTTCCGCTGAGGCTTGACTCTTCTCATCCGGCATTTCCATATAAATGGCACCGAGCGTGGCGTATGCCACGGCATTGTCCGGTGTTAGCTCAATCGCATGCTTGAATTGCTCGATTGCTTCAGGAAAACGCTCTTGGTTGTCGTAAAACAATCCAAGCAATACGTAGCCGTTCCAGTAATCGGGGCGTTGCTCGATCGCGCGTTTTAGGTTGGCTTCAGCATCAGCTGGGCGGTTGAGGTGTTCATAAGCCGCCGCAACTCCAGCGATCGCTTCTCCATCGAGGGGGTTCATCTCGAGAGCTTTCTGAAATTCTTGCAGCGAAAGATCGTACTTACCGACGGCTGCATTCAAGCGTCCTAGGTTCACGTGAACGGCCAGAAGACGGGCGTCCATGCTGGCTGCTTTTTCGCAGTTTGCAGCCGCAAGAGGGATTGCTGAGGCATCGTTCTGAGTTATGAACTTCAAGCGATATGCGTTGCAAAGCGCGGCATATCCAAGTGTGAATCGCGAATCGGAATTTACTGCCGAGCGCAGCGCGCTTATCGCTTGGTCCACATTTCCCGGTTTATCGTAGCGCTGCAGAAGACCAAGCCCTTTCAAATATGATTCGTAGGCCCCCGGTGCGGAGGTCGGCGGCGCGAGCTGCGGTTCGTTCACTTTTATCTTCATCAATCGAGCCAGACTCGAAACGGCACCATTTTGAACCGCGACCAGATCCCCGGCCGCATTATCGACTTCCGCCGAACCGAGTTGCCGCATGTGCTTTGCGTCCAAAAGCACGACCGTGACGTGTATGCCGGAACCGACGCGTTGTACCTTGCCTTCAACTACCATCGTGGCGCCCAGTGTTCGGAAAGCAGACGCGGCGTCCGTTATCTTGTTCGTTCGGATTTCGCTCGCGGGCACCACCCACAAAGATCTCTGTGCAGCTTCAAGATTCGAGAGCTGATTCGTGAGTGAGCCGCTGAACCCATCGGTTGTTGGCGCGAACTCGGGATCGCCAACGTTCTCGAACGGCAGCACTGCGATGTGTTTCTCCGTGCTCGCATAAACCAGGCCCATTACCTCTTCACGCACCGGAGGGATCAGCAAAATCGCCGTGAACACAAGTAGCAAAACCATCACGACCAGCGCCGCACGCGTCAGCCACGGTGTCGTTGGCTCGTTCCACGTCGGCGTCGACGCGTTTTGCACCATCTTCTTTATTTCGCGTGGGCTCAGGTTGCGTGTCAGCGTCGGGTGTTCCGAGACAGGCCCTGACGAAGTGATTTTCGCGCGCGCTTCTTCCAAGTCGGCGAGAAGTTCTGTCGCGTTCGCCTGCCGATGCTCTGGCTTCTTTGACAAGGTTCGATAAATGAGAGGCTGAACGGCGTCGGGCACTGCGTCCAACGCCGACGGTGGCTGATTCAAAATCGCGAACGTCATCGCCGCCGTGTTTGGCCGGACGAACGGATGGCTGCCTGTGATCATTTGCACAAGCACAACGCCCAGCGCCCAGACATCCGAGCGCTGATCCACCGGCTCGCCCAAAATCTGCTCGGGCGCCATGTACGGCAGCGTGCCCGTCAGCGAAATCGACTGCGTTGCACTCGCCGAAGCCACCACCCGAGCCAGCCCGAAATCCACAATCTTCGCGACGTTATCCGGCGTGATGACTACGTTCGACGGCTTGATGTCGCGATGAACGATGTTGCGCGCGTGAGCTGCGCCGAGCCCGCGCGCGATCTGAATCGCAAGGTCAAGCGCTTCGCGGATCGGCACAACGCCGCGATCCAGCTTCTCGGCCAGCGTCATCCCCTCGTAATAGCCCATCACAATGAAAAATTGCCGGTCTTCGGTTTCTTCCAGCCCGTGAATCACGCCGATGTTCGGATGATCCAGCGTCGAAGCAGCCCTCGCCTCGCGCAGCAATCGCTCGCGATCGGCGCCCGTCACGACCATATCTTGTGGAAGGAATTTGAGTGCGACCGTTCGCTCGAGTTTCAGGTCGGTCGCCTTGTAGACCACACCCATTCCACCCGCACCCAGCTTTTGGGTGATTCGGTAGTGCGAGATGGTTTGCCCGAGCATGGTGGTACCAATCTGCAGCGAGTGGACGTTGCAGAAATTCTAGGGTGACGCCACAGGCAAGTCAACGAATCGATTAGCCCCTCAGAGGAGTAAAGCGAGGCAAAGTACTATCGCGGTAAAACTAGATATCTATTACTCAGAAATACTCATCGCAAGCCGTCGTGACAACAAAAATCGCGCGGAGAACTCTCGCTCTCCGCGCGATTCAAAAGCAGCCGCTATATCGATTTATGAATCTAGAATCGAAATACGGGCCCGAACGCGACCCGCAGGTTGTTGTGTGACCCGTTGTTGAAGTAAATCTCGTCGCCGACATCGAGCCGCAGCCCGATTGGCCCAATATGCGTCTGCAATCCGCCGCCGGGATAGAGCACTGGACTCACGTCGCTCGATCGAAGATTGCTCACGCTGCTGATGAACGTCCCTACTGTCGCCGGCGCGCCATCAATCCGGAAATTAATGAAGCCGCCTTTCACGAACACAAACGGCTGGATCGCATGGTGACCGATATTCACCCTCGGTCCAAACTCGCCGTGAAGCGTTCGAAGATTCGTCCGCGAAAACGTAACCGAACCGTCGCTCGGATTGGTGAAGCCCTCCGTAAACGTCTGCACGAAGTCATAGCTCATTTCGCCTTCGAGCTTGATCTCCTTATAGAGTTGAAAACTTCCCCGCGCGCCGACTCCGCCAAAGTTGTTGCTCGTCTGATCGAGCCGCAAATAATCCGCGAACACGCCGACTTGCACGTGCTCGTCATCCTGAGCTTGCGCCAGCGGCACGACACACCCCACCAACAGCAGTAAAATTGCTAAACGCTTCATGGTCCCTTTTCTCCTTACGGATGGTCTGACTAACGGCCTTATGAATAAGCGATGGAGAGTTCTCCGCAGTCCCCTGAATCCCGCGGCGAAGGTCTGCCAACCATTCCGAGTTCGATGCGGTGCTTTCCGGAGTCGTTGCCGCGCGCAGCGTTTGCGCTTTCGAAATGAGGATGTTTACGAATCAATCTACATAGATTCGATGCGCGTCCATACAGTTTTTCCTGTAGTCAGTTCCTTCCATTTCCTTTGTATCTGCTTCAGATCGCTCCGTTTGTATGCGATTGAAGAAAAGATCGATAGATAATTGCGGGTATTGTTCGCTTGGCGTCCCAGCCATGGGAACGACTGTCTGCCATTCCCAACTTGTGGAGGAACCACGCATTGGCAACGTTGAAAGTGCGGCATAGCGAGAAGGAAAAGCCCCATGCGCTTGAGAAATCACTGACGGGCATCGCTGGCTTTGATCAGATCACCAACGGCGGACTCCCCAAGGGACGCCCCACCATCGTCTGTGGCGGTCCAGGCTGCGGCAAGACTATGTTCGCGATGGAATTCCTCGTCCGTGGCGCCACGGAATTCAACGAACCCGGCGTCCTCATGACCTTCGAGGAAACCGGCGACGAGATGACGAAAAACGTCGCATCTCTCGGTTTCGATCTCAAAGCCCTCGCCGCTCGCAAAAAGATCATGATGGATTACGTCAAGATTGAGCCCGCCGAGATTCAGGAAACCGGCGCCTACGACCTCGAAGGACTCTTCGTTCGCCTTCAATATGCCGTCGATAAGATCGGCGCCAAGCGCGTCGTGCTCGACACGCTCGAAGCAATCTTCTCCGGATTCGCCAATTCCGGCATGTTACGCGCCGAGATTCGCCGTCTTTTCCGATGGCTCAAGGATCGTGGCCTCACCACGGTTGTCACAGCGGAACGCGGCGACGGCTCACTCACCCGCTATGGCCTCGAAGAATACGTTTCCGACTGCGTCATTTTTCTCGACCACCGCGTCACCGACCAGGTCTCCACGCGCCGCCTCCGCGTCGTCAAATACCGCGGCACCTCGCATGGCGCCGACGAATATCCATTTCTGATCGACGACCAGGGGTTCTCGGTGTTGCCAAGCAGTTCGATGCGGCTGAATCACACGGTTTCGAACGAGCGCATTTCCAGCGGCGTCCCCGACCTCGACGCCATGCTCGAAGGCAAAGGCTACTACAAAGGAACTTCGGTATTAGTCAGTGGTACCGCAGGCTCCGGTAAATCGAGCCTCAGCGCGAGTCTCGCCAACCGATCGTGCGGCGACGGCCGCAAGGTGCTTTACGTCGCATTTGAAGAGTCGTTCGCACAGGCGGCCCGTAATATGCGATCGATTGGCATCAACCTCGAAAAACACCGGAAGAGTGGGCTGCTCAGATTCGAGGCGTGGCGCCCGACGCAAAGCGGTCTCGAAATGCATCTCCTGCGTATTCACAAGCTCATCGAGGAGTTCGACCCTGAGGTCGTCATCATTGACCCAGTTTCGAATCTCATGATGGGAAACCCTCATGAAGTGCACTCGATGCTGATGCGCTTGATGGATTTCCTGAAGATGAGACAGATTACTGCCATGTTTACCTCGCTCACTGAAGGTTCACGGAAAGAGTTCGAGCAGACTGAGGTCGGCATCTCTTCTCTCATCGACACTTGGATTCTCGTTCGTGATATCGAGCTCAACGGAGAACGCAATCGCGGCATTTACGTTCTCAAATCGCGCGGTATGGCTCACTCCAACCAGGTGCGGGAATTCGTTATGTCCCAAAAGGGCATCCGCCTGCTCCCTGTATATATCGGTGTAGGCACGGTCCTAACCGGTTCGGCCCGCCTCAACCAGGAGGCTCGCGAGAAGGCAGATCTGCTTATTCGGCAGCAAACGGTTGAAGAAAAAATGCGCGCGCGCGAGCGGCGCCGTAAAGCCGTAGAAGGTCAAATCGCTGCATTACGTCTCGAACTCGCCGATGAAGAAAACGAATCGACCCTTCTTGCCGCCGAGCAGTTGAATAAGGCCGAACGCATGGCGCAGGATAGATTCGAGATGTCGGCACTTCGAGGGGGAAAATCCAACTCTGCCGGTCGGGCAGCGAAGGTTGGATAACTTCATGAAATCAAAAGCTTCCGCAAAACCGAAAACAAAGAAAGCTGCGAGCAAGAAACCAGTTGCAGGGAACGGTTACTCCGGAATGGTCGAACTCCGGCTGTATGTCGCCGGGCAGACTCCTAAATCGCTCGCAGCTCTCGCAAACCTGAAAAAAATCTGCGAGGAACACCTGACGGGTCGTTACAAGCTTCACGTTATCGATCTTGTCAAGACTCCGCAGCTCGCGCAGGGCGACCAGATCCTCGCGATCCCAACTCTGGTCCGCAAGCTACCGGTTCCCATCCGCAAAATCATTGGCGATTTGTCCGATCTGGAAAAAGTTTTGGTAGGACTGAACCTACGGGAGACTGGAATCGTGAATTGAAACGGCGAAGTAGTCCGGCATCTCAGAAGCGCGGCGCGAAGCGCAAGAAATCGCGTGTCACCGAGAAGCCGAACTACGTCCTTCGTCTTTACGTCACCGGGCAGACTCCTCGTTCGCTTAAGTCCGTCGAAAATCTTCAGCGGCTGTGCGAGAAGCACTTGCCAGGACGTTTTTCTCTGGAAGTGATCGACATCTACCAGCAGCCCGCGCTCGCCGCTGAAGGGCAGATCATCGCCGCTCCTACATTAATCAAGGCGATGCCTCTGCCGCTGCGCCGTCTTGTCGGTGATTTTTCAGACGCCAACCGCGTCGTGCTGGGCCTCGATCTCAAAGAGGCCTAGGAGCCAGTATGAAGAACAAACGGACCAAACCCTCAAAGCGCTCTAAAGCCCGATCGAAGCGGGCTACTCGCCTTTCGACCAGACCCACGGTCCTCGACAATATGCGTGAGCGCGTCAACGAGCTCGAAGAGACGCTTCGCGCCATCCGTTCCGGCGAAGTCGACGCCGTCGTCGTCAGCGCTTCAAAAGGCGACCAGGTCTTTACCCTCCAGGGCGCTGAGCATCCTTATCGTCTTCTGGTCGAAACCATCGACGAAGGCGCCGCCACTCTTTCCAACGACGGCACGGTCCTCTACTCCAATCGTAGCTTCGCCAATATCTTCGACGCGCAACTCGAACGCTTCATCGGCACTCCCATTGAAAATTTCGTCTCTGGAGAATACGTCGAAGCCTTGCGCGCCCTGATTCGCAATGCTGCCAGTGGCGTCGCGCGCGGCGAAATTCGCCTCGTCGATCGCGCCGGCCGTGCGCGCACCGTCCGCCTTACGTTGACTCGCAGCACTCAATTCGGCATGGAGGCTCTCTGCGCCGTTGCCACCGAATTGACCGAGCTCGTCGAAACCAACGAGGCTTTGCGCGTCACCGAATCTTCGCTGCGTCAGTTGTCAGGCCGCCTGCTTCAGCTTCAGGACGAAGAGCGGCGCCGCATCGCACGGGATCTTCACGACACCACCGGCCAGAAAATCGCCGCGCTCTCGATGTCGCTCGATCGCGTCGCTCGCCTCCTCGACACCAAAAAACCCGAGCGTCAGGAAGCGCTCGACGAGGGGCGCGAAATCGTTCGCACCATCGGCGAAGAGATTCGCACCCTCTCTTATTTACTCCATCCGCCCTTGCTCGATGAATCCGGCCTCGGCTCCGCCATTCGTTGGTACGCCGAGGGCTTTCAGAAACGCAGCGGCATCCAGCTCACGGTCAACATTCCTAACAACCTCGGCCGTCTCACCAATGACGTCGAGATGGCGCTCTTCCGCGTTGTGCAGGAAAGCCTCACCAACGTTCATCGCTATTCCGGCAGCCCGAATGCCGAGATCCATGTTCACGACACGTCCGATGCGATAAAACTCGAGGTCGTCGATCATGGGAAGGGCATCAAAACGGGTACGGAGCGCACCAAGATTGAAGGCATCGCATCGCTCGGCGTTGGCATTCCTGGCATGCGCGAACGCTTGCGTCAATTCGGCGGGCAACTGGAAGTGGATTTCGGCCGCGAGGGCACTCGCGTCAGCGCCAGTGTTCCGCTGAAAAAAGCAAGAGTTGCTCCGCCAGTCGAAGAATCCGAGGTGGTCGTCGCCGCCCCGGACGGCGATTCCAACAGCGAGCCCGCACCGAGCTCCGATCTGCGTCGTCGTATCCTCATCGCCGACGATCACGAAGTCATGCGCCGCGGCGTGCGCGGCCTGCTTGAAAGTCACGATGAGTGGGCTGTTTGCGGTGAAGCGTTTGAGGGCAGGGAAGTCGTCACCAAGTCGCGCGAGTTGCGTCCCGACCTCATCATCATGGACATCAATATGCCCGGTTTGACCGGCATCGACGCCGCGCAGCAAATTCGAAAAGAAAACCCGGCTGCAAAAATCTTGTTCTTCTCGGTCCACGAATCCGCACAAACCGTGCGTGAAGTCGTCAACGCCGGCGCCCAGGGTTACGTCGCAAAATCACGCGCCGGCCACGACCTGGTCGATGCTGTCCGCAACGTTCTCGACGGCGGCACATTCTTTCCCAGCTTCGCCCGCACCGCCTAGGTAACAGTCTGCAACCAACCCTCTTTATAGAGGCGGGTATACCCCGCCTCTCGGTTGCGTCTTGCCGCGATTTGTCCGTCAGCACCCATGTACGGGCGCAGCACGCTGCGCCACATGTCCGCACGTTCGATCGCGAAGCCCCGCGATTCTCTTTGGGCTTTGTCTACCGTCGACCTGCCACAGCCCGGCGCACTTCTCCGCCGCTCGATCAGCACTTCTCAAGCTCATCCAGCACGCCCAATATCCGCCCCAGCGTCTCCGCTGTTTCCGCCGGCGTCTTCAGCCGATACCGTGCTTTCGTCGGCCGCGCCTTGCCAACATGAACCGACACCCCGCGACCAACCGCCGCGAATCCCGACTCATCCGAATAATCATCGCCAAAATAA